>Ga0074197_1001907_pt1 | contig 15917 bp, 19 predicted proteins | sample EPASupsiteSAE305_FD_64526 | JGI IMG/M metagenome (GOLD analysis project Ga0074197, IMG submission 64526) | Bioremediated contaminated groundwater microbial communities from EPA Superfund site, New Mexico - SAE3-05 reassembly with SPADES | ecosystem: Environmental > Aquatic > Deep subsurface >...
GGATTGGCCGTGTGTGCGGATGAAGTACGAAAACTCGCAGAACGTACACAAAAAAGTCTTCAAGAGATCAATGCTACGATCAATGTTATCGTTCAAGCCATTGTTGATAGTAGTGATCAAATGACCTCTAACTCTAAAAAAGTTGAATCTTTAGCAACCACAGCATGTGATGTGGAAACGAAGATCAACAACATGTTCCAAGTGATGAATAATGCCACAAAAGTTTCTGACAAAACAGCCGAGAATTATCTCAAAACTGGTTCAGATATAGAATCAATGATCGATGATGTGAGTCGTATTAACGACATTTCAAGTCAAAATGCACGCAGTGTTGAAGAGATAGCAAGTGCAGCAGAACACCTTAGTCGTATGACTGAAACACTCAACCTCAAACTCTCTGAGTTTAGAACATGATGGATTTGTATTGATGAATGCTGATTTTTCGATTGTTTCGACTGCTATTTTATTGATGTTTGTTATTGATCCTTTTGGAGCCGTTCCTGTCATTCTCTCCATCCTAAAAGATGTGGATATTGCGCGAAGACGGCTCATTATTCTTCGAGAAATGATCTTTGGACTTGCTATTTTGATGCTCTTCCTTTTTGGGGGAGAGCTCTTTTTAAATATCTTCCACCTTGAAACAGAAGCAGTACGTATCGCAGGAGCCGTTATCTTTTTTGTGATAGGCATTAAGATGATTTTCCCAGGAGAAGAAGGAAGCAGTGCACTTTATGGCTCAGCCAAAGAGCCTTTTATGGTGCCCATTGCCATGCCACTTATTGCAGGACCTTCAACACTTGCAACCCTTTTAGTTTTAGGTAAATCACATACCAATGCCATGGGAAGTCTTTTTATTGCTCTCATTTTAGCATGGCTTATTTCCGCACTCATTATGTACCTCTCTCCTATTTTGTACAAACTGTTACGAGAAAAAGGGCTTTCCGCACTTGAGCGTTTGATGGGAATGCTACTTTTGATGATGTCAGTGCAAATGTTTATTGATGGTGTCAGAGGACTTGTTCATACCTTCTAACATCAAATTTATAGGATTTGGCTATTTAACCAAATCCTTATATTCGTGTTTAAAATGCTGCACTTTAGGCGAAACAACAAAAACACAATACCCTTGTGTTGGATTATTTTTGAAGTAGTCTTGATGGTACGCTTCTGCTTTGTAAAAAACCTCTAAAGGTTTCACTTCCGTCACAATTGGTTTGATAAATTTGGAAGAAAATGTTTTCATAGATGCTTGTGCTTGCTCTTTTTGTTTTTCATCATGATAAAAAATAACAGAGCGATACTGCGTCCCTACGTCATTTCCTTGTCGATTAAGTGTTGTGGGATCATGGATTAGCCAAAAAATTTTAAGTAACTCTTCATAAGAGATAATCGTTGGATCGAATGTAATTTGAACAACCTCAGCATGACCTGTTGTACCACTGCACACTTGCTCATATGTTGGATTTTTTACTTCACCACCTGCGTAGCCACTCACAACATCTAAAACACCTCTTGTCTCTTCAAAAACAGCCTCCAAACACCAAAAACAGCCCCCACCAAAGGTTGCTATTTCTTGTTTCATTGATGCCTCCTTCGCACTTACTTCGTTTATAAAACCTATGAACAATAGAGCCAAAAAGAGTATTCTTTTCATCATAAACTCCTTTTTTGTGCGATTATAGCATGCTCATATAAAAGCCACTCTGTGCCGTTTTGAGTAATTTAATTATGTTATAATAAACAAAAAAATAGGGGTAACCTCAATGAAAAAAATCCCCTCACTGCAAGTAACGCAAAACAACGAAAGTTTTAATGTTATATTGCAGGGGACATGGGTAAAAGAATCAATTCAAAAACTCGAACCAGCATTAAGTGCACTTACATGCAAACCAAATACGCACTACACGTTTGATCTCTCTGGCATTAGTGAATTTGACACACATGGAATTATGCTAATTTTGCACTATGTTAAAAAATTTGAGGCACAGCAATGTTCAATCAACAAAGTAGGAGCCAATGAATCGTTAGAAAAACTGCTCACTATTTGTGAGCAACACTACCCACAAGAAAAAATCGTTGAAAAAAAAGAGATTTTTTTGCTCTCATACCTTGAAAATGTTGGCAAGGATATGTTTCAAGGGTATAAAACGCTCTCTTCTTTCTTTTCATTTACAGGTGAACTTACGCATTACGTAATTGCTGCTTTTTTAAAACCTTTAAATATTCGTCTTAAAGCAACACTGTATCATATTGAACAAAGCGGTGCTGGGGCATTACCTATTATTTTATTGACCTCTTTTCTCATCGGAATTGTTATTGCCTATCAAGGTGCAACACAACTTGAAAAATTTGGTGCTAATATCTTCATCGTTGAGATGGTAACTATTTCTGCAGTACGTGAGCTTGCACCTCTGCTAACCGCTATTGTTGTTGCCGGACGGAGCTCTTCCGCCTATACCGCACAAATCGGCGTTATGAAAATTACTGATGAAGTCGATGCGATGAGTGCTATGGGTTTTTCACCATGGAATTTTTTAGTTTTACCACGTCTTTTTGCACTTATTCTCTCTTTACCTCTATTGGTCTTTTTTGCCGATGTCGTTTCTGTTTTTGGGGGTATGGTTATCGCTAGTACAAAGTTGGATGTTAGCTTTGTGGAATTTATAGACCGTATTAAACAAACAGTGGCACTAAAGCATCTTATCATCGGGCTGATTAAAGCTCCTATTTTTGGCTGTATTATTGCAACGATTGGCTGTTTTCGTGGATTTCAAATCGATAGTAGTACTGAAAGTGTTGGTAAGTACACAACCATCAGTGTAGTTAATGCCATTTTTTGGGTTATTGCCATTGATGCTATTATTTCTGTACTGCTTACGGAGCTTGGATTATGAAAAACCATGTGATGATAGAAGCCAGAGACATTGTAACACGTTTTGGCAAACATGTTATTCATGATGGTGTGAGTTTCAAAATCCACAAAGGTGAAATTTTTGGACTTCTAGGTGGTAGTGGTAGTGGTAAAACAACCCTGCTTCGCGAAATGATTATGCTCCAAAAAACAAGTGCGGGTGCAATGCTTGTTTTAGGAACTAATGTTATGACAACATCCTCCAAGATGGCTCAAAAACTCAGGCAAAAATGGGGTGTGCTCTTTCAATTTGGCGCTCTTTTTACCTCTTTAACCATATTGGAAAATGTAGCTGTTGCGATGAAAGAGTACACCAATCTTCCTGATTGGTTGATCGAAGAATCTGCGTTGATGAAACTCTCTATGGTTGGGCTTCCCCCAAAAGTGGCAAATATGTACCCTTCTGAACTAAGTGGTGGTATGAAAAAACGAGCGGGGCTTGCACGTGCTCTTGCGCTTGATCCAAAGCTTCTTTTTTTAGATGAGCCTACTTCTGGTCTTGATCCACAAAGTGCGAGAGCTTTTGATGAACTGATTGTGACACTGCGTGATACACTGGGTATTACCGTAGTGATGGTCACACACGATAAAGACACCATTGCAAATGTACTCGATCGATTTGTGATCTTAGGTAATAAAAAAGTACAATTTGAAGGCACTATGGACGTTTTAAAACAGACAACTGACAACGAATTGAAAAAATTTTTAAGTTGAGGGAAAAATGGAAAATAGGCTAAGTTATATTTTAGTAGGAGCATTTGTTTTTGTATTGCTCATTGGAGGTGTTTTTTCCATTCTGTGGCTTGGAAATTATTCTGATGAGGGTACTTTTAAATTTTACAAAGTTGCAACCAAAGAGTCTGTATCTGGACTTAATGAAAAAGCGCCTGTTAAACTTAGGGGTGTACAAATCGGTGAAGTTCGTACTATTACCATCAACCCTAAAAATGCAGAAGAAGTTTTAGTCCTTATTCGGGTTCAAGATGATGCACCTATTAAAGAAGATACCTATGCGACGATTGAAGCCCAAGGCATTACAGGACTTAGCTTTATTCAATTGCAAGGCGGAACCAATGAAGCGAAAGATCTCAAAACCAGTGGTAAAGCAGAAGAATATGGGATTATTTATTCTCGCCCATCGACATTTTCAAGACTCGATAAAACCATTACATCACTAAGCCAAAAAGCAGAGATGATTTTTGCTCGAGCTGAATCCATTATGAGTGAAAAAAACGTTAAAAATCTTGAAATTATTATTGAGAATAGCGCGAAAATTGCTGAATCTACCAGCAAAACGATGTCGAACATCGAAGCCCAAAATAAAGAAATTAACCAGCTTTTACATGAAGCAACGGCAGCGGCTCGTGGCGTTAAAGAGATGTCTTATTCGTTTAGAACGGCTATTGATGATACGGGTGTTGATACAATGAATAAAGTAAGAGAAGCCTCCAAAAGTGTTTCAACTGTTATGGGAGGACTCAATCAAAAAATTGAAAAAGGCGCATTTGACGTAGATCTCTTGGTAAAAGAAAATCTGATGCCATTACAGAAAACACTCCAAGAGCTGCATATACTTCTTAATGAAACAAAAGACTTAGTCACCAATCTAAAAGATAGCCCAAGTGATCTTCTCTTTAAAGAAGAGACTATTCAACCTGCTCCAAATGAACGATAAAGGAAATAGAATGAAACAGACCATCCTTGCAATTTTGACCTTAATGCTCCTTAGCGGTTGTAGCGTTAAAGAGACCTCTTTAAAGCCTTACAGCTATACATTAGAGCCAATGCTCAAATTAGAGCGTTTTAGTGAACATAACAAAGACGTTCTCAAGGTTGCTTACATTGATGCTCCAAGTGGGCTCAATACTAGGGCAATCTTATACAAAAAAGATGGTGCGATGCAACCTTACAAATACGGAACATGGAGTGAAACACCTCCATTAAAACTACAACATCTCATCACAGAAGCACTCATGGATCAACACCATTTTAGCTCTGTTATTGCAGGTACCTCTATGGCATCAAACAACCTTGTTCTAGAGCCAATCCTTCAAAATTTTGAAGAGGTTTTCCGTGAAGATGGCAGCTCCTACGTGTATGTGAGCCTTCGCTTTCGAGTTGTTGAGATTAAAAGTGGAGAAGTGTTAGGCAGTGTTAAACTCTCTTCTAAAAAAGAGGTAACCAATACTAACGGTGCAGCAAGTACGGTTGAAGCGTTCAATGCAGCTACCGCTGAAGTCATCAAAAGCTTATCTTTGTGGATCAATGAGGTACGCAAATAAACCATGAAAAAAATCTTCTTTGTCTGGCTCTTTTTATGCTCAATACTTTTGGCAAAAGCAGACTTTAGCGAAATGAGCACTGAAGAGCTCATTGCACTTATCGGTTATGTTGATCCAAGCAAAGAAGAACGCTTTTATCAAGAACTGGATAAACGAGTTGGACAGATGAGCGAAGAACAAAAGGCACTTTACGAAGATGATAAAAAAAGGAGAGACCATGCCCAAAACTAAACTTCTCCTTTTAGAAGATGACCTCAATCTCAGTGAAACCGTATGTGAATTTCTAGAATCCAAAGGGTATGATGTTACACCCGTATACGACGGAGAAGAAGCAGAAACACTCATCTATGAGCATCAATTTGATCTTTTTTTGCTCGATGTCAATGTTCCTTCACTGAATGGTTTTACACTTCTTTCTACCATTCGTAAAGAAGGCAATACAACTCCTGCTATCTTTCTCACCTCACTCAATGCTATTGAAGATTTGGAGCATGGATATGAGAGCGGCTGCGATGACTATTTGCGCAAACCGTTTGCACTAAAAGAGCTACTCTTTCGTATTGAAACTATTTTAAAACGTGAGTTTTTTCATGCGCCTAGCCCTAAAATACGCATTGATGAAGGTATAGAGTATGACTCACTTAATAACCAATTGTTAGTTCACAATCACGCAGTACAACTTCAAAATAAAGAGGCAAAGCTACTCAAACTCTTTTTACAAAAGAAAAATGAGATTATCAACCACGAAATGATAATGGCGCACTTATGGGAATATAATGAACAAGGCAGTGACGATACTCTTCGCACATATATAAAAAATCTTCGTAAAATCATGGGGAAAGACCGCATTGTTAGCATTAAAAAACTGGGATATAAATTTACGATCGCGTGAGAAGAAAACGCTTCGATCGTTTTTACTTCTCTATGCTTTTTTAACCCTACTCATTTTAGCATTTGTCGCATTTTTGTATTATGGCTTGGAGCGCGATTTGATGCTTCAACACCAAAGAGAGACACTCTCCAACCTAACAAATGAACAAATTGCTAAACTCAAAGCACTCCATATTAATTTTGACAAAGACCAAACGTATCCAAGGGATGAACGTTTTAATTCAGCTATTTATGATAGTAGTCTCAAGCAAATCTTCTCAACATTAAAGGCTAAAAAAGTCAATCTTTATGAAGATATTTACCTCAAAAACAATCATATTTACTTTATTAAAGAGTTAGAATCTTACTATTTGGGTGCACGCTACATTGTTATTGAAGTGCCTGAGCCATCTTCGTGGGACAAAAAAGTACTTCGAAAACTGTTAGGGTATGGCGCATTAATTTTCACTGTTTTAGTGGTTATCGGTTATTTCTTACTCAATCTATTACTTCGTCCTATGAAAGATACTATCGCACTTTTAGATCGTTTTATTAAAGATACTACCCATGAGCTCAATACGCCTGTAAATGCTATTCTTAACAACATTGAAATGATTGATGAACAATCCCTAGATGAAAGTCTTCTCAAAAAAATAAGGCGTATTACTATTGCCTCTAAGACCATTTCAAATCTTTATGATGATTTAACCTACTTGGTACTGTCTCACCAAATTCTCTCTCAAGATGTAGAAGTTGATCTGAAAGTTCTCATTGAAGAGCGATTAGAGTATTTTTCACTTCTATTTGAATCAAAAAAGATTGAGCTTTTTACCGAACTTGCAGAGGGTGTTGTACTGACCATTGATCGTAAAAAAATGGCAAAATTAATCGACAATATTCTCTCTAATGCTATCAAATACAACAAAATAGGTGGTACAATCCATATAAAGCTCACTCAACATGAGATTGAAATTAAAGATAGTGGAAGAGGCATCGAAAAAAGTAAGATCAATCAAGTTTTTGAGCGCTATTCGCGTTTTGATAGAAGTGTTGGAGGCTTTGGCATTGGACTTAGCATCGTTGCATCCATCGCTAAAGAGTATAACTTACAGATCAAAATAGACTCTATTTTATCACAGGGAACAACGGTGAGAATTTCATGGTAAAAATAGCCCTTTACTGTATCCTTTTAACTTCATTCATCTATGCCAAAACGGGTGTTTATGAAAAAAATTGTATTCCATGTCATGAAGATATGGCAGTTAAAATTGATAAATTTTTTTATCGTTACTTACTCAAATACAGCAGTGAAGTCGAAGTGAAAAATGCGATAAAAAGTTACCTCAAAAACCCTAAAGCTGAGAATTCTATCTTAGTTGATGGGCTTATTAACCGCTTTGGAGTCAAGAAAAAAACAACGCTCAATGATGAGCAACTTCAAGAAGCACTCGATACTTATTGGGATCAATACCAAGTTTTTGATAAATTAAAATAATTACTTTTTTATTTCACGATAAATTCACTTTTAATCTATATAATTCTTCTATTATTCTTATAAGGAGTTACAATGAAAAAGGTATTGTTTTTGGCAAGTCTTGTATGGGCTACATCTATTTTTGCAGCAGATGGTGAAACACTGTTTAAAACATGTGCAACCTGTCATGGTGCAAAAGCAGAAAAAGCAGCTCTTAACAAATCTCAAATCATTGCGGGATGGGATGCTGCTAAAATTACAGCTGCACTTAATGGATATAAAGATGGTACATATGGTGGTCCATTAAAGGGTACAATGACACCACAAGTTAAAAACCTCAGCGCTGACGATATTAAAGCACTCGCTACTTATATCTCAACAATAAAATAATCTTTAGTGAGGGACTTAAAGTCCCTTCACTAACTCTACTAAACACTATTAAAATATCTAGCTTTTTGCTTTTTGTTCTTTTACTTCTCTTCTTCTTGCATGCAAGATAAATTCTGTGTACCCATTTGGTTGGTTTCTTCCTTTAAAAACAAGATCTAGCGCCGCTTGATATGCTATGCTTTGCTCAAAATGACCTGCCATAGGGCAGTAATGTTTATCGTTGCTATTTTGCTTATCAACGACCGCTGCCATTTTTTCAAATGCATGTTTGACCTCTTCTTGCGTTACGATACTATGATGCAACCAGTTTGCAAGATGTTGACTTGAAATCCTAAGCGTTGCTCTATCTTCCATCAACTCAACATTGTTGATGTCTGGTACTTTAGAACATCCAATACCTTGATCAATCCAACGAACAACATAACCTAAGATACTTTGTATATTATTTTCAATCTCTTGCGTGATCTCTTCTTTACGTAATGTATCATGGAGCATTGGTGGTGTTAAAATAGCATCAATACTTACTTTAGGACGCTTTGCAATCTCTTCAAGTACATTTTGTACATCCACAGAATGATAATGCAACGCATGAAGTGTTGCTGCTGTTGGAGAAGGTACCCAAGCTGTTGTTGCGCCTGCTTTTGGATGAGCGATCTTTGTTTCCACCATCTTCTTCATCAAATCAGGCATCGTCCACATTCCCTTACCAATTTGAGCCTTCCCTTTAAATCCCATACTCAAGCCAACATCAACATTGTGGTCTTCATATGCTTTTAGCCATATCTCTTTTTTCATCGCTTCTTTAGGAACAACCACTCCTAGTTCCATACACGAATGAATTTCATCACCTGTACGATCTAAAAAGCCTGTATTGATAAAAAATACTCTTTCTTTAGCTTGTTGAATCGTTGCTTCTAAATTGATTGTTGTACGTCGCTCTTCATCCATAATTCCCATTTTAATGGTATACCGCGGCAATGCCAATACATCTTCTACGCGTCCAAACAGAGTGTTGATAAAGGCTACCTCTTCAGGGCCATGGCATTTTGGTTTAACGATATAGACACTTCCATTAACACTATTGCGGTTCCCTTCTGCTTTTCTAAGATCATGTATGGCACACAGCGTTGTTACAAAAGCATCTAAAAAACCTTCAGGGATTTCTTTATCGTGAAAAGTAACCGCGTCAGTGTACATATGTATTCCGACATTACGTATCAATAACAGTACCCTTCCCTTTAAACTAAACGGTTCACCTTTTGGTGAGATGAATGTTTTGTCAGGGTTTAATACACGATGTATTGTCTTGCCTTTATTTTCAAAAGAGGCAGACAAATCACCTTTCATTAATCCATTCCAGTTTCGATAAATCGTTAGTTTATCTTCTGCATCTACCACCGCTACGGAATCTTCACAATCTTGAATAGCGCTGAGTGCTGACTCGATAATAACATCCTTAATCCCCGACGGATGACTTTGTCCAATGAGGCTACACTTATCAATCTGAATTTCTACATGTAAACCATTGTTTTTCAGTAAAAGAGAGCTTATTTTATTTTCATTAAGAGTGTAACCTACAAATTTTTCAGGCTCTTTAAGCTCTACGGTCTCATGGTCAGAAAGAGTGCCATAGAGCTTTCCTTCTTGAAGTATAAAGCCATGAATATCGGCATAAGAATGTCCTTTTAATGGTGCAACTTGATCTAAAAAAGCAAATGCTAGCTCGAAAACTTTTTTACCACGTTCAGGATTATAATGCTCTTTTTTTTGATAAGGCTCAACCTCATCAATCATATCTGTTCCATAGAAAACATCAAATAAACTCCCCCATCTTGCATTTGCTGCATTGAGCGCATAACGTGCATTATCCGCCGGTACAACCAATTGAGGTGCTGCAACATGTGAGATTTCAGGATCAAGGTGTAACGTTGTAATGGTCTCTTTGGTAGGCACATCAACTAAATAACCTATTTCTTTTAAAAAATTGCGATGTTCTTCTAACGTAAAAGGTTCTGTTCGATGAGCTAAATACCACGCATCAAGCTTTTCTTGGAAAACATCACGCTTCTCTAAAAGAGTCTTATTGATAGGAGAAAGTTCATGAAGTGTTTTTTCAAATCCATTCCAAAACTGTTCAAGACTTACACCCGTATGAGGAAGTGCCTCATTGGCTATAAAATGGTATAAAGCGGCATTAATTTTGAGTGTTCCAACGGTAATTGTTTGAGGCATACATGAACTCCTTTTTTATTTTTTAGACTTTTTGATTATATTATACAAAAAGTCTAAAAGAAAGAGTATCATGTCAATATGATAATAAGCTGATTTTTTTGAAGAACTTTTGAGTTTTAATAGATTATTTTAAAATCGGTTTCGCCTAAATAAAAATCTTTATGAGACAAAATCCCCACACGACAACAAAAATCACTATACTTAAAAAAACAACCGCACTACCAGCATCTTTTGCACGTCCTGCCATTTCATGGTACTCTAAAGTTACCAAATCCGTTACACGCTCAATTGCACTGTTCATTGCTTCCGCTAAAGGCATTCCCATGAGGGCAATAAACATTAAAAGCTTATATGAAAGTTCTAATGGAACGAAAAAAATCACTGGTAACAAGCATGCAACAATGATAAGCTCTACACGAAAAGAAGTTTCATTCGCAGTAATATCTCTTAATCCTTTTAGTGCATACGTTGTATTTTTAAAAAAATGATATTTTGGTTGATTTCTCACATTAAGCCTTTACTTTTTTTGGTATATTAGTATATCTTTTGTCTGATCATATAGCGCTGTTTGTACGCCCATGACACCTAAAATGGTGTGAAAAAGATTGTCATGTGAGTACTCTTCTCCCGCTTTTTGTCGTAATGTTTGCACATCAACTCGCTCTTTGCTTTTCTCACCAAACCACATCAATGCCCCTACATGCGTCTGTTCATCTGGTGCCATAAAATAGGGGATGCCATGCAAATAAAGCCCTTTTTCACCTAATGATTCACCATGATCAGCCATATAAATCATTGCTGTTTGGAAGTTTTTATCATTTTGCTTTAAAAAAGCGATAGTTTTTGAGAGAAAATAATCCGTATATAAAATAACATTATCGTATGCATTGCCAATCTCTTCTGATGTACATTTTTCCACTTGATTCGTTTGACATACTGGTGTAAATTTTTCAAAGTTTTTAGGATAACGTTTATAATACGCAGGTCCATGGTTACCCATTTGGTGAAGAACGATCACAACATCACCTTTTTGAGCATCCACATACTCTTGTAATCCTACTAACATCCCCTCATCACGGCACTCTTCATCACATAGCGTATTATTTTGAGACGATCGATAGTCCTGATAAGCAACGCGCAATGCAACACCTTTTGAATCTGAATTGTTATCTCTCCATAGTACACTTGCACCACTACGCTTCACTATATCAAGAACATTTTCAGTTGCTTTTGCCTCTTTATCACTGTAATTTTTGCGCTCCAAAACAGAAAACATACATGGAACAGAAATAGCGGTTGATGTTCCACACGAATAAACCTTAGAAAAATTAACAATCTCTTCTTTTTCTAACAACGGATTGGTTTGTCTTTCATATCCATTCAGAGAAAAACGATTGGCGCGTGCAGCTTCACCTACAACAACAATCGTCAATTTTCGCCCCCCATTTTCCGCTCTTTTCGCATCTAAGCCAATCTGTTTGAGGGTTGTCTCTTTTTTATAGAATGTATTGTAGATATATTTACCAGTTGAATACAGACAAAACGTTGGATTTGTATAGTAACGAAGAGGCTTATTTTCTCTAAAAAATGAGGTGTAAAAACGATTGAATGAAAAAAGCATAACAAGACTGATAAGAATCATAAGGGCAATGCATTTTGTTTTGCCCCAAACTTCTTCTTTAAAACTTCCATACACAACGGGAACACGATAAATCAGTAATGAAGGAAGAATTCCCAGAAAGAAAAAATACGCTATAAGTTTCCAAGTGAGCAGATCCATCGATTCATTGATATTTGTTTCCATCGCATTTTGGATCATGGTGTCATCAAGAATTACGTTATACGTGTTCATAAAATAGTTTGACAATGAGGCAATTAAAACCAACGTAATTAGCAGTAGTTTAAGCGTATAACGACTACTAAGTAGAGTCACTAACAGTGTAATAACAGCCGTTAAAACAACCCCTAAAGAGAGTAAAAAACCTATATTTGATAAAGAAAATTCATAGACTTCTAGAACATGTTTAAAAAACGATATATTATCGACACACACTAAAAAAAGTGCTACGATCACTATAAGTCTATTACTGGTTAATTTAAATTGCATCCATTCTCACTTGAAATTTCTTTTTTGTCTCGAAAGTATAGTTTAGTTTTTTAAACAAATATTTTTTGCTACGTACCACTTCACAATCGCCATCGTTGAATAGTTCATTTCTCGCTGTTCAAAAGGAATAGAAGCGATACGCATTTTAGAACTTATGACACCACTCACGAGTGTTAAAAAAAGAAAGAATGCAATGCCTATCCAAGGATTGTACATATAACCTATCCAAATACCCATCAAAAGTGGTATAAACGTCAATGTGCCATAAAGAATGAACATAACAGTTCGACACCAAAATCCATGGATTTTTGGAACAAGTTCTATAACCGGTGGTAATTCATCCATCGGCTATTTGAGATTGGTAAAATTGACTGGGAAATCAAAATCACATGCGCGAATGGCTTTTATTGCTTCTTGCAAATCATCAATGGATTTTCCTTCAACGCGCACGACATCACCTCGAATGGATGCTTGAACCTTAAGTTTAAGATCTTTGATTTCTTTCACAATTTTTTTAGCATCATCACTCGATATTGCATCCACAATACTTACGGTGACTTTAACCTTCGCGCCACCTGCTGGCTCACGTTTACTTTCTTTAAGGGCTTTAGATGAGATGTCTCGCTTAATCGCTTCAGAAATCAATGCATCAACCATTGCATCGGCTTTACTATCGCTTGTGGTTAGCAACGTGACTGTTTTAGCTTTTTCATTGTGATCAAATTCGCAGGTAATACCTTTAAAATCCCATCGATTAGTAATCACTTTTTTAGCTTGCTCATAGGCATCTTTAAATTTTTGCTTGTCAATCTCAGCACTAATATCAAAACTGTGTTCTTTTGCCATTTTATTTCCTTATGCTATTTTATTCTTTGATTCGGTGACCCACAAATTTTGAGAAGTTTTCCATAATGAGCCCTCCTCTTCTAAATCCAAGTCCACATCCTTCATACGCGAAGAAAACACCCGCTTGGTATGATTTACCTTCGCTATCTTTTGGAAGTTCAACATATTCTTGGTAAATGGCTTTGAAATTGCCATATTCACCCTCTGTTTTAGCCATAATAGACATATCAGCATTATAAATTACGGTGTTTGCACCTTCACGTCCAAAAGCTCTTTTTTCAACCTGCTTTTTACCTTTGAGTGGCTCATAGGAAGTTTCAAGTAATAGTGGATGATTGGGGAAAAGATCCCACAACACTTTCATAAATGCCTTGCTTTGGAACAAAAGCGTATAAGCAGGATTTAGAATAATCGCACGTTGTTCTTGTACAATTTCATCAAGAAGAAGTGCCAAGTCACCCTCTTCTATCGCAATGTTTTCCCATGGAACCAATTTGAACCAAAATTCAAAGTTCTCATCGCCTTTAAAAATGCCCTCGCTTCCGCTAAAGCCTACCTCATCAACATATGCAAAGTCCGTATGGAATCCAGCCTCATTGGCTGCACTTTGAAGCAGTCTTGTTGTATTTTCATCTTCAATATTTCCACGAATAGAAGAGAAAAGAATTTTCCAACCATCATAATATTTTGCAAAATCTTCAGTATTGCCACCCAGAACAACAAGGCGTTTGAAATTCTCTTTGAGTGCTTCAAAAACAGTATTAAACTGTTTTGCTTCATCCATACCATTCGCTTTAAGCATTGCCCACTGGATAATGGCTGTTTCATACAATGATGTTGGCGTATCTGCATTAAACTCCAAAAGTTTTATGGGTTTACCGTCCACTCCACCTGCAAAATCAAAACGTCCGTATAAATGCCAATGAACATCATTTGCCCATGAATTTTTAATGAGTTCTACTAAATTAAATGGAATATTGAGTTCATGAAAAAGGTTATTATCAATCACATATTGCCCTGCTTCTGCAAACATATCATAAAGCTCATTAGCCGCTTCATAGTATGCCTCTACTTCATCATTACTGACAAGCACTAACTCATCTGCAACATACGATGTTTTATCTGCATCGGTATGCCAATAAAAACCAATCGATTCTAAAAATTCTTTACTTAAAGGTTTAACTTTTTCTATATGCAACATACTTAACTTCCTGAACTGGTTGGAGTACTTGAACTACTGGTTCCACTTGATGACGAACTACTACTTCCCGAGCTTGAGCCAAAATAACCACTACTTTTGGTTGTACTACTCGTACTTGATGTGGACATAGGTTTATTAAAACTGGTTGTACTACGAGAGTATGCTTGTGGGCTAGAATAATTTGCAGCTCTTTGATTCTGATACGTTGGGTTATTAAAAAGTTTTCCACCAATCCAACTACCTATCATCGCGCCTGCGATACTCGAAAGAAGAATGCCCCCTAATCCCATTTGCCCTGAGCCTATACTAGGATTTGTCAAAGCAGAGGTATTATTATCAATTTTTGCAGCCTCTTCTTTTACAAGCGCATCAATTTCAGTTTGCGATAAAATACGCTCACTCCCATCAGGTTTTCGCACAATAACTCTTGTTGTAGAGCTTGGGTATTCTTCTGCAATTTTATACTCACCTGGAGCAATTTCATCCACAATAACCAAAGCACCTTGTGTTTTTGCGGCATCTGCTAAAACGTTTTTATTGTCCTCTTTCTTTTCACAGCCTTGCATACTAGCAATAACGAGAACGCCTATTCCCCCAGCAATCATATAATCTGAAATTTTACGAATATACTTCATCTCTTATTATTCTCCCAATATCTCTTTAAGCTTTTTCCCTTTTTTTATAAACAATTTGCCATTTTTATCCATTACGTCATTCAATTGACCAACTTTTCTACCAATCTTATCACTAATGTGTTGTTTCTCTTTTTTTGAAAAGCCTTTTTCTTTGAGGTAACTACGCAAATCTCTCCAATCACTGTACGATTCAAACATATCTTCTGTCGCTTTATCATCGTCATCTTCATCAAGAACATCTGCTTCTTCAAAAGCATAGGGCGATGTATTAGAGTTTTTTGGAGTATTTATGGTTGCATTAGACGTATGAGAAGATGTCATCGTCTCACTGTTCGTGTGTGTTATTTGTCTATTTGCAAGTGACAAAATTGCTTTAAGCTGTTCATCTCTTTCTTTATAAATCATCTCTATTTTTTCTTTAGATTCAATGAGTAGACGTTCTTTATCGGCAATGAGACGCTCTTTGTCAGCTTCTAATTTTTCATTCTTTAGCTTCATCTCTTCAAGCTGAATCTTTAAGAGTTCTACATAAGCACTTTCATTGGTAGCATGTTCAATTTTGCGTGCAGATGTCCCTTCTTTTAGGCTGCTTTTTGTTAGTAAAATGTACTTGACACCATTCTCGATAACACTTTGTAAGGAGCCTCTTCGTAAACGATTGTAGATAGCCTCTTTACTCACACCTAAAAGTTTTGCCGCCTCAATAACCGTTAGTTTTTTATCCATCTTGTGACCCTTTTGCTAACAAAGAGAAATATATTTGCTCTTATGTTATCACAGCTTTGATTAGTTTATTTTGAGAAAGTTTTTTGAGGGGTTAAGAAGAAAAGCCAAGAAGCTAACTTCTTGGCCGTGTGTGTTAGAGTCTCGACTCGTAACGGCGAAGCATATAAAGTCTTTTCAACTGTTTTTTGCGCGCACTAATTTTATCTTTTTTGCGTTTTTCTGTTGCTGTTTCATAGAAACGTC
>Ga0074197_1001908_pt1 | contig 15916 bp, 13 predicted proteins | sample EPASupsiteSAE305_FD_64526 | JGI IMG/M metagenome (GOLD analysis project Ga0074197, IMG submission 64526) | Bioremediated contaminated groundwater microbial communities from EPA Superfund site, New Mexico - SAE3-05 reassembly with SPADES | ecosystem: Environmental > Aquatic > Deep subsurface >...
ATTCCATCTTTTCTCCGCCCCTTCTCCCGAAGATAAAATAACTTTCCCTGAGCGAGAGGCCTTTGGAAAAATAGGAATTACAGCCGTTGGATATATCAATTTTAACTATTCGCCCGTTAAGAGAATCAAGGACAAAGAGCCTCTCGTCTTTAACATATGTCCGCTTCGGCTCCCAATTAAACCCTTCTCCGCCGATGCTTTTCCATTCAGCGCCTTTTTGGAATACCACTCTTTTATTACCAGTGTCGGCGATATAAAATTGTCCGCCAACGTTAAGAATATCCGCGGGGTCTTTAAGAATCATTCCTCCAATGTCAAAAATTTTCCAGTAATTTTCTGCCTCTGTTTTTCGGCTGGCTGATATTTTAGTATGCCAGTCTTCGCCGTTATTCGTTTTTAAGTCAACCAAATAATCGCCTAAATCTTTCGGTATGGATATACTTTTTCCCAGCCTTACTATCCTTCCGTTTCCGCTGTCGGCGATATAAATAAAATCCCCAGCCAGCGCCAAACCGGAAGGCTTATTAAATGACAAAGCCCGGGGATCGCCATTAGCCGCGGTAAGATATTCTTTTAGCGCGTTAAACCTTCTTACCGCTTTTTTGTCTCTCTTGTTAGGAATAAATTGCTGCCAGCCATCGCCGTCTATTTTAGTTTTAAAAATATTTCCTCCTAAAGCAAGATTATCGGCTTTGGAATTTTTAGCGACCGAAAATCTTACGGCGTTCGTTGAGCTAATAAGAGTATTTTTGTTAAAGGCTTTCAGCGTATATTCATAATCGCCGGCAATATTTTCGCCAGCCAGTTCCAGCTCATGATAGTCCGCGCCTTTTTTAACGGAAATATCCGCCGCGTTCTGGCCGTCCTTTTTAATTGCCAGCTTATAATTCAAGTCCGCGAAATTCCCCTTATATTTGTCCCAGCTGAAAGCTACCGTCTCCCCGGGTTTGAAAACGGAATTCTCTTCCGGGCTTTTAAGCCTAAAAACCTGCTCGCCCTTGGAAATGGCATGAATGACCAAAGTATTGGCGGTTTCGGCCATTATTTTATTATTGTATAAGGCCAGAACTTTAAAAGCATAACTGCCTTTTGTTTTCAGCCGGGTTTGAGCGCTGGTATTTTCCGTTATTATTTCAGCCGCTGATTCGCCGTCTTTAAAAACCAGCTTATACTTGTTTGCGCCGGGAAAAGAATTCCATGATATAGTAACGGGGTCGCCAGCGTAATAAACGCTATTGGCGGCCGGATTAACAAGGCTGAAAGCTGAAAGGCCTTCCGAATCATATTCATTAAGCGAACTGGCAACGTATATCACGGAATCCTGATCAACGGCTATGTCCTCGGGCATCCATCCCCAGCCGGAATCGCCTAAAATCGCCGCGTTTTCCCCGTCGGTCCGGATTACTCTTCGGCCGTCTTTGTCCGCGAGATAAAAATAGCCGCCTTGTTCAGCGATTGAAACAATATTCTTATAGTAATCAATTCCCCAATCCCCGGGCGAGAGCTCTTCCCAGCTCGCGCCGTCAACTCCCTCTTTTCTTCCGGCCAGATTAGTAACAACTATTTTTCCCCGCTTAACTTTAGAAACTTCCGTTCCGCCGCCCAGCTGGAGGGAGCCGCTATTATTGTTAAATACCAGCCCGCGGCGAAAAACCGCTATTTTTCCTAATAACGCGTCCAATTTGTCCTTTGCGAAACTAATAAAACCGCCTCCCGCGCCCCGGATATTCATGCCCCGGCCAAGACAATAAGTGGTATTGCCCGTAGAGCCAAGATTCCCCTTGATCTCAAAATCTCCGTCATCATGGTAAATATAATAATACGGCCGGTCAATATAAGCCGCGCCTTTTATTTTTCCGCATCGGTAATCGGGATTGCCGGATTTTGAATCGCAATAGCAGGGATAATTTTTATCTCCGCAGTTTAAAGTATCTTTGAAGCTGATATTATTCTTAACGCAACCCGGGTCGGTCCATTCATAAAAAGGCAGGCCATTAAAACGCGCCATAACGCTTCCGTTGGCCGAAAGCGGTCCTCTGCAATGTCCGGCCGTAAATACATAATTGAAAAAATCCTTTAAAACGCCTCCTGATCCAAGATTATAACATTCATTCCCAACATCCGCCAAAACCGGCTTTAAAGAGAAAAAAGAAAAAAATAAAATGCCTAAAAATAATCTTAGCAATAAATTTTTAAAATTAAACTTCATACACGCGGTATTTTTTCGTAAAAAATCCAGTATAACTTTTTTAATTAGCGCAATTTGGTTTGTCGCTGTCGCAAAACATCAAAACCTGCTTGTTTTCGCCCGAGCCCTTAAAGGCCGCGTTTGTTGTATTGCCGATTACCGGAGACCAGATAATTTTATTGCCCTGCCAGTAAATCTCTTCGCTCGCCTTAACGTCTTTCGCTTCCAACCCGGATTTAAAGCCCGCGCTAAACCACAATATTTCCATTACTTTCCGGTTTCTTGAATAAAAATTAATGGCATCGCCGCTTAAACTTATCTTTTCGCCCTCAGCCATATTCCAGCCGATGATATTCGGACCATACTCAAAAATAGCTTCATTGCCGTTCAAATACAGGTCGCCGCCGAAAAATACTCCCCGGCCGTTGTCTAAAAGCGCCATCTGTCCCGTATCTTCTTCTTCGCGGCCGGACTTATACCAATGCCGACCAAGATTATTAAAACCGCTGATATAGGTTCTTATTCCGTCAATAATCAGGTCTCCCGCCATCTCAAAAGATCCCGCCTGACCGTGGTTGAAGTTTTTGCGGCAGCTCTCGTATTTATTTTTTAACGCTTCTTTGCACTCTAACGGCTTTAATTCTTTGCATTCTACTTCCAAATCAAGGCACTCAGCGTCCCGTCCGTAGAATTTAAAAAGCTCCTCTGTATCCCGGCCAACGCCGTCCGAGTCTACGCGGCAGGTTCCGTCCGCGCAGTTTAGATAATCGTAAATTATTTCGGTCTTATTAAAACTTACGGTTCCGCCGTCGTCCGCGGCTCGGCCAAATCCAGGAAAAAAATAATATGCTCCGGCAATAAATATCGCCGCTGAAAAAATAATAGCCGCTGAATATAAAATTTTTATATTTTTTATTTTCATGCTACCGGTATTATCCAACGCGTTATTTAATAATAATTTTTTCTCCGCTCTTCGCGCAGATATTTCCCAACCCTTTGCATTTATATACCGCCAGGCATTGCCCGTGATTATCGCAGTGGTATTCGGCGCTATAGCCCGAACACACGCAACCATGGCATCCGCAAACGCACTTTCCTTTATTATTACAGGAACAGGTACAATTTTTCGTTTCTCCCGCGCACCCGCAGTAAATAGTCCCGCAATCGCAATAATTGAATTTATTGCCTTGCAAGGCGATTAAATCGGTTTTAAGAATACCGTCAACGCCCAAGTTTATCGCGTTAACCGTCGTAGAATCAGTATTACCCCCCCTGAGCGCTTAAATAGCTCAAAGCCAAAGCCTCTCCGGAGTAAACGGAAAAGCTGAGTTTTTTTTCGCCCGCGCTCTGCGTTCCGCTTATTGAAGACTGGTCAACTCCGCTTTTATATACAGCGCGGTTATTGCCATTGTCGGGCATCGCGAAGTTTCCGTCTAAAAAAACGTTTCTGCCGAATAAAACCTTGTTTTCTTTTTTAGAAAATCCTATCGCGTTATTTACCGCCTCGTTAAGTCCGCTCATGATCCAGTGGATTCCTGAAGAATCCGCCCCATAGTTAAAAATATTAGATCCATGGATTATAAGATTGCCGACGAGGCGAAAAGTCCCTGGCCAGCCAAAAACATACTCGCTTATCCGGCATATATTTTTCTCCGCCTCGTTCCCGGTATCGCATTTGGCATCGCGGCCGTAGTATTCAAAAAGCAATTTAGACTCACCCTTGCATTCTTCGCCGATACAGCTCCGGTCAAAAGAACCCAGGCTGGAATAATAAAATTTCGCGGTTTTTACGCAACTATCAATAGTCCTGGCGGCCAAACCCTTAATGCTTTTCCCGCCGAATCCAGCTAAAATCCCGCCGGCTAAAATTATGGCCGCCGCTAAAAAGATAAGTTTTCTATTTTTTTTACAGGTTATCATTTAACCTTATCTTTAATTCCTGCTATAATAATCTTAAATTGATCCCTGGCGCTTTCAATTTTTCTCCCGATCGCGTAAGCCGCCCCGCCGGGCGCGGCCATGGCGTGGCAGGAAACAGGAGAAGAGCATCCGGAAATAAAAGGCCCGCCCGGAATTAGCCCGATTACAGCCGCCTGGTCATTCCTTATTAACACCCCTAAGGCGTTGCCTCCGGCCGGCGGATCGTCCACCTCCATAAAATCAACGCAAACGCCGGGAACCGAGGCGCATAATTCCTGCTCGCCGCCGACGCATTCGCCGGTATTCGTAAGGATGCAGTAAAAAGGGATGGAACTCGGCGTGCCGTACAGAACCGGAAATCCTCCGGCCGCGTCGGCTATTTTTAAATAGCCATACACCCCGGGAGCCAACGCGGCTATTCCGGCCAGCAGGCAAAAAATGAGAGAATAAGTTATAACTTTTATTCTTATCCGCATAGAAATCGGGTTATTGGGAAAATTTTCCCGCGACAACTAAATTATACCAAACCTGGACTGATTAACCAATACCATGAATAAAAAATCGCTTAAAAAATCCGCCATTTTTTTTTCCGCCCTCGCGATGGTTGTTTTTATTTCTTTCCGGCAGTTAAACGACTCTTTTGCCGCCCAAAATAATTTTTCCGGAAAAATTTTTATTCAGGTTGAATCAAAGGGCGAGGCCTGGTACGTAAACCCCCTGGACGAAAAAAGATATTATCTCGGGCGGCCGGAAGATTTCTTTAATCTTATAAAAAAAATCGGCGTTGGAATCGCCGATGATGACCTTAAAAAAATTCCCGTTGCCTTCCGGGAGTACGGCGGCGCTGATTCAGACGGCGACGGGCTGGCTGACGTTTTTGAGGAAGCCTTAAAAACCGACAAAAGTTCCGCTGATACTGACAAGGACGGCCATAACGACAAGACCGAAACGCAAAACGACTATGATCCTTTAAGTCCAAAAACCGCGAAAAACGAAGATCTGAAATTCGCCGAAAAAAATAAAGGGAAAATATTCATTGCCGTTGAAAATTCCGGCCAGGCCTGGTATGTAAATCCGGCTGACAATAAAAAATATTATCTCGGCCGGCCAGCGGACGCTTTTGCCATAATAAAAAAAACCGGCCAGGGAATAACGAATAACGATCTGAATACCATCCCGTTCGGCTACGTGAACATTAATCTGATAACCGATCCGCCGGAATATTCTCCGACTCCCGCCTGCGATAATTGCGATAACAGCGGCGGCAGTTCAAACGGCTCAGCCGAAGCGGCTATGGCCGGCGCGGCCAAAGCCATAAGAGATGGCAATACCGGCGAAGCGTTGAAATATTTCACCCCCGGACTGCAAAAAGCCGTCAAATACACCATGAATTTCCTTGATAAAGACGGAAAGTTCACGCTGTCCAACATGCTTTTAAGCGCCAAGCTCACCAGTTCAAAAGCCGAAGAAAAAATCTACACCGCCGAAGTTTATTTTTCTCTCGGCGGCTACAAAGTCAAAGTTGATTATCACGTCAAAAAGCAAGAAGACGGAAAATGGCTTTTGGCGAATTTGTAAGCAGGGTCTGTGTTTATACTTAGGGGATAATTTTGGCAATTCATTTGCCAGCATGCTTATGAAAACAACAGCTAAATTTATTATCTTGTCAGTAGGAATAATTTTTCTGGCAGGATGCGGTCAGCAAATAACAATTCAAGATCGGCAATCCCAGAACAATCCACGAAGCGAACCTCAATCAATAACGACACAACAACCTGATAGCACTTGCCTAAAAGAGGAAAACTGTTGTATGAATGATGATGATTGTGAATATATAGAGAATACAGGCAAATGCAATACGCCTGAATGGGTAGCAAAAAAATATAAGGAAGCCGAGGAGCGCGGAGTTACTGACATTGCAAGAGTTCCCCATAAGGATGGTATCAGCTGTTCTTGCGAAAATAAAGCGTGTATGACCTATCAGCAAGGCCACCTAATTACAAATGTTCAGGGTACAGATGAGATGTTCAGGCAATGCGCCTCAAGGAGTGATTGCGTAAGTGTCGGATGCAGTTGCAATTGTAGCGGTTGCGGCGGATTTTCTTATGAAGATGTGATTAATAAAAAATACGTTGATGCCTGGTATGAAAAAGAAGATTGCAAACCAGCTCAGGCTTGTCCGGAAGTTTGTTGCTCGCCGCGAACAATTGAATGCGAAAATAAAATTTGCGTTGTAAAAGATAAGCCTAATAACTAGTTATTAGGCTTAGAGCTTATGAATTATGCGATTATTTATTATAAATAAATGAGAGGGTATGAGATATTTGTATATTTATTCCGCTACAGCACCACAATACTAACCAGCTTTCCTTTGACATACACGATTTTTTTTACCTCTTTATTTTCAGTCCATTTTTTTACGTTCTCGCTTTCCAAAGCGATTTTCTTCGCTTCTTCTTCGGAAACTTCCGCGTCCACGCTAATCGTATCCCTGACTTTGCCGTTTACCTGGATAACCAAATCAATTATTTCATCCTTAATTAACTCTGAATCATATTTCGGCCACTCTTCATTAAATATACTCTCCAATTCTTTCTCGTTTCCCACTTCCGTCCAAAGCTCTTCACATAAATGCGGGGCGAACGGCGCGAGTATTTTCAGTAACGCTTCATATTGTTCCTTGCTAAGGCCATCAGCCGCGGTCATCTCGTTAACCAGGATCATCATCTGGGAAATGGCCGTATTAAATTTAAACGATTCAATATCTTCCCCGACTTTTTTTATGGTCTTGTGAAGTAAATTATCAAGCTTCTGAATTCTGGACTTTTGACTCTCTGAATTCTGGACTTTTGACTTTAATTTCCATACTCGTTCAAGAAATTTCCTCGCTCCGATAAGCCCGTTAGTATTCCAGGCGACCGGCTGGGAAAACGGCCCCATGAACATCTCATAAACCCGCATGGCGTCCGCCCCGTACTTTTCAACAATTTCATCCGGATTAATGACGTTATTCCAGCGCTTACTCATCTTCCGTCCGTCTTCGGCTAATATCAAACCGACATGCTGGAGCCGGGTAAACGGCTCGTCGTAAGAGACAGCGCCGATGTCGTATAAAAATTTATGCCAAAAGCGGGCGTAAATTAAATGCCGGGTGGCGTGTTCGGCTCCGCCGACGTAAAAATCCACCGGCGACCAGTATTTTTCTTTTTCTTTGTCTACGAGCGCCTTATCGTTTTTCGGGTCTTCAAAGCGCAAGTAATACCAGGACGACCCGGCCCACTGCGGCATGGTGTTAGTTTCTCGCTTAGCCGCGCCCCCGCATTTCGGGCATTTAGTATTCACCCATTCGCCAATATTCGCTAAAGGCGACTCGCCGGTTCCGGTTGGCTCGTAATGTTCTACCTCGGGAAGCGTTACCGGCAGTTCGCTTACCCCGACCCAGCCTGGATTTACTATTTCACCCTGACTAAAATCCCCTTCTTTATATTTGCCACTTTTCACCTTTTCAGCGCAGGCTTCACAAAAAACCAGCGGAAAAGGTTCTCCCCAGTATCTTTGCCTTGAAAAAACCCAGTCTTTAATTTTGTAACTCACTGATTTTTTGCCAATACCTTTTTCCGCGAGCCAAAAAATCATTTTTTTCTTAGCTTCAGGGGTCGTAAGGCCGTCTAAAAACCCGGAATTTACGCTAACGCCTTCGCCGCTAAAACATTCTCCGTCATTTTTCTTTTCAGCTTTAACAACCTCCCTGATCGCCAGTCCGTATTTTTTCGCGAACTCAAAATCCCGCTCGTCATGCCCCGGAACGGCCATAATAGCGCCGGTTCCATAGCCGGCTAAAACATAGTCGGCGACAAAAACCGGAATCTCTTCGTTATTAACCGGATTAATCGCCTTAATTCCCTTTAATTCAACGCCGGTTTTTTCTTTATTCAATTCCGCCCGCTCCACCTCGCTTTTATTTTTCGCGTCTTCAGCGTATTTTTTAACTTCTCCATAATTCTTAATTCTTAATTCATAATTCTTAATTAATTCATGTTCCGGCGCTAAAACCATGTAGGTCGCGCCGAAAAGAGTATCCGGCCTTGTTGTAAAAACCTTAATACTAACGTCATCCTGAGCGTCAGCGAAGGATCCCGTCTCTTCACGAGATTCTTCGTTCCGCTCCGCTGCACTCAGAATGACAGTAAATTTTATACTTGCGCCTTCAGATTTCCCGATCCAATTCTTCTGCATTTCCTTAATTGACTCTTCCCAGTCCGGCAGTTTTTCTAAGTCATTTAACATTCGCTCGGCGTAAGCGGTGATTTTTAGAACCCATTGCCGCATGGGCTTTTTCTCTACGACCGAACCGCAACGCTCGCAACGGCCGTTCTCAAGGTCTTCGTTCGCCAAGCCGGTCTTGCAGGACGGACACCAGTTTATCGGTTCGCGCGATTCGTAAGCGAGGCCGCGTTTAAACATTTCCAAAAATATCCATTGGGTCCATTTATAAAATTCCGGGTCAGTGGTATTAATCTCCCGGTCCCAGTCATAAGTAAACCCTAATTGCGCGAGCTGTTTTTTAAAAGTGGCGATATTTTTTTCGGTCGCGATCCGCGGATGGGTTTTATTGGCCAAAGCAAAATTCTCAGCCGGTAAACCGAACGCGTCCCAGCCCATGGGATGCAAAACATTATACCCCTGCATCATCCGCATCCGGCCGTAAACGTCGGTCGCGATATAGCCTTTCGGATGCCCGACATGCAGTCCCGCGCCCGAAGGATAAGGAAACATGTCCAGAATGTAGTATTTGGGCTTGTCCTTACTTTCTCCAGTTTTATATATTCCCGACTCATCCCAATTCTTCCGCCATTTTGGTTCAATTTCTTTATGGTTGTATTTTTTCATAAATGATTGAGTGAAGAAATGCAAGTTTGCTTGCATTTCCGAGCGAATGATATTTATATCATCAGATATAAAATTACCTATTTCTCTAATATATCCAGGACGGAAAGCGGCGTAATTACTTTATAAAAATTTGTGTATTCTGTCCAGCTCTCCGGCGCCGGAGTATTCTTTTTATTCTCCCCCCATTTCACTTCATATCCGTAAAGCTTGCCGTCCCTTTCCTCAACCAAATCAACTTCCGCTCCGTCATAAGTCCGCCAAAAATAATTTTTTACGTAAATTTTATGATAATTTTGAAATTTTATCCTTTCGCTGATAACAAAATTTTCCCATAAAGCGCCGACATCGCTCCGGTCTTCCAAAAAATTATAATTATTTATTACCGCGTTCCTTATCCCCAAATCATAAAAATATATTTTTCTTAATTTAGAAATTTCTTTGCGTTTATTGCCCGAAAACGGAGGAAGCCGGAAAATCACGAAACTTTTTTCAAGGATATCAACGTAATTTTCCACTGTTCGCCGGTCAATTCCGACCAGCCCGGAAAGCTCGTTAAAGGACACCTCGTTCCCGATCTGCAGAGCCAGAGCCTTCAAAAGCTTATTTAAAATTTCCGGATTTTTTATTTTCTGGAATTCAAAAATATCCTTATACAGATAGCCCGACGCTAAGCCGGCGAGCAGTTCTTTTTTTTCTTCAAAAGAGGGGCTGGCGGCGATTTCGGGATACTGACCGAAAATAAGGAGGCTGTTCCATTGTTTTTCCATGGCCAAAAGATCTCTCTCCGGAAACATCTCCTCAACGCTTAAGGGAAAAAGATTAAATACGAATTTTCTTCCGGTAAGCGCTTCTTCGGTTTTATCAAGGAGATTAAAGCTTGACGATCCGGTTACTAGTATCTGCTTTGTGTCTTTATAGTGATCAACCAATAATTTCAAGGTCTGGCCGATTGTTTCAACTTTTTGCCCTTCATCAATAAATACGGTTTCGGCGTCTCCAACCAGCTGAATTAAAAATTCAAGATCCCGGTTAGCTAAAAGATCCCGGTCAGTCGGGTTATCACAATTAAATATTCTTGGCTTTCCCTTTAATCCCGGTTCGTTAAACAATTCCAGCGCCAAAGTAGTTTTTCCGGTTTGTCTGGCTCCGACAATAATAATCACCTTGCCCTTAAAAAATTTTTCCTTAATTTGAGCCGATATTAGCCTTTTATACATAATAATCATTTAAATTTAGGTATTCTATTACCAATAGTATGCCTAATTTTGACATTTGTCAATAGTTTCACCGTTAACCTTGTCGCGCCGCTTATCTGAACCGCTGAGAATACCTCACCCCAATCTCCTCTCCTTAATAAGGAGAGGGGTGGCCGGAGGCCGGGGTGAGGTTAATATCAGCGTCATCATAAATATCAGCGATCTCAGTGGTTCAGACAAAAAAAGCCCGGGTTCCTATCTCCCGGGCTGGATGGCACAAGCCAGACTCATAACTTGGGAATTACTTCCTTTTGAAACATGTCCGACTGGCGCCGAAAGATACCACCGCACTCGGGGCAAATGAAAAAAACCAGCCCCGAAAAAAATGCTGATATCATCGCCTCATCACAACACAATAAAATCACCTCCCTCCCTCTATCCGAATTAAAAAAATATCCTCCACCGGATAACCGCCAGCCCGCCTGGCATTGTCCGGAAAAAACTCTATTTAAACGAGCAAAATATATATAAATAACTCATAAACTTACCCTATTATAGCCGGGCTTGTCAAACCGGGTTACGGCACTCCCTACCTGTCATTCCCGCGAAAGCGGGAATCCAGGGTCAAAAGCTCTTTTGATGTTTTTAAGTTAAAGGCATTATTACCTCTTAAGCCTGGATACCGGCTCGCTGGCCGGTATGACAAATCAGGAAACCGCTTTCCTTATTATCAGCCCATGCAACCTCTTCACCCCCGCCCCGCTCACTTTCATTTTTGGCCGCTTTTTCCTTTCCCGGCGGGCGCGCTTTTTTTCCAACTCGGACTGGATGGCCTCGTAATTATTTTTGCTTTGTTTATTCATGGAAAAATGATATAATTTAGACGATAGAAAATAGACGATAGACAAAAGCACAAAATTCTGTTTTCTATTTTCTGTTTACTAAAATTATACCCTATCACGGGTCGCGCTACAATGGCGAAAAAAATATTAAAAATAATTTTGTTCCTCGCGCTTTTCTTTGCCCTGGCTTTTGGCATTGCTTTTGGTTTCTATATCGTTAAAATATACCGGGAAACCCGGGCTGAGTTGTCCGGCAAAATCCGGCTCGGCGGAGAAAAGTATGATGTTAATATTGACGGCAATTACTGGCTTGGCGCGGCCAATCCAAAAGTAACTATTATTGAATTCGGCGATTTTGCCTGCCCGAACTGCAAAAATTCTTTCCCAATTATTCGCGAACTGATAACGACTTACAAGAATGACGTTAAGCTGGTTTATAAAGACTATCCCCAGTTTGAAGAGTCTTTGGATCTTGCCGAAGGAGCCCGTTGCGCCGGCGAACAGGGGCTTTTCTGGCCCATGCATGACAAGCTTTTTTTAAATCAGGGAATTAATACGGCCGAAGGAATCTTTGAGGCCGCGAAACAGATCGGCGTTAACGAGTCCCGCTTTAAAAAATGCTACGACGAAAATAAATATCGGGAAGATATAAAAAAAGACGTGCTGGACGCGCAAGCGATCGGACTTTCTGGCACCCCGGCTTGGATTATCAACGGATATATGGTAAAAGGAGATATCCCGCTGGACATATGGGATAAATTGATAAAGCAATTAATTAATGACTCTATATGATCCAAATTAGGATTCATGGCCGCGGCGGCCAGGGCGTTGTCACTTCGGCCGAATTGATCGCAGTCTCGGCTTTCCGCGGCGGAAAAGAAGCCCAGGCTTTTCCCTACTTCGGCGTTGAACGCCGGGGCGCGCCGATTATGGCTTTCGCGCGGATTGACGAAAAACCGATCCGCCTGCGCGAGCATGTTTACCATCCGGACGTAATAATCGTCCAGGACGCGACTCTTTTAGGCGCGGTTAACCTATCTGAGGGCGCGAATAAAAACACGCTGATGATTATCAATACCCCTAAATCACCGGAGGAAATAAGCCTTGCCGCCGGTCTAGCGGCAAAAAATATCCATACCCTAGACGCGACAAAAATCGCCCTGGAAACAATCGGAAAAAATATCGTCAATACTGTAATCCTCGGCGCTTTCGCGAAGATCACCGGTATTATCAGCCTTAAATCTTTGGACGAAGCCATTAAAGAACAGCTTGCCGGAAAAGGCGAAGAAGTGGTAAAAAAGAATATCCTTGCCATTGAAAAAGCCTACGCAACGACAAAATAAATCGGCCGTCATTCTTCGCCCCGCAAATGCGGGGTCAGGATGACAATAAAATAAAAAATTATGAGCTTACCCATATCTGTTCAACCCAATTCAACGGAAAAAAATAAGACCGGCGCCTGGCGGACTTTTAAGCCAAAGGTGGATTTTAATAAATGCACCGGTTGCGGAATCTGCGCCCGGTTCTGTCCGGAAGGGATTATCGCGATTGACCCGGTGAACGGCCACGCGAAACCCAAAGCCGTGATCAATTACGATTACTGCAAAGGCTGCGGAATCTGCGCCGCCGAATGCCCGTTTAAGGCGATTGAGATGGATTTAGACAAAAAGTAATTAAAAATACAAATTTAAATTTAATATGCGCCAAATACTTGAAGGCTCAAACGCTATAGCCAGGCTGATCAGCCTGATTAATCCCGGAGTAGTTTCAGCCTACCCGATTACTCCCCAGACCCATATTGTTGAAGACCTGGCGAAATTCAAAGCCGACGGTAAGGGCAATTATGAATATGTTCGAGCCGAGTCCGAATTCGCCGCCGCTTCCATAGTCGCCGGAGCCTCGGCCGCCGGAGTCCGGACTTATACGGCGACGAGCTCCCAAGGGCTTCTCTTAATGGCTGAAGTGGTTTTTAATATCGCCGGCATGCGCCTGCCGGTCGTCATGACCGTGGCCAACCGGGCGATTTCCGCGCCGATCAATATCTGGAACGACCAATCCGACGCGATGGCAATGCGCGACGCCGGCTGGATTATGCTTTTCGCGGAAGATGTCCAGGAAACTATTATTCAGCATCTATTAGCTTACAAAATCGCGGAAAAATTAAATATTCCCGTGATGGTAAACCTGGACGGATTTATCCTTACCCATACGCTTGAACCGGTTTCTCTGCCGGACGAAAAAACCATTAAAAAATTCTTGCCGGACTACATGCCGAAGGCCGGAGATTATCTTGATCCCGAAAACCCGGTTACGCTCGGAGCCCTCGCTACGCCCGACCATTACATGGAAATCAGGCAGGATTTAAACGACGATATCCTGGCTTCTAAAAAAATAATTACGGACGAATACAAAAAACTAACGATTCTCCTAAACCCAAAAGGCGGTTCCAAGCCGCCTACTGCCAGGGAAGAAAAAACAATAATCATTGACAGCGGTTTAGCCGAATATTACGGCCCAAAAAATCCCGATCTTATTCTCGTCGCCATGGGCTCGGTCATCGGAACCATAAAAGAAGCGGCTGACGAATGGAATAAGGACAAGCCATCCGCTGGCAACGGAGCGGGAATCTTAAAAATAAAATGCTTCCGGCCTTTTCCGGGTGAAGAAATCGGGAAGCTCTGCGGCAAAACGAAGAGAATAGCGGTTATTGATAAATCCATTTCTTTAGGCCATATCGGGCCGCTGGCTTCGGATCTTAAGGCCTCGCTCCAAAAATCGCCGGTTGAAATAAAAAGCTTTGTCGTTGGACTCGGCGGCCGGGACGTAACAAGAGACATGATAAAAAAAGTGATCCGAGAATTTAAAAATTATAGCCCGGAAGAACCTAATTTTATTGGAACTTAGAAATTAATAAGACATGTCCAAAAAACTGAAAATCATTTCTATCGCGAGCGAAGTGTCGCCATTCTCAAAAACCGGCGGCCTGGCGGATGTTACGAGAAGCCTTTCCAAAGCGCTCACGCGGCTCGGGCATGAAATAATAGTTATCACTCCGCTTTACGGAAAAATAATTGACAAGAAAAAATTTAATTTGGAATTGGTTGAAAGGGACGTTGACATTAGCCTCCATCCCGGCGATTCAGTAAAAGTCAGCTACTGGCGCGGCTATTTAAGGGAAGACTTGCCTGTTTATTTTGTTGAATGCAAAAAATACTTTTCCAGAAAAAAAGCCATTTATGGATCGCGGCATGAAAACGCCCGATTTTTTATTTTTAACGCCGCCGCCCTGAAACTGGCCGCTTTGTTAAAATTCAAAGCCGACATAATCCATTGCCATGACTGGCAAGCAGGGCTCGTTCCCTACCTTTTAAAAACCCGGCCCAAAGATTACGAAATTCTAAGGAACGCTAAGTCGGTGTTTACTATCCATAACCTGGCTTTCCAGCTCGGAAGGAATTGGTGGGAAGTGCCCGCGGAAAAAAAGGACTACGGAAAAAGCGACATACCGGCGCTGGCTGATCCAAATATTGAATACCTGAATTTTGCCAAAAGAGGCATCCTTTTCGCCGATATAATCAATACGGTAAGCGAACAATACCGGGAGGAAATAATGACTAAAAAATTCGGCCAGGATCTCCACTGCATATTGAGGAACCGCTCAAACCGGCTCTACGGCATTATCAACGGCATAGATTACAAAGCCTATAATCCGTCCAACGACCCGGGGCTTGTAAAAAAATTTGATGAACAGTCCAGTATAAACAAAAAAATTAACAAGGAGCATGTCCAAAAAATGTTTAACCTGGCTCCGGAACCCGGCATCCCGCTTATCTGTTCAACTTCAAGGGTTACTTTCCAAAAAGGCTTTGAACTGATCGTAAAATTGCTTGAGCCTTTGGCCAAACTTGATTTGCAGTTAATCATTATGGGGAACGGCGACAAAGAATACATTAACGCCTTAAAAAAAATCCAAAAGAAATATCAAAAAAAAATCTGCTGGACTCCCTTTGACCAGAAAATTGAAACCCTTATTTACGCCGGAGCGGATTTATTCCTTCTTCCTTCTTATCATGAACCCTGCGGCATCAACCAGCTTATCGCCATGCGGTACGGAGCGATCCCGATTATAAGGAAAGTTGGGGGATTGAATGACACGGTAGATAATTTTGATATTAAAACGCCTTCCCGGGGAACGGGTTTTTCTTTTAAGAATTTTGACAAATTTTCCCTATACAGTACCATAATAAGGGCTTTAGAGACTTATAAACAGAAAAATTACTGGAACCTGATAGTCAGCCGGGCGCTAAAGCAGTCTAACAGCTGGGAAATACCGGCGAAAAAATACGTGAAACTTTACCGGAAAGTCCTGCAGTCTTAAAACCCATCCGGTCTTGAACCTAAAAAAATGCTTTGGATAAATTTCCTTCATTTCTACCAGCCGGCCAACATGGAGCCGGAGAAAATCATTGAAGCCGCGAAAAAAAGCTATGAGCGGATAGTCAGGCGGCTGGAAAAAAGTCCGGACGTTAAATTCACCGCCAATATTTCCGGCTGTCTTCTCTTGCGGCTGGATGAGGAACTGAAATACGGCTCCCTGATAAAAAGGATCGGCCGGCTGGTTAAGGATGGCCGGCTAGAACTTACCGGATCAGCCGCTTATCACGCCCTTCTCCCTTTGGTGAAAAAAAAAATCGCGAAAGAGCAAATACTCCAAAACGAAGAAATACTAAAAAAATATTTTGGGTCTGATTTGAAACTCCCAGGTTTTTTCCTTCCGGAAATGGCCTATTCGGAAAAAATTGCCGCGACTATAAAAAATTTGGGCTATAAATGGATAATTCTTGATGAGATAAGCGCGAAAGGCAGGCTCGGCGCGATTG
>Ga0074197_1001909_pt1 | contig 15915 bp, 17 predicted proteins | sample EPASupsiteSAE305_FD_64526 | JGI IMG/M metagenome (GOLD analysis project Ga0074197, IMG submission 64526) | Bioremediated contaminated groundwater microbial communities from EPA Superfund site, New Mexico - SAE3-05 reassembly with SPADES | ecosystem: Environmental > Aquatic > Deep subsurface >...
GGTTTGAAAGGGCCGGTGTCGAGGCGGGCGTCATAAAAGGCGCCGCGCTCATAGCCTGCGGACTCCGCGGCCCGCTTGAGCGCGGACTCACCGACATTGATATTCTGATACGGCCCGGAAGGGCCGGCGCGGCTCGTGCGGTTCTTCTTGAGCAGGGCTTCCTCCCCATGCCGGACAGTTCCTCGGCTTTCATGAAGGAGAGCGGCGCCGGGGGAGAGATGCTTGCCCCGGTCATAGCGGACCTACACTGCTGGCTGGATTACCGGAGCGACTGCGGGCCCGTGTTCGCCTCCTCTAGGGAAGTAGGCGCCGGCGCGGCAGTCCTGCGCGTTCCGTCCAACGAGGAACACGTCGTTTTGATTTGCGCCCACGGGATACTGCATCACGCCTGCCTGTCCCGGACGGCGCTGGAAGATGTGCGCGTCCTCTGCGGCGCGGAAGGTTTTTCCTGGGACTTGCTGGCGTCGGTTGCCAGGGAAGCCGGGGCGGGGCCGCTTGTTTCGGCGGCGTTCTCCGAATTCGCACGGAGGGGGCTTGCCGTTCCGCCCGGTTTTTCCGAAAGCGTCCGGCCTTCCGGACCGCTTGCCAGGGCCAGGGAAAGGCTTTTCTCCGCAGGCTGCGGAGTCGAACCGGCGGGGGTTTTCGTGGAATACCTGCTTCCGCAGGTCTACAGTCCGCGCAACGTTATAAGATACTGGTCCGGCGGCGGCATTCTGTCAAAGCCCGCCGGCGCGCTGCGCAATGCTTTTCATCGTGCGTCAGGGAGGAAGGGGATATGAGGCATTTTATTGTTGCGGCGGCCGCGTTTGCTTGTCTGGCGGGCGGCACCGTTATTTCGTTCGGGCAGGAAATGTCTTCCGAGACCGGATACGGTTCCGGCATAAAAGTGGTTTCCGAGAACATCGATCAGGCCCGGAGCGCGGGCAAGCGAATGGCTGAGAAAACCTTCACCAGGAAAAACCTTGCCGCTCTGGCCGCGCGAACCCATATCCCGATATGGGTTTTCGGGGGCGTGGCGTTTTTCGCGGTGCTGCTGTTCATTTTCGGGCGCAGGCCCAGTCTGGAGGGGGCTTCCCCGGAGGAGAGTGTCAAAAAGCTTGGCCGTCTGCCGGCCTTCCGCTGGGGCAGCGAGGAACTGGAGGCCTTCGCCAAGGCCTGCTGCGCGCTGGGTTATCTGGAAAAGCCGGTCATACTTAAACTGTCCGACGAACGGCTGGATGAGCTGCTCAATTTCTTCTACGTGGAGAAAAATTACCGCCTTTTCTGCGAAGTTCTCTTTTGCAAACCGGCGCTTTATAAGATGGTCAGGGCGCGGACCAGCGTGGACAGGGGGGAACTGCGCTGGGTGCAGATATCCGATTTTTCGTCCGCGACCGTGGAGGAAATATATTCGACCCTCAGGTCCCGGGAGGGTTCCAACCTGTACTTCCAGTTCCTGAACTCATTCAGCCGGCAGCAGTTCGCGGGAGGTTCTCGTGAGAAGGCTCTGGAGGTAATCAAGACTGTTCCCATGGAAACGCTGCATTCCACAAGCTGGGAAACGCTGCTCGACGTTTCGGGCGGCATATCGGCGCTGCCGGTGTCTTATCTGGAAAAGCTTCCCAAGCAGTTCTGCGCCCGGGCGGTTCTGGCTCTGGCCGATGAGGGCAGCGCCACGTCGGCCCGGCTCCTGCTTGAGCGTTTTCCGCGCAACAAATGGACGGAGGAGGACCATTTCGCCTACTTCGCCGTTCAGCTCCAGACAGACCTTGAAATGGCCACGGAGTTTTACCGCGTCATGGCCCAGAATTTTCCCATACGGAAGTTCGCTGACCTCCATTACCGCGCCGCGCTCCGCTACGAGGGCAAGGGGCGCGCCGACATGGCAATGGAGATTTACCGGCGTTTCATTTCAGAGGGCATCAAGCACAAGGATGTGGAGACCCGGTATGAGAAGATACGCAACAGCTTCGCGCTGGAGCGGCGCATCGTCACGATAATGATGACCGACATAAAAGGCTATACCGCGAAGACCGCCTCCTCCACGCCTCAGGAGATGATGGAATATCTTAAGAAACACCAGGAAATACTGCGCCCCCTCATAACCCGGTGCTACGGTCATGTCATAAAATCAATCGGGGACGCTTTCCTTGCCACGTTTGAATCTCCAAGCGCCGCATTGCGCTGCGGCATGTCCATACAGTCCGGTCTGAAGGATTATAACGCCGGCAAGAGCGAGAAGGAGTCCATAAACGTGAGGGTGGTGGTGCATATGGGAGAGGTCTCCGTCGCCCCGGACGGCGATATTTATGGAGATGCGGTCAACCTTACCTCCCGCGTGGAGGGGGTGGCCGAGGCCGGGCAGGTGTGGTTTACGGATAGCGTCTGCATGGCTGTCAGCAAAACCGAGTTTTCCTTTTCTGAGCTCGGTCCGCACGAGTTCAAGGGAATACCGAAGCCGGTCATGCTTTACCGCCTCAACTAACGATACAGGCAAAATAAAAAAGCCCCCTGATTATCCAGGGGGCTTTTTGTTTTGAGCAAGTTTCTATTTTCCGGCTTTCAGCGCCACCATGCCGGCCTTGTTGGCCTCATCGGCGGCCTTGTTCGCGGCTATGCGGCTGAGGCTGCGCTTGGAGGGGGTCAGGTTCGGCGGTATGATATAGCGGAATCCCGGCAGGGCCTTGCGCGGTATTATGCGGCCCAAGTATCCCTCGATGGCGCAGAGATAGTCGTTCTCCTCGATGTCGAGCATGGTGAAGGCCTGCCCGCGGGCGTTGGCCCTCGCCGTGCGGCCCACGCGGTGCACATAGTCTTCGGGGTGAGACGGCACGTCGTAATTTATGACGTGGGAGATGTCCGGCACGTCCAGGCCGCGGGCTGCTATGTCCGTGGCCACCAGTATGCGGTAGGTGCCGTCGCGGAAACCGCTCATGACGCGGGTGCGCTGTCCCTGGGATATGTCGGAATGCAGTATGCCAGCGTGGAAGCCGTTTATGTTGAGCTGGTGCTCCACGCGGTCGGCGCGCGCTTTCGTGCGCGTGAAGATGAGCACGGATTTGGCGTCCGGTATGCTGCGCAGCAGCGCCACTATCAGTTCCGGCTTCTGGTGCGGCGCGACTGGATAGATGAAATCGCACACGCCTTCCGCGGTCTGCTTGGGGCTGGCCAGGCTTACCGTCACCGGGTTCCGCAGCGCGAAAGAGGCTATGTGCTCTATTTCCGGCAGGAGCGTCGCGGAGAAAAGCATGGTCTGCCTGGTTTTCGGCAGGCGGGAAATGATGTTGCTTATGTCCGGCATGAAGCCCATGTCCAGCATGCGGTCCGCCTCGTCCAGCACAAGCACGTCTATGTTGTTAAGGTTGAAATTACGCCTTTCAAGGTGGTCCAGCAGGCGGCCGGGGGTGGCTATCAGTATCGTGGCGCCTTTGGCAATGGCGCGCGTCTGACCCTCGTAGCCCACGCCGCCGATGACTACGGCTGTTTTGGGGCCGTTCTTTCCGGACAGCATGCAGAAGGTTTCGTCCACCTGCGTGGCAAGTTCCCGGGTGGGGACCAGCACCAGCGCGCGTATGCCCTTTTTGTGGGAAGGCTGGGAAAGTTTCTGGAGTATGGGCAGGCCGAAGGCCGCCGTTTTGCCCGAACCGGTCTGCGCGCATCCCAGAAGGTCCTTGCCGGATATGGCTATGGGTATGGCTTCCTTCTGTATGGGCGTCGGCTTTTTCCAGCCCAGAGAGGCTGTTGTTTTGGCCAGGTTTTTTGAGAGGCCGAGGGACGAAAACTCATTGTCGGGCAGACAATTCTTGTCCCCGCTTTTCGAAGCGGTTTTAGGAGAAAAAACTGCTTTGAATCCGTCTATTGGTAAGGATATTATCCGTCTTATGCGTCTTAACATTTAAGTAATAATATTATACAACATCATGGACCCGTTTGGATACCTTAATCATTAAATCCCTCGGCGTAATGATAATGGCGGCGTAAATTTTCGGGGTGTCTTGTCCGCAATAAACTATAATATTACCGGAATCGGCATGCCGATTTTGGGGGCAACATATGACCGCGTGTCTTAATATCAGACTGCCGCAGGACGGGAGTTTTGTGGCCGACAGCGCCGGCCTGCTGGGCGAGGCCGAGATACGCCTGCTTAACGACAGGATTTTGCGTCTTGTGCAGGAAACGGGACGGGCGCTGTGCGTTGTCGCGGTTCCCTCCATTTCCCGCTCCTACGCCGGAACCTCCGAAGCCTCGCCCGCAATAGAGACGCTTGCCGGGGACATAATAGCGGCTCTGCGCGGCACGGATTTGTTCGACCGTATTCGCGGCGGTGCGCTGCTTGTCGTGGCGGTGGAGGACAGGCAGGTCAGGATTGAGATGGGGGCAGGGTGGTCCGGCTCGGCCGATTCGGAAGCGAGCCTTATCATGCGTTCCACAATACTCCCGCGCTTCAGAAGGTCGGATTTCGTTCCCGGGATAATGGCCGGTTCCTCGTCGCTTGAGGAACTTGTCCGCCGCGGCCCGCGCGCCGGAGCGTATGTTCAGCGGGAGATGCCGCAGCAGGACGCCCCTTTCCGCACGGATCTGGTGTCCGATACCCCGTCTTTCCGTTCTTCCGGCAGGCGCGGCCGCAATCCGCTGGTTTCCCTGGTCCTTATAATTTTGTGGGCTATTTTGCAGTTTTTGTTCCCTTCCAGCCGCTACAGGCATCACAGCTCATATTCATCGGTTGGCGGGGTGGATTCCGGCTACAGTTCCGGTTCTTCCGGCTGGGGCGGAGGTTCCGGTTATTCCAACAGCGGTTCCGGCGGCGGCGCTTCCGGAAGCTGGTAGCGTAGCGCCTGGAAGGAGAATCAATCATGAAAAGACCGGTCGGCGTATGGATTATATTCCTGTATTCGCTGCTGTCGGCAATATTTACCACGGGTTCTTTCCTTCTGGTGCTGAGCGGCAGTTTTTCACATTCGCCCGAGGTAAAGCGCCTCATGTCCGCAATAGGGCCGCTTGATTATTTTATGTTTCTGCTGTCGATTTCCATGTTTATCGGCGGCATGGTTTCCCTTTTCCGCATGAAAAAATCTTCCTTTATGTGGTACGCCGCTCTGGCGGGCGCCAATGTGCTTTCTTTCCTGAGCATGTGCCTGACTGGGCGCATTACCGGGATAGGCATGGGTGTTTTCTCCGTTATTGCCGGTTTGGTCATAGTTGGCTCCATATTGCTGTATATCCGCAGGCTGGACAGCCGGAAACTTCTTTCCTGACTCCGGTTCCTTTCCGCGCAATGTCTGCCGCGGGGTGGGAAATACAGGGCATAATTTTGTAGAATACATACATATAGATACAGGCATGGCGGACAGCCGAGGCTTTCCGCAGCCGTGTATTTTGTGGTTTTTATGTCCGATAAAAAAGATTTCGCCATACTTATTCTTGCCGCAGGAATGGGAACCCGCATGAAGAGCGAGCTGCCCAAGGTCCTTCATAGCGCCTGCGGAAGGCCGCTGGTCGGCTGGCTGATGCGCCTGGCCCAGCAGTGCGGGCCGGACGCCATAGGCGTAGTGGTCGGCCATAAGGCCGAAGTGGTGGGCGTGGCCGTGCGGGACGGATTGACCCCCTGGGGCATCACCGCCCCGGTGGAGATAATCGTCCAGAGGGAGCTTACCGGTTCCGGCCGCTGCGTGCAGGAATCCATGGATTTCATATCCGGCTTTTCCCGCGTGATGGTTCTTTGCGGGGACGCGCCCCTCGTCACGGCCGATACGCTGCGCAATCTCTCGGACGCTTTCACGAAGTCTTCCGCCAAGGCGGCGGTGCTTACCACCAATGTTCCGAATCCGACGGGCTACGGGCGCATAGTGCGCCGCGACGGCGGGCTGATCGACCGCATCGTGGAAGAGACCGACGCCGACGATGCCGTCAGGGCGGTTACCGAGATTAATTCCGGCATGTATATGTTCGATACCTCCGCCCTGGCGGAAGTAATCGGGCAGCTCAAGGCTAAACCGCCCAAGAACGAATTTTACCTTACGGATGTCATAGAGCTTTTCAACGCGAAGGGCTACGCCTGCGTTCCCTGCGCCGCGCCGGATTGGCGCGAGGTGCTGGGCATCAATTCCCGGGTGCAGCTGGCGGAAGCGGAAGCCATACTCCGCCGCAGGATATGCGAAAGGCTGATGCTCTCCGGCGTCACCATAGAAGACCCGGACACAGTTTACATAGACGACACCGTGGAGTTCGAGCCGGACACCGTCGTGCGGCCCGGCTCTCATATCAAGGGCAGAACGAGGGTGGGCACGGGCTCCTCGCTCGGACCGAACTGTTTTGTTAAGGACTGCGTCATCGGCCGCAACTGCGACATCAAATTCGGCAGCTATCTTTCGGAAAGCGTGTTCGACGAAAGCTGTTCCGTCGGGCCTTATTCCCACATCCGCCCCAAGTGCGACATCGGGCCGGGCGTGAAGATAGGCAATTTCACCGAATGCAAGGCGGTAAAGGCGGGGAGGGGGAGCAAGATCCCCCACCTGACCTACGCCGGCGACGCGGAGATAGGCGAAGGCGTGAACGTGGGCGCGGGGACCATCACCTGCAATTACGACGGAGTGAAGAAGCACCGCACCGTGATAGGCGACCGCGCTTTCATCGGTTCCAACGTAAATCTTGTTGCCCCGGTTGCCGTGGGCCCCGGCGCGGTCATTGGCGCCGGTTCCACCATTACTGAGGATGTGCCCGAACGCTCGCTTGCAATCGCGCGCTCGCGGCAGGTGGTCAAGCCTTTAAGGAAATGAGGGGAAAATGAGGGAAGCATCGACCCTGAAGGTATTTTCCGGAAACGCGAACAAGGCTCTGGCGGAGGAGATAGCCCGCATACTGGGCGTCAAACTCGGCGGAGTGGACACCACTACGTTCGCCGACGGCGAAATCAACCTCCAGCTTCTTGAGAACGTGCGCGGCTGCGACTGTTACGTGGTCCAGCCCACCTGCAACCCGGTCAACCAGAACCTGATGGAACTTCTGGTGATGATAGACGCGCTCAGGCGCGCCAGCGCGGACAGGATAACCGCCGTCGTGCCGTACTACGGCTACGGACGGGCGGACCGCAAGGCCAGCCCCCGCGTGCCCATAACCGCCAAGCTGGTCGCCAACCTGCTCACTTCCGCGGGGGCTAACCGCGTGATGTGCATAGACCTGCACGCCGGGCAGATACAGGGATTTTTCGACATACCGCTTGACCACCTCCAGGCCGCGCCCGTGATGGTGGAATATTTCGAGAAGGAAGCCAGGCTGCCAAACCTGGTCGTCGTTTCGCCGGACGTGGGCGGCGTGGAGCGCGCCCGCCATTTCGCGCGCAAGCTGGACTGCGGCCTTGTAATCATAGACAAGCGCCGCCCCCGGCCCAACGTCTCGGCTGTGTTCAACGTCATAGGCAATGTCGAAGGGACCACGGCTGTCATTTTCGACGACATAGTGGACACTGCCGGCACGCTCTGCGCGGTGGCGCAGGCGGTCAAGGACAAGGGCGCTTCCCGCGTGATGGCGGCCTGCACGCACGGCGTGCTGTCCCGCGACGCGGTGGCCAAGATAGAGTCCTCCTGCATCGAGAGGCTCATAGTAACCAGCACCATACCGCAGAAGGCGGAGGTGAGCCCCAAGGTAAAGGTTCTGTCGGTGGCCGGCATACTGGCGGAAGCCATAAAAAGGAACCATTGCCGGATGTCCATCAGCGAGATGTTCAGCTGAGCGGAGGAAAGATTTGTTGGCGGTCGGGCGGCGCCGCGCCGTGCCGCGCCCTTCGGGGCCGGCGGATGCGCGAAGCCATATCGCGGCAGAAAGCAGCGCGGAGCTGTCCGTCAGGGAAGCTCTTAATTTGCAGAAGTTGCCGCCCCTACGGGGGCGCCCGCTAAGCGGGTAAGTTCGGAGGAATGAAATGGAAGAGATAAACGTCAGCGCAGTATCCAGGGAGCAGATCGGAGTCAAAGGCGCCCTGTCGAAAACCCGGGCGGACAAGAAAATCCCGGCGGTCGTATACGGCGGCACCAAGCCTTCCGCCGCCATCACGATAGCCTCGAAGGATCTGGGCAAGCTCTTTAAGATGGGCAACAACACCATCGTCCACCTGGACATGGCCGGCACCAAGGACACGGTGCTCCTCAAGACCGTGCAGCGCCACGCAGTTTCCGGCGAGCCCGTTCACGCGGACTTCATCCGTGTCGACATGAACGCCAAGATCGAGGTCAAGGTCCACTTCGAGCTTCACGGCGTTTCCACCGGCGTCAAGAACAAGGGCGCCATACTGGACCACGTGCTGCGCGAAGTCACCGTGCGCTGCCTGCCCAAGGACATCCCGCACCAGATTGACATCGACATTACCGACCTCGACCTGGGCACGTCCATCCATGTGAAGGACGTGAAGTTCCCCGCCGGCATCGAGGTGCTTGGCGATCCGGACCGCGTCGTCGTCCACCTGATGATGCCGAGGGAAGAGGTCGTCGAGGCCGCGCCCGCAGCAGCAGGGGCAGCGGAACCCGAGATCGTCGCCGCGAAGGGCAAGAAGGAAGAGGAAGGCGCGGAAGGCGCCGCCCCCGCCAAGGACGCGAAAGCCGCGCCCGGAAAGGCCCCCGCTGCAAAGGCTGGCGAGAAGAAGTAAGCGGAGTCTTCTCAGCCTTGCTGAAAGTTATAGCAGGTCTTGGAAATCCGGGGCCCGGCTACCAGAACACCAGGCACAACGCCGGCTTCATGCTGGCGGATGTGCTGAGGGAAAAACTGGATGCCGGGCCCTGGAAGTCCTGGAAAGACGGCGAGTGTTCGCGCGCTTCCCTTCCGGGAGGCGGAGAGCTGCATATCATCAAGCCCATGACATACATGAACAATTCAGGGCTGATGGTAGGCGCGTTCTGCCGGTTTTACAAGGTGTCTCCGGCGGAGCTGCTTGTCACGTATGATGACATGGCGCTTGAGTGCGGCCGCGTGCGGCTTCGCCTCTCCGGTTCCGCCGGAGGGCATAACGGCATGTCAAGCGTGCTGTCTCATCTGGGCTCGCAGTCCGTTCCCCGCCTGCGCATAGGGGTCGGCTCCTGCCGGGAAGGCGGGGCCGGTTGGAAGAATTTCGTGCTGTCTGGCTTCTCCAAAACCGAGAAGGAGGCCTTCGAGCAGGGCCTTGCGCTCGCGGCGGACGCCGCCATGCTGGCTGTGGACAGGGGTGTTGAAGCCGCGATGAACAAGTATAACGCGGCGAAACCGGCCGGATGCTGAATTAAAGGCAGGGGGGAGGAATCATGTTGCCCTGGATGGTCATACTTGCTGGTGCCGTGCTGTTTTTCCTCGGTCTGGGCTGGCTGTTCCGCCCCGAAGCGATAATACGTCTGAGCCGTTTGATAAAAGAAACCGTCCTGAATGACAATTTCATGGCCTTGTCCAGAAGAAAATGGGGCTTCGGCCTGCTGCTGGCGGGTTTCTTCCTTCTTTATTTCGGGTTGGCCATGCTGAAGTGAAATCACGCTTTTTCGCAAATTAAAAAACCCGCCGTCAGGCGGGTTTTGTTTTTTAAAGGAATCTGACGCAGTTTTCAGCGGGCGGACAGGGTGAACATGAACTGCCCTTTGTCCGAATAGCCGGCCGAGGCGAGCGACGGCAGGTCAAGCCGTTTGGCCACGCTTATCTTTACGTTGCTGGCGAAAGTGGAAACAGGCGCGGAAGCATTGCCGAACATGTCCCCCGGCATCAGCTGGCCCACCTTGCCGTGCGTGTTTATCTGGGCCTCTATGGTCATGTTGTCGTGCCCCGGCTCGCTGAACACAAGGTCCTCGGAGTTGAGGGCAAAGCGGAGCGGGAAAGAGGGATTCACATACCGCTTTATGGCCACAGGAACATCGCCGGAGTTCTTTACTATGACGAAGCAAATCGTATTGGGACGCGCGGCATATCTGGCCAGGCGTGGCTCAAGGTTTATGACGCCGGAAACGTGGAAATAGGTGCGGCGCGCGTTGTCGAGCCATTTAAGGCCGAATATCACGCCTGCGCACAGGAGCCCCATCACTATGTATTTCTTCATAACCGTACCCTCATCCTTATAGGAAATTATAGCAGATTAGCGGATTGTTTGCCTGACAGAAAAGGAGCCTCCGGTCTAATCCTTTGTGATGACGGATATAGTGTCCGTGGATATTGGGGCATAAAGACCAAAGGGGCATAGGTCCTTCGGCTTATGCGTTCTTTGCGCAAAAAACGTAAAATATATGAAATCAAAAAGGGGGTAATTCATGAAAAAGATGTTTTTCGCATTGGCCTGTGTCGTCAGTTTCGGCGCGTATGCCGTCGCGGCCGACACAATTGAAGTTTCCAAATCATCCCAGGACGCCGGATATGGCTCTGCACTCGGCTCAATAGAGTCGAACCTTTCCGCGCTTAAAGCCGGCAAGACTTTGGCGGATGTCCCTGTCATATCCGAAAAATCAGTAACGGAATCAGAGGTTTCTGAAAAAGGTTTTGGCGGCCCCGGCCAGCCCGGCCATCAGACCGGTCCCGGACATCAGCAGCCCGGTCAGCCCCAGCATCCCGGCGGTCCCGGTTACCACCCTCAACCGCAGCCCGTGCATCCCGGTCCCAATCCCGGGTATCCCCAGCAGCCTTACTTCCCTCCCCAGCCCGGTTACAACCCCGGCTATCAGCCTCAGCAGCCCGCCGGTCCGCAGGACTTTGGCACCTGCAACGGTTCCGACAATGGATGGGAGGAACACTGGCTCGGGCACAGCGGCAAGACTCCGGAAGAAGCCTGCCGCCGCTGTCACGAGAAGCACGGCAACTGCAATTACACCTGCTCGAAGCCGATGTATGTCTGCACCGCGGTGTTCCAGCCGCAGCAGCCCAATGGCGCGGCCCCGCGCGAATACAACGGTTATGCTTCCGCCGATTATTACAACGCGCAGCGCAGCGCGACCAACAACTGCACCCAGTCAAACTGGGGCCAGCCCGGACAGTGCTCCATCAAGGGCTGTAATACCCAGAACTTCACCACCGCACAGGGACGCTGCAACTAAAGCCAGGTTTTAAATGAAGAGCCCGCCGGGATATTCTCCCGGCGGGCTCTTTCTTTTTGAAAAATCAGCGGTTGAGCAATGCCAGAAGGAAGAGATACTTCGAGAGGCGGTTGATATAGCGTTTCGATTCCGCGCAGCCGCTCAGGGGGGATATGAGCGTTTCAGCCCGGCGGCAGGCCGTGCGGGCCATGTGCAGGGCGGCTTCCTTCGGATTGTCGCCCGGAATCACGAATTCCTTCGGCATGATGACAGTTTTTTCCATAATTTCGCATGCTGTTTCCAGCAATGCCTGTTCCGTGGATATCGCCGGGCCCATTCCTTTCACCCCGGCGGCCTGTGCCCCTATCAGGACAAGGCATTTCTGCGTTTCTTTCAGAGAGGGCGACAGCTTTCGCCCGCCGCATTTTTCAAGAGGACGCTGTGAACGGGCGAAGCCTATCGCGGCCGAGGCCTCGTCAACCGCGCCCGCTGCCAGTATGCGGGGATGGTGCTTCGGCACATGCCTGCGCGCCGGTAAGTCGGTAAAAGCCGTGTCGCCTTGTCTCATGTAATGGAATCCGCCGTCAAATAAAAGATAATATGGCTGAGAGCCTGTTTGAAATCTCTGTATTCCGCTGTAAACGCTTCTTTTGCCGGGCCGCTTCGCGCTCTTCGGCTTCCGGGGCTTCAGGCCTGCCGCGCCTCGGCACCGCTTAGCCGCAGGATAAAATCAGCGTCTTCGCGACGAAAGAGAGATTTCAAACAGGCTCTAAGGTTATAATAACTTTATGCAGGCGATTTTTACAACACAATGTCTGACAGGAGAAGATATGCGCGCAAAAGTTGAGAAGGCACTTGAAACCATACGGCCCATGCTGCAGGCCGACGGAGGGGATATCCGCCTCGTCGACGTGGACGAAAAGACCGGGATAGTCCGCGTGGCCCTTCAGGGCGCGTGCGGCTGCTGCCCCGCCGCCACCATGACTCTCAAGATGCTCGTGGAAAAGAAGCTCAAGGAAGCCGTGCCGGAAGTAAAGCAGGTGATTCCCGCCTGACGTTTCGGCGAACGCGCCATGCGCGTTGTTGACCTCCACACCCATTCCTCGTGTTCCGACGGGACTTCCTCCCCGTCGGACGTAGCCCGGCAGGTGGCCAAACGCCGGGCGGCCCTCTTCGCGCTTACGGACCATGACAGCGTGGAGGGGGTTGAGGAGGCCGGCAGGACGGCGGAATCGCTGGGCGTGGCTTTCGTCACGGGGGTGGAGATAAGCGCGCGCGAGCACGACCACCTGCACATACTCGGGTATCATATCGATTTGGAAAATCCGGCCCTGCGGGCGTTTCTTGAAAAGCACCGCGGCAGCCGCCGGGAGCGTGTCCGCAAATGCGTCGAGGCCCTCTCCCGTGCCGGAGTGCCGGTAACCTTCGAGGAAGTATGCGCTCTCGCGGGCAAGACGCTTTCCCGCGCCCATATAGCCGATTTGCTCCGCTCCAAGGGGCTGGCTTCCTCCCGCCAGACGGCGTTTTCAAAATTCCTGGTTCCCGGCATGCCCGGCTATGTGCCGCCCCAGGGGGCATCTTTCGAGGAGGCCGTTTCAGTCATACGCGGAGCCGGCGGTCTTGCCGTGTTGGCCCATCCCGGCGCAGTGCGCGACATATGGGATTTTCCTCGCTGGGTTTCCGCCGGCCTTGGCGGGCTTGAGGCTTATTACGCCACCCATACCGTAACCCTTACGCGGGAGCTGCTGGACATCGCGTCCCGGTACGGGCTGGCCGTCACGGCGGGTTCGGATTATCACGGCCCCAAATCGGGCCGCAGCAAGAATACCGGCATAGCGCTGGCCGACGAGGATTGTGAACTTATGCTTAGGAGTGTGGCCGGAATATGAGATTTCTCGCTCACAGGGGCGCGCCGAAGCTCGCGCCTGAAAACACCCTGCCTTCATTCGCCCGCGCGTTGTCGCTTGGAATGCGCGAGTTCGAGCTCGACGTCCACCTTACCTCGGACGGCAGGCTTGTCGTTCACCACGATTTCACCCTTTCCCACACGGCGCAGACTCCCGTGGTCATAAAGGAGATGGATTTCGATTCCCTCAGCCGCCTTAACGTAGGCGCGTATTTCCCGGGCGCCGAGCCTGTCCGCATCCCTCTGCTGTCTGAAGTGATGGCGCTGCTCGGCGCTTCGGTCTCCACCCTGAACGTGGAGGTCAAGAACGAGGGCGGGACCTACCCCGGCATCGAGCGCAGGCTTCTTGATGAGGTCAATTCGACAGGAGGCTGGGAGGGGCGCATTCTCTATTCCAGTTTCGACCACGAGGTGTTGCGCACCATTCGTTCCCTGTCGCCGGACGCGCGTCTCGGCGTGCTGGTCGGCAAGGTGAAGATTGACGGCGCGCTGGACACCGCCGCTTCGCTGGGGGCGGAAAGCGTGCATATAAGCGTCAGGCAGGCGGGTGACGATTCCATTCTCTCCGCCATAAAGAACAGGGGTTTCCGCACTCTGGTCTATACTGTTAACGACCGGGACGCGGCGCTGTCGCTTGAAAAGCGCGGCGTTGACGGGGTATTTACAGACGACCCCTCGGTTGCTTTTCCCGGAGCGCGAATATGACAACTTCCACTTTTACGGAGCGGGAAATAGGCGCCGAAGCCGTGCGGCTGGCCAAGTCCGGAATGCGGACTTTGTGCGGCGAGGAGGACCTTCGCTCCATAGCCGCCGCGACGCTTGAGCTGAACGCCCTTAAGGCGGACAGGAAGGCCGTGCTCGCCGTCCATGTTTACCAGCGGCCGGAGCTCCTTCTGGGCGTAGCCGATTATGTGGGCGATTCCTACAAGCTGGCCAGGGACTGCGCCTCCTCGGCCACGGACGTGATAGTTTTCTGCGGAGTGCGCTTCATGGCGGAAACCGCCAAGATTTTGAATCCCGGCAAGACCGTCATTCTGCCTTCGCCTGACGCCGGCTGTACGCTTTCCGACAGCATTACAGCCGCGGACTTGAGAAAACTGAAGGCCGAACATCCCGGTCTGCCGGTGATTACCTACATCAACACGACCGCGGAGGTCAAGGCGGAAAGCGACTGCATAGTGACCAGCGCGAACGCGGAAAAGATTCTGCGCAAAATGCTGGACCGCCACGGCCGCGTCATATTCACCCCGGACAAGTACATGGGGGCCAACCTGGCCTCGAAGCTCGGCCTTGCTGTCGGGAAGGAAATAATACTCTGGAATGGCTCCTGCGTCGTGCACGAAAAGTTCGACGTTTCAGCCATAGAGCGTTACAGGAAGATGTGGCCCGGCATACAGGTCCTCGCCCACGCGGAATGTCCGCCGGACCTGGCTGGCGCGGTGGACTTTCTCGGCGGCACGTCCGACATGATGAAATTCGTGGAGGCGACTCCCGCTCCGGCCTATATGCTGGTGACGGAGTGTGGCCTTGGAGAATTGGCCCGCGTCCGTTTCCCGGATAAAAACTTCATCTCCATGTGCAGGCTTTGCCCTTACATGAAGATGACCACGCTCGGGGGAGTCATCTCGGCCCTTCGTAATCCTTCTCCCGCGCAGGTGGTGGAGGTGGATTCCGCCGTGGCCGCCGGAGCGAAGAAGGCCATAGACATGATGTTTGAACTGGCCGAAAGCTGAGACAGGATATTTTTGCCCGCGAAAAAAGGCGGCCCGTTTCATGGGGCCGCCTTTTCTTTTCCCGGATATCGTTATTTTTTGCCCTGAGCCTGCTGCGCCTGCTGGGCCATTTTCAGCATGCTTGCCATGTCGGCCGGAGGCTGCTGCCCGCCGCCTGAACCGCTGTCCGCGCCAAGGGTCATGCCGCCCTGCTCCCCGGAGCTCTTCTGGCCCGATGAACTGAAAGGGTCCACTTTTTCCATCTTTGGTATTACAGCCGGAGCGGCGGGCTTCTTCGCGGTTTTCCTTTTTTTCTTTTTCGGCGCGGCCGCCACCGGGGCTTCCTCATCCGGGTCGGCCTTCAATACAGCTTTTTTCTTCTTCTTTTTTGGGGCCGCGGCAACCTCTTCCGAATCCCCTTCCCCGTCCGTCCCTTCGGAAACGGTCTCGCCCTCTCCGTCTTTATCCTTCGAAACGGATGATTCCCCATCCTCTTCGGCGGAAACTGTTTCACCGTCTCCCGTGCTTTCCTCGGAAACGGTTTCCTCTCCGTCAGCCGACTTGGAGGATGCGGAATCGGAACCTTCGGACAGTTCGTCATCCTCGAAAGCGGTTTTCTTTTTCGCCTTGGGCTTTGCCTTCGGTTTCTTTTTAACCTTCGGTTTGGCAACTATCGGGTCCCCGTCCTTGTCGAAGCGGTATGTCTTGCCCGTGTCGTTGATGGTGAATATGTACTCCGACTGTTCCTTCTTGGCCGGTTTTTTGACGGTCTTTTTCTTTGCGGCTTTCTTTGGGGCGGGCGCGGCCTGTTCCTGCGCGGCCGCAGCGGAGCCTTCCCCCTCGTCTTCCTGCGCCGGCAGGGTGCAGGGCAGGGCCAGCAGGGCCGCAATGGCCAGGACCGCCAGTTTTGCTGTTTTCATCAGGGTAATTCTCCTCGCTGAAAGTCTGAGTTTCTTCTACTTGTTCGCGGCCGCGGCGATGTTGTGCAGCAGCAGGGAGAGCGTTATGGGCCCCACCCCGCCCGGCACGGGCGAAACCGCGCCAGCCACTTCCGAAACTGCCGCCGTATCCACATCCCCGCAGAAAACGCCGTTTTCGTCCTGGTTGGTTCCTATGTCTATGACCGTGGCGCCGGGCTTTATCATCCCGGCCTTGATGAACCGCGCTTTCCCAATGGCGGAGAACACCACGTCGGCGCGGCGTATCACTTCCTCAAGATTGCGGGTTCTGGAGTGGCAGAGCGTGACCGTGGCGTCAAGGCAGGAAAGCATGTGCGCCAGCGGCTTGCCCACGGTGCTGGAGCGGCCAAGCACCA
>Ga0074197_1001910_pt1 | contig 15913 bp, 16 predicted proteins | sample EPASupsiteSAE305_FD_64526 | JGI IMG/M metagenome (GOLD analysis project Ga0074197, IMG submission 64526) | Bioremediated contaminated groundwater microbial communities from EPA Superfund site, New Mexico - SAE3-05 reassembly with SPADES | ecosystem: Environmental > Aquatic > Deep subsurface >...
TTGTTCGCTTGTGTTAATCGATTTTAATTTTCCCATAATTCTTGAAATTTTTAATGTTTAAATTTAATGTTTTTACACCTTATTTTTTAAACATTTTTGTCCGAATTATGCTGAAGACTTACAATAGACTTAAATTACCAAGATGAAATCCAAATTTGGTGTTCAGAGATTATAAATGTCGTTACTGAATGGAGATGTTTTGTTCGTTATGGTGAAATTCTTGATGTAAGATATTATAAAGGAAATTGGGATAGCAGATTAGATATTGAAATCGTAAATCAAGCAATTAAAGTATATGAAAGCCAGCCTAAATCCTATTGTTTAGATTTTGGAGTTGATGTTAATGGAAAACACTATCTGATAGAAGTAAATGATGGTTACAGTTTAGGAGCTTTTGGTATGGGAGCAATATCTTATGCTAAATTTCTTTCTGCAAGATGGAGCGAATTAACGGGAACAGAAGATTTATTGAATTTTTAATAAAATCTATTGTTAACAATGTATATAAAAAATATGCTTTAAAATAAATAGAAAAGAGAATAAATTAAAACTTTAAAATTATGAGAATTATCTTATTTACCTTATTGTTGTTTAGCGCTTTCAATATTTTTGGACAAACAATTACTATTGAAGGAAATGTTTTTTTGGAAAGTCAAACAAACCATGAGAATATTTATGTTGTCTTTAACAGACTCGCACCAAGTACAGGACAATACACAGCTTATACTAATAGCAGTGGAAATTACGAATTGGATATAGAGACAGGTATTTACAATATTTCAATATCTAAACCTGATTATTTATGCTATGAAATTACTAATTTACCCTTATATAATACAACCACATTTGATGCTGAAACATTAAATGAAAAGGGTACCATCATCAATGTCCCATCAGAAATGCATACTATTCAATCAGCTATAAATTGTGCGAAAGATGGAGATACTGTGATAATTGATACAGGAACTTATTATGAAAATATCGACTTTTTTGGCAAAGATATTACTGTTGCATCAAAATACTTAACAACAGGCGATCAATCATTTATTGCCAATACAATTATTGATGGTAGTCACATAAGTCATGTCGTTAAATTTTCCAATGGAGAAACAAATAGTGCAAAACTTATTGGATTATCCATAACAAATGGTTTTGCCAATGGGGCTTTTGGAACATATGAAACAGATGGTGGAGGAATAGTTTGTTATAACTCAAGCCCGACATTGAAGTATTTAAAAATATACAATAACTCTTCTCAGGATGATAATGGTTCAGCGGGAGGAGGTATTCATTGTGAAAATTGTAATGCAATTATGGATCATTTGGAAGTTTATGATAATAATGGTGCTGATTATCATGGAGGTGGAGGAATACATATGTCTCATGGTAATCCAGTCATAAGCAATTCTCAAATTTACAGCAATATTACATCAGGCCCTGGTGGAGGTATCAGAATAGATGATAGCTCAAATCCGATTATTTCAAATGTGTTTGTAGGTTATCATACTTATGAAGCGGCAATAGAAATTGGGCATTCATCTAATCCGATTCTACAGAATGTAATTATTGCAAGTAATCCGGGAGGAGCTATTCATTGTGAAACAGGTGCATATCTTACGTTACTAAATTCAGTTATTTATAATAATGGCGAACACTATGGCACTCAAGGTGTTCTTGCCTTTGATAATTGGGCAGACTTAAAAGTAGTAAATACAGTTTTCTTAAAAAACAACGGTTTAGTTATTTTAAACAGACCAAGTTCTCCAGGGGATATGGATATTCAATTTTGTTTGTTTTATGAAAATACAGAAAACAATTTTGAGAACTGTGGAGATTATTTGGAAATGCTTGTTACAAATAATGCCAATGGTGACTCAATTGATGCGTATAATAATTTATATATTGATCCTCTTTTTATAGATGAAGTAAATCTTAATTTTCAGCTTCAAATATCAAGCCCCTGTATTGATGCCGGAAGCAACGATAATGTTAATTTCAGTACAGATTTTTCAGGAAACCAAAGAATTTATGATGGTAATGGCGATGATAACGACGTAGTGGATATGGGAGCTTATGAGTTCGGCGCACCAGTATTTGAAAATATTAGTGAACAAAATCCTTCAAATGAATTTATGTTATACCCTAATCCAAGCAATGGAATCGTATATATTGAAACAGCAGCTAATATTGATAATGTAAATATTGAAATATATAGCAGTAATGGTAAACTTATTGGAAGGGAACGATATATGAACAAAAAAGTATTTCTCTTAGATATAAATAATTATGATTCTGGCTTATATATAATTCGTATTTTTAATGATTCGTTTTCGAAGACAAAAAGGTTGATAAAATACTAACTAAAGAACAAATGCTTGTGCTTATGATATTTGGTGCGTATTCCTCATATCGAAAAGAATATTTTACTGTAAACTTTAACAACATTACATATACAGTTGAGGCATTGATTGGACACTCTAATTGGGTATATAGATTTGATAAAATTATAATAAAAAACAATGTTCCTTATAGAGTGATTAATAGAGATGAAAGAAAAATTAAATATTTGAAACTATTGCTTGACAAGAAAAATAGGAAAAGACTATTAGAATTTATCAGAAAGAATAGTGATGTATAATAGAATAAAGCACGAAAGCACAACAAAGACTATTTGCAATAAGGGTTTTAGTGGTAGTTCAAGCATTCTACCTCGCTCAAACTACGGTGTCGGTGGACAGGAAAGTAGCCCGCAATCCCTTACTGCATATAGCCTCAAACGTTAGGCGTAATATTAAAATAAAGAATGCTAAAGATAATATGAAGACATTTTTAACAATAATTTTAACATCATTTTTAGGACTGACTGCTTTTTCGACAGGTCAAATTCCCGACAAAATCATATATAAAGGAAAAACATACAAATTACATTGTAATCCATTAGAAAGCTATTTTGATAAGAACCCTGACAAAAGACCAAAGAGTGAAATTAAATCGACAGCATTATGGCGTGGATATGTTGCAACTTTTAAAATTAAAAACAAGCAGCTTTTCTTAAAAGACATTAAAGTTATGGTTAGTGGTGGAAACTTTTGCAAAAAGTGGAAAAGCGTTATTAGAGAGGTGTTTCCGAATCAAAAAGAAATTAAAATTGACTGGTTTACAGGACTTCTTGTTTTGCCTTATGGAAAACTAAAAAACTATGTTCATATGGGATATGGTTCGACATATGAAAAATACATATTAATTGAACTGGACAAAGGTAATTTTATTAAAGAGAAGAAATTTGACTACAATCAATATGAAGAATTTAAAGAAAAACAGTTTCAGGCATTCAAAAAGACAGATGAATACAACAAAATTAAAAAGGAGCTACAAAAAGAAACTGATTCAGACGAATTTATTGACACATTTCTTAAAGATTTTGTAATAAATTATACGACAAAAATATTGACAGACGAATGAATACTGCGCCCGATAATTAAGCTCCGTGTGGTTAATTAACAATCCCTGATACGAAGTCCCGAAAGCTTACGCGATGCACTAAACCTCGTCCCGGCGCACCTTTTCAAACCAAACAGCAGCTATGGGGATATATTTGTTCAGGAGCAAAAGTGCCGGGCTGTCTTTACCGGTTTTAAAGTATCCTTTAGAATTTAGGGGAAAAAGAAAGCGGAGAATCCGGAGGTTCATTTGGGTATAATTACAACCACTGACATCCCCAGCCAAAAACCAGCAGTTTCATTCTTAGGCAGATAAATTTGATGGTTTGATTTATTTTTTGTAATATTGAGAAAGAAACAGAGAGCTACAAATGGTGCAGTTATCTGCCTGAAGTGGGATATTGTTTATGGTTTTGTCAAGGTTATAAACGAGTCAGGGTGCATTTTAGGAAAAACAAAAGCATTGACAAGTTTAATATTGAATATAAACTAAACCCAATTATGATGGAAAACACTATGAAGTACTTGATAAGTTTAACTTTCGAAGAAATTAAGCTTCCACCCTTTCAGGAAATACTTATAATTGGGAAAAATTCACCGCATGGTAAACATGGAATATCAAAATCTTTTGAATCGTTAATACCAAATGGGTTTGAAATCATAGATATTAATGATGATAAAGTAGATTCAGTTTTTGTAAATAAAAGGATTTTGGTGAAAATTTCTAAAGAAAAATTAATTGACCTTCTTCGTGCGAAAGTGTTTCCCTTCATTTCAGAAGGAGAACTTCTCAGGGTTGATTTAAAAATTGCAATTTCATACACTTCCGAAGAAAAATTTTAATTATGAAAGCTGAACATTTTATTAAACGGGATTTTTTAGTTGCCAGCCCATTTACCGGTGTGGCTGAATTAAAGGAACAGTTAGTAGATCATTTTGCTGTTGTTATTAAGGAAGAAGACCAATACTTTGGTATTTTGACAGCTCTTGATATTGTTAGAAAGCCGCATATTATTGCGATTGACTGTCTTTCAAACAAAACTCCAATTAAAAAAAGTGACAGTATAAGTAACATACTATTGCAAATGAAATGGGACAGAACAGAAGTCCTGCCTGTTTTTGAAGCCAACTCAGTTGTTGGACTGATTTTCAAAAATGATGTTCTGGAATATTTAAATGAATTCAATAAGGAATTGGTATCTCAGATTGAGCAGCAACATAAAAAATTCGAGGAACAACAATCTGAATTTAAATTAAAAATTCAACAACAAAAAGCCGACATTGAAAAAATTGTTGAACAGCGGACCAATGAACTTATTGATCTGGTTGAAACCAAAGATAAATTTATATCCATTATCGCTCATGAATTAAAAAACCCTTTTAATTCAATTTTAGGTTTTTTGGACTTACTTAAAAAAAATTGGCAAAAATATGATGCCGAAAAAATTCATATGATGTTAGATCAGCTATATCACTCATCAACAATAACCTTTGATTTATTAAATAATCTGTTAAACTGGACAAATATTAAAAATGGCAAATTTCATTTAAATCAGGAATCAATCTCTATATCTGAAGTGTTAAATGAAGAATTAAACAATGTTCATTTAATGACTAAACAGAAAAATATTGTAATTAATGATCAAATAGATGAACGAACCAAGGCATATTGTGATAAAAATTTACTTAGAATTATTTTCAGAAATTTAATTACGAATTCAATTAAATATTCAAGGGTAAAATCTGAAATTATAGTATCTGCAGTAGAAAAAGAAGAATTTATTGAAATACATATAAAAGATTTTGGCATTGGTATTAAACCTGAAGTCCTTGAAGTTATATTTAAAAATCATACATTGAAGTCTGCTATCGGTACAGCAAATGAATCGGGAACGGGTTTAGGATTGTTAATGTGTAAAGAATATATTGAAACGGGGGGTGGTAAAATATGGGTTGAAAGTGTACTCGGGCAAGGCGCAGAATTTAAGTTTACAATTCCAAAATCAGATAAAAACCCACTTTAATAATTAAGCAATGTATAGTCAGGGAACAATCCCTAAAATGAAGTCCCGAAAGCTTACGGTATACACGAAACATCTTCCCGCTAACCGTTAAACCTTTCCAGGCAAAACAGCAGCTATGGGGATAAATTTGTTAAGGAGCAAAAGTGCCGGGCTGTCGTTACCGGTTTTCCATTTCTGTAACGGGTCAGGTCCGTGTCAGGTCCGTGTCAGGTCCGTGTCAAAGGTTACTCAGTCCAACAAAAAATATGTTTAAACAACGCCTTTATTGCACTGTTTTTCTTTGCTTATTATGTGGCTTTTCGCTGCTTTCTTTTTATATTTGTTGGAAGGATTAGTGAAACGCTGTATAGTTACCTTGCATTTCCCACATCAGAGGAGCAGAGTAATTTCTGGCGATATTGTCAAGAGAAATAGTCGTATTAACCGGAAAATTTGAGCTACAGTAAGCAGAGTTAAAATTAAATTTATAACCCAATGAATCAACATCAGTTTCTATTAATAATACTAGCCGTCCTGTTTTCATCTTGTGTAGTGAATAAAAAAATTGAAGAAAAGGAAGCGAGAATAATTTGGCGTGGTGATCCTGGTTATGATGGACAAGGATTTATTATAGAAATTGATAATGAAACCTTTAAGGCTACTAATGAGTCAAAAATTCGCAGAAAGATGAAGGAAAAAACTGAAGCAGATGTATTGCTTAAATTCAAAAGAGATAAAAAGACAAGAATTTTTATTGGCACATATATGGGGGGGTTTTGTATGAAGGCGATTAAGATTAGGTCTGTTAAGTTTAAATTGTGACTATAAATACAGATAAAAACGCACATTAACAACACCTGCCAAAAACCAGCAGTCCCTCGCTTCGGCAGATAAATTTGATGGTTTGAAGTTTTTTTTGTAGTATTGAAGGAGGAAAAGAGGTCATACATGTTTTTTGAAGGATGGTTTGTTGGGTATGATTTTGTTAAGGATATGAACGTGTTGTAGCTCATTTTCGAGAAATATATAGCTCAATTTTATTAATTATTGAGCTTAAATTAGTATCTTTGTGAGCTTAAAAATGCAAAATGATAGATAATAGAAAACAGCAGGTAATTGATTTTGTAAAAACAAAAGGACAATGTTCATCAAAAGAAATTTTTGATGGAATAAATGAATCTTTTAGTTATGCCACTTTAAAACGGATTCTAACCAATTTAATAGCAAATGATTATTTATTATCAACAGGTCAGGGCAAAGGAACGAAATATTTATTATCACCTGCCTATGAATTGATTCGACCGATAGACATCGATAAATATTACGAAATGGAAATTGATGCACGCCAAATTAAAGAGAATTTTAATTTCGATATAATTACAAAAGTATTAAAAAACTATAATTCATTTACCAATAACGAACTGGATAAGCTTACATCGTTGCAAAAAGAATATCAAAAAAATATATCTGAACTATCAGATATAGAATATAAAAAGGAATTAGAAAGACTGGCTATTGATTTAAGTTGGAAATCATCACAAATTGAGGGTAATACATATACACTTTTAGAAACAGAACGACTGTTAAAAGAAAAGGAAACGGCTTCAGGAAAGACAAAAGAAGAAGCAATAATGCTTTTGAATCATAAGGATGCACTTGATTTTATAATAGCAAATGATGATTATTTAAATCCATTAACAGTTTCTAAAATAGAAGATATTCATAAAATATTAACAAAAGAACTGGCTGTTGAACGGAATTTAAGAAAAAGACGCGTGGGAATTTCCGGAACTAATTATAAACCATTAGATAATGAATTTCAAATAGTAGAAGCACTTAAGAATACTTGTGATTTAATAAATGGAAAAGAAAGTGTATTTGAAAAAGCATTACTTGCTTTAGTTTTGATTTCTTATATTCAGCCATTTATGGACGGCAACAAAAGGACTTCAAGGATTGTAAGTAATGCTGTTCTGATGAATAATAATCACTGTCCATTATCTTTTAGAACAGTAGATTCTATTGATTATAAAAAAGCAATGTTGTTATTTTATGAACAGAATAACATATCAAATTTCAAGGAGATATTTATTAATCAATTTGAATTTGCAGTGAGAACATATTTCTAAAAGAAAAACGGGCAACAATAAAAAGTTGGTGCAATTTGGGGTTTGGTGCAGCTTCATAATGAAATCAAATAAAACAAATCATCCCGGCGGAAAGTGAAACGGTTTTAAGCCCAAATAATACCAATGTGCAGAACGTTAGTGATAATAATATGAAAAAAACCATTTTAATAATTATCCTTTTTCTATCCGGTATTTTTGTTAATGCTCAATTAACGAAAGATGATAGTTTAAAAATAATTGCTGATGGTTATGACCCAAACAGAATTTATGTATTTGACTCCGCTCAACATGATATCTTATTACTGAAAATTTCCTTTATAAGAAATCAATATAATGCAATTGAAATTGGAATATTAAACAATGGAGAAAAAAAATCAGTTGGTGCTTGGCAGGGAAGAGGAGGTTTCAACTTTGGTGCTGAAATTTGTTTTAGCAAAAACAACCATTATATTGCCCCGAAAATTAGTCTGGAATTATATCCTCTTATACTGGCTTCAAGAATAAACTTGTTATATTATTATGACTTACATGGAAATTATTCATTAAAATTAAGACCCGAAATCGGCTTTGGAGAAATTAGCTACTGGTATGTGATGTATGGCTATAACTTAAGTTTGTTAAATAAAGATGTTTTGCCAATTCGGCATAATCTGACAGTTGGTGTTTCAATCTGTATATTTTCAAAATTGTATAAAGGATATAGGGACCAATATGGTGACTTTATGAGTCATATAATTTTAAAGTATCCTTTAGAATTAAAAGGAAAAAGAAAGCGAAGAATCTGGAGGTTCATTTGGGTATAATTACACCCACTAACATCCCCAACCAAAAACCAACAGCTTCCATCTTCGACATATAAATTTGATGTTTTGAAGTTTTTTTTGTAGTATTGATGAAGGAACTGGGAGTGATAAAGGGTTAGGTTATTTTGCGGATGGGGGATATGTGGCCGAACTTTTATTTGGAGTATAAATAAGTCGCCAATAATGCTAAAAAGATGAAACAAGTGATATTTATATTATTTTTTTTGACTTTGAAAGGAATTTCTCAAAATTCAAGATTAGAAACAATTACTAGTTATTCTAATCAGACAAGAGAAATGGAAAGTAATAATATTCCGGATAGTGTCTTCCAAATGATTAACTTAAAAACTTTATCTGTGACTGGTATGGATTGCGATTATATAGTATTGGACGACAATGGAAATGACATAACAAAATGTTGGATGATTAAAGAAATTCCAACAAAAATTAGCAGACTGAAACAATTGGAATATTTATCTTTTAGAATTAACGCGATTAAAGAAATTCCAAAAGAGATAGGCGAACTAAAAAAACTAAAAATACTGGATTTAACTGATAATTCAGGGCTTCAACAAATAGAGAATGTAATCCTTCTTGATAATTTAGAGGAACTGTATTTATATGGTTGTTATTTGACAAAGTTTCCCAATGATCTGTCAAAATTGAGTAAATTAAAAAAGCTTGGATTATCAGGTAATAACTTTGACAAACTTGAAATGGAAAGAATAAAAAACGGATTGCCGGATTGTGAAATAATTTTTGAATAAAGCAATACTGGTAACAGCATGTTAATTTTATTCGGACACCCGTCGGTTTGGAAAGTTCACTGCAATTAATTAGTTTTACTTCCGGCGGATGGTTAAGTGGTTTTTAAACCCCGGGCAAAACCAACACGCTGAACGTTAAGCAGGAATATGAAAAGATTTACACAAATAGCTATATTTTTAATTCTTTGCACAAACCTCTCGTATAGTCAAAGATTAGTAGATTTTTCTCCTTACAGTCATTATAATAATGAGCTATGCAACCCTGCATTTATTGGAAATGAGGAAGGTAATAAAATAGGTTCATTTTATTATCACTTTTCAAATAAATACAATAAAATTAATAAAGCAAGGATTTTTTCTGAATTTAAAACCGACTCTTCAAAAAGCTGTTTTGGACTAAAAAGTTCTTATGACTGGAAATACAACATGGAAAATGACTGGAATATAGGCTTAATCTACAATTACTTGATTATTGACAAGCAGAAACACAAACTAAAAGCAGGTATTATTTATTCGTTTAATAGCATTTCACTTAATAATAATGATAAACCTGTTTTTTCTAATTTTGGAATTGGTTTAAATTATTCATTGGGTAGTTTTAGCACTAACATTTCAATGGCAAATATTATGGAAATCGCCCATAAAAAAAAGGAAAGTTATCCGGATTATGCTACATTTAATGACGATTATAATTATTTATCCTTGAGTTATAATTTTGAAGTAAACGAAAGTGTAAATTTTATACCGACTATAACTTACTTCAGAACTAATTCACTAATAAACCTGTTTAATCTAGAATATATACTTTTTGGATTAAAGTTTATTCGAAATCATTTTTTTTTTATGGAAGCGGCTATTGGATATGATACATATAAAAACGCTCAAATCTACCCATTAAAAATTGGTTTTATTATTAAAAAGAAAATAGAAATAACATATAGTTCTGACATTAAATTAAAGTATGACTTTTTTTTCTATGAATATTTAAACATTGTCCATTTTTTATATAAATTTAACTAGAAACTCCTGCTAACAGAATAATACTAAACTTTGTCAATGGACAACTTAGTACCATGCTTCATTCTATGAGAAAAGTGCCAATAAAAACAAGAAGAGAAATTGTAGAAAACTAGTGTCTTTGTAATGATTCCTAATCGAACCAGAATGTATAAAACAATAGAAATAGACCGGAATAACCTAACTTTAATGGGAGTGAAATTTTCCGACCTTAAAACATTGGAAAGTGCTGCAAATGATATTGGCACAAATATGTTTGAGGGTTTTGAACCGACTAAAGAATTAATTCAATTGTATGTAGGTTGGAAAACAGGTATAATTTCCGAAACAGACTTTTTGGCGAATATAGAAGATAAAAAAATACTGATAGCTTATTAGAGTTTAAAAGTTTCTAAAAGAGTTGAAGAGTTATTTGAAAATCCAATTAAAATCAAAGACTCTAATTCATTGCTTTTCATTCATCACTATTTGTTTCAAGATGTGTATGAATGGGAGGGAAAAGTAAGAACCGTAAATATCAGCAAAAACGGGAAACCTTTTATTGATAGAGAACGCTTTTATTTTGCTTTTCAATACATAGACACCCTTATTGCAGAATACAGAGCCATTCGAAAAACCAAGAAAAATGATTTAGCTCACAAATTAGCCGAAATTTTGGACAATGTAAATTATTTACACCCTTTCAGAGAAGGAAATGGGCGAACTCAAAGAGAATTTTTTTAGAAAAAGACTTGAAATTTAATCTCAATCCGCCTGACAATAAAAGCATTTATGAACGATACATGCGTGGTACGATTAATAGTGATTTAAAAATATTGACAGGGTTGATTTTAGAACAGATTGAATAAAATAAAAACAAGGCATAATAATTAAGCTTCGCATGGTCAGTAACCCCGCCCCCTCTGGTCAATGGGTTCCCCTGCCATTGCCCCTGATTTCATTCCTGAACCGCCTGGGGTAACTTTTACACCTCCCAAACGAATCTGTCCCGCCATGACAAAGGAATTCCTTACGTGTGTTATATAACATAAAATTAATATGTCTACTTTTTTTTGTTTGCTGAATCATATAGTTGAGTAGAGTTAAAACAAACAAATAATCAACCAGAAGTTTTATTGACAGTTGTTTTAAAATACAGCATCAACCCGTGTTATTGTTCATAAACAAGCATAAAAGATCATAATATATGGAGTCAGACAACCATTCAAACAGGGCGTAACCGAAAAGCCATACGAGTAGGAAAACTTAAATATTATTATATGAAAAAACTTTTAATTATTTGTTTAGCTTTGACATTAAGCTGTTATCTGTCTGCTCAGGTAACAAATAATGTAATTGAAGTTCAAAAAGACTCACTCGGGTTAACAAATCAAAACCCCATTCACCCTTCTAGGGCAACGGGAGCAAAAACCGTGACCCACGGAGAGGGGAACACCCAAATTAATTTCAACGACACCCACCCCGAAGAGATCACTTTTGACGTTGACGGATCTGAAAAAATGATTATCCAGGACGGTGGCAATGTTGGTATTGCCAATACTGCCCCTAGTGCAGTTTTGCATGTGGCCGGCAGCACTTACGACGGCACCCCGAACGATGCCGGTACTCAAATTTGCAGTGGATTAATTGAGCTGTCAAGGGCATCATATCCTTACATCGATTTTAACCATTCAGCTTATGGCGATGATTATGATTCCAGAATAATGCTCAGGGAATCTGACTGGCTATCGGTCGAAGGATCAGGATTAGGGATAAATTATACATCATCTCTGGTTAACATGAAACTTGCTGTTGGCGGAGGCGGCTATTTCAGTGGTGATGTCGGAATTGGTGTGTCAAGCCCAACCCAAAAACTTCATGTTTCAGGAAACATGAGACTTACAGGGGCACTGTACGACTATAACAATGACCCTGGCACAAGTGGACAGGTATTACAATCAACTGCCACAGGAATTGATTGGGTCAATGCATCATCCATAGGTGACAATCTTGGGAACCATACCTGCACTCAAAATTTAAAACTCAACAACTACTGGTTATCAAATGACGGTGGCAGTGAAGGGCTGAACATCAACAATGATGGAGATGTTTATGTGGGATCAACCGCATCAGGCACCTGGTACAAAATGAAATTAACAAACACCACCAGAATGTATGGCTTATTTGCAGAATCAACTACCACAAGCGGGGCAAACATTGCTGTAAAAGCATGTGCAAACGGTTCTGAGAGCGGTAGCAACAACTGTGCGGTTTCAGCCGAAACTGACGGTGACAGTATGTACAATTACGGAGTAGATGTTTATGTTCATGGTGATGGAATTATTAACAGAGGTGTTTCAAGTACCACTTTAGGAGCTGACGTAAACTATGCAGGTTTATTTAATGCAAACAGTTCAAGCGGAAGTCCTTCAGTAAACTACGCAATTTATGCGAATGCAGGGAATGCAACTACCAATTGGGCTGGTTACTTCGTTGGAGATGTTTACACAACAACTTCCTATTCAAGTTCAGACGAAAAGTTCAAGAAAAATATCCATTCAATTGATGGGGCACTCGATAAATTGAAAAAAATTGAAAGCGTTACCTTTAATTATAAATGCGAGGATTTTGCTTTACGTAATTTCAATGACAAACTCAATTACGGGTTTATTGCACAAAATATTAAATCAGTCTTTCCCGAAATGGTAAAAGAAGACCAGGAAGGTTATCTCTGCGTAAACTATACCGCCATGATCCCTGTTTTGGCAAAAGCAATCAATGAACAGCAGGAAATCATTGAAGAACAAAAAAATTCTATTGATGAGCTGAAATCTGAAATTATCAAATTAAAAAACCAAAATGATAATACCATTGAAAGCTCCCAATCAACAGGTTCAAAACTCTTCCAGAACAGCCCTAACCCTTTTAGCAGCCAAACCCAAATTAAATATTGCATAAAGGGCGATGTGGTTAAATCCTCAATAATGATCTCAGATATGAACGGCAAAGCCCATAAGACATATCAGGTTGATGTAACAGAAAATGGCATCCTTACTATTGATGCATCTGAATTTCAACCAGGGCTGTATTTTTATTCACTGATCACCGACGGTAAAGAAGTCGAAACTAAAAGAATGATAATTACAGAATAATTTTTGAAAAGCTGTCTTTTTTATGGTCAGGTGGTTCAATTATACCCTGGATCAGCAGGGATAATGCGAACAGGCTTAAATGTGACTAATAGAAAGACAGCTTTTTTTTAATATTTATGGGTTCTTTGTATCCACAAAAAAAATGTTTTACTACTTTTACATAAAGCAAAAAAAAATGAAAAAGAAAGTAAGTCAACCCGAAAAAAAGTTTAAGCCCGAACTCATTTACGGTCTGGTCATTTCAATTTGTGCACTGATTGTTTATTTTCCAGGATTAAAAAATGGTCTTCTGAATTGGGACGACAACATATACGTTACAACAAACGAAATGATCAAGAGCCCTGCAAACCTTGATCTGTTTTTCGGAGAGTTTTTTTTCGGAAACTACCACCCCCTTACTTTGTTTTCATACAGTATTATTTATCATTTCAGTGAGCTTGACCCGTACCTGTACCATTTGGTCAATATTGTTTTTCATGTGGTTAATTCTTTGCTGGTTTTTTATCTTGTTTTTCTGCTGTTTAAAAATATTAATCTGGCCTTTATTGTTGCAATTTTATTTACAGTACATCCTATGCATGTTGAATCGGTTGCATGGATATCCGAGTTAAAAGATGTGCAATACACCTTTTTCTTTTTGCTGTCACTCATTTTTTACATAAAACATATCCGGCAAAAATCATGGAAATTTTATTCCCTGTCAGTGGCTTTTTTTGTGCTTTCATTGTTAACAAAAGGACAGGCGGTTACCTTGTTCGTGGTATTGTTGCTCATTGACTTCATTGAAAAAAACAGTATCAGAAAAAATTTCACCGAAAAAATCCCTTTTCTGCTGTTGTCAGTAGGATTTGGAATTATTGCTGTCATTGCCCAAAAATCAGACAATACCATCTCAGATTTTTCAAAGATTTCTTTCTTTGAACAAACAGCTTTGGCTTCTTACGGGTTTACAATGTATGTGATTAAAACCATATTTCCTTTTGATATATCGGCATTTTACCCTTATCCTACGCTTATCAACGGCAAAATTCCTGTTGGCTATTGGTACTTTCTTTCAGTTGTTCCCGTCACAATTGCTGCATTGTACTTCACATTTAAGAAAAATAGGATGATATTTTATGGGCTTGCCTTTTTCATTATCAACATTTTTCTCCTGTTGCAGATAATTCCTGTTGGCAACTGTATAATGGCCGATCGGTACAGTTACATTCCGTCAATTGGGTTATACCTGATAATCGGACATCTGTTCATCAGGTATTTTCTTAATTCTAAATTTAAATATTTGTTTATTCTTACTTTTATGGGATACCTCCTGTTTTTAGGGAACTATACCCTGGCACAGACAAAAAACTGGAAAAATGACTTCACACTTTGGAACAGTGTACTTGAAATCAACCCTGATATTCCAACGGCACTTGTTCTAAGAGGTTACGCGTATAACGAGACAGGCGAGTATAATAAAGCACTTGTTGATTTGAACAGGTCTATTTCAATTGATAATAAATATGGAATGGCATACCTTAACAGGGGTGTATCAAAAGCACGGCTGGGGTATTTCAAAGAATCCTTAAGTGATTTCCAAAAAGCATTGGACTATAAAATCGAGAAAAGATTTTTGCCCGAACTATATGTGAGCTGGGGCGGGGCACTGGCAAATACGGGAGATTTAAATGGCGCAATGGAGTGCTTTACAAAATCTATTGAACTCAATCCTAAAAACCCCGGGGTTTTTAACAATCGCGGAATTACTTATGGAATGATGGGAAAGAATAAAGAAGCTCTTGACGATTTCAATATGGCTTTAAAACTTGATCCAAAAAACGTCGATGCCATGAAAAACAAACAAATGATTATTAAAATAATAAACAACGGGCTTCCTGTCCAAAAAACACCATAACAAATTTATCAATAACCATTATCAGTTAACCTTAACCCCGTTAATCCTACAGCGACAAACCATCCTCGTTATTTTTAATGCATCCAGGTTTTATAACAGCACAGGTCACTTGTTAAAATAGCTTTCTATTAATGAATGGAGTTTGTAAACGAGGCTGCATATTTTTCTAGAGTATCGTCTGGAAATTAAGATCCCAAATGAATCAACTGGTATAAAAATAGTAATAACAGATGTTAGCGTATTTTTCGATCTGTACCATCCTCAATTTAATCTGATTAAATCACTTCTGATTAGTTTATTATTTGTTCGGGTTTGTTTAAAATATGTTTTATTCGGTCTGATTTCAATTCTTGTTTGCTTAATTTTACCTCTTGTTCATTTAAAAACACCTCTTGTTTATCTGATTTCAATTCTATGTTGTCTGAAAACACATCTTGCTTATTCAATTTAAGTTTATTGTCGTTAAAAAACGCTTCTTATTTGTCTGAAATCACCACTTTTTTGTAAAGCAGCATTGCCTAATTTCGTTGGAAGTAGATTTATCACAGGTATTTTTGCCTGTTTTAATAAAAGCATTTCCATATTTGGTCGGGTTGCCTTACATTTGCAACAGAAATAAAGACCTGACCAATGACACAGATACAGTTTAATGATTTTTTCAGCATCCTTGAGATGATGGATGGTGAAAAAGCAAATTTGATAATGAGCGTAACTACATACAAAAAA
>Ga0074197_1001915_pt1 | contig 15887 bp, 11 predicted proteins | sample EPASupsiteSAE305_FD_64526 | JGI IMG/M metagenome (GOLD analysis project Ga0074197, IMG submission 64526) | Bioremediated contaminated groundwater microbial communities from EPA Superfund site, New Mexico - SAE3-05 reassembly with SPADES | ecosystem: Environmental > Aquatic > Deep subsurface >...
TTATCACTATGGTGGCGGGTACGGCACTGTGGGCACAAGCCCCCCGCATCGGTGTCTTCGTTCCGGGCGCCCGTGAAGGAAGCCCCATTTACGATAATCTGGCCAAAGGCGCCGAGCGCCTCGCCTCGGAAATTCCCGGCGCGAGCGTCAGGGTCATCGAGGCTGGCTTCAATCAGGCCGAATGGGAAGAAAAACTCACTTCATTCGTCGCCTCGGGGAAATTCGACATTGTCATCACCTCGAACCCTTCCATGCCCGAACTCGTGAACAATATTTCAAAAAGCTTTCCCAAGCAGAAATTCATCTGTCTCGACGGCTATCTTTCAGGCAATCCCAATGTCTACAGCGCACTCTACAACCAGCTTGAACAAGGCTACGTGAGCGGCTATCTTTCAGGGCTCGTCTCGATTTCCGGCATGAAGGGCACCAATCCGGACAAGAAGATAGGCATGATCATCGGCCAAAACTATCCGGTGATGGATAAGATGATTATCCCCGGCTTTGCGCAAGGATTGAAAGCGGTCGATTCCGCCTTTCAGCTCGATGTCCGGGTGCTCGGAAATTGGTATGACGCGGCAAAAACCGCCGACTTGAGCCGCAGTCTGTACGCGGGAGGTGCCGACATCATACTGCCGATCTGCGGCTCAGCCAGCCAGGGCTCGGTCAAAGTCGCACAGGAAACCGGCAAGTACCTCGTTTTCTTCGACGATGACGAATTTGCCCGCGCACCGGAAAACATCCTCGGCTGCGCGGTGCTGCATCAGGAAGAACTGGCGTACCGAAGCCTCAAGGCGGCCCTCGAAGGCACGCTGCCGTTCGGCAAAGCCGATGTCGTGGGCATGAAAGAAGGCTATATCGAATTCTTGAACAAGAATCCTTCATACATCAGGAACGTGCCGGAATCCATCCGCAAAAAGGTCGATGCGGTAATTCAATCGATCAAATCCGGTCAGCTTACATTTCAGGTGCCTTCACTGTAAGATGCAGCCCATGACCGCTGTCCGGATGCGCGAAATTTCGAAGCGTTACCTGCCCTCCGGCGTCCTCGCCAACGACGGCGCAGAGCTGGAAGTGGAACAAGGCAGCATCCACGCAATTGTAGGAGAAAACGGCGCCGGCAAGACGACGCTCATGAAGGTTCTTGCCGGCCTTGAGCTGCCCGATTCTGGTGACATCGAGATCAACGGCGAGCCTACGCATATATCGTCTCCTGCCCATGCGCGCGCACTGGGAATCGGGATGGTACATCAGCATTTCCTGATGTTCGACGAGCTGAGCGCGGCGGAAAACATTTTTTTCGGGCTCGAACCTGTGCAAAAGCCCCGGCTCTTGAGGCTGCTGGGTATCATTGATTCCTCCGGTCTTAATGAAAAAGCGAAGAGCTTGGCCAATGAATATGGATTTTCGATCGACCCTTCGGCCCCCGTTGGAGCACTGAGCATCAGCACCCGTCAACAGGTTGAGATACTGCGCCAGCTTGCCCGCGAGATGCGGATTCTCATTCTCGATGAACCCACTTCCGTGCTCACCGAGCAGGAGACCGAAGCGCTTTTCGAAAAACTTGCGGAAATACGGCACATGGGCCGCACGATCCTTCTCGTGACGCATAAGATCGATGAAGTGATGCAGATCGCAGATAAGGTAACGGTCATGCGGGAAGGGAAGACGATCGGAACGTACAGTGTCGCTTCGACCTCCGCGAATGAGCTTGCCTCCATCATTATGGGCGGGGTCCCGAGCGAAGAAATCCAAATCCATAAAGAACATGCTATCAAGGGGGCTTCGGTGATGCGCATTGAAGGCCTGTGTACTCATCGCCATCATCGTGGAGGGGTAGGACTTTCAGAGATTGCCTTCGACGTTCATGCGGGAGAAGTGCTTGGCATTTGTGCCTTGAGCAGCAACGGTTTGGACGAACTCGAAGACGTGCTGGCCGGATTTCTCGTGCCTTCTGCGGGAAGATGTGCTTTCGGTGGTCTTCATTTCGATGTACGGAAAGTTCACGAATATCGGCGATTTTTAAAAGAAGGCAAAATTTCGTATCTGCCCTCCGACAGAATGCGCCGCGCTGCGGCTCTTTCGCTGCCGGTCAGGGACAATTTTATCGCTCTTTCCCGGCGCAATTATTTCTCCAGAGGGTGGATTCGGTCAACGCTCGCCAGGCGTGCCACGCAAGAGGCCATTCATGCATTCGACATCTCCGCTCAGCCCGAACAGATGACCGCGGAGCTTTCGGGAGGCAATATACAAAAACTGGCCATCGCGCGGCTTTTTTCAAAAGAACAGCCTGAACTTTTTATTCTTTGTGAGCCGACATGGGGCCTCGACATCCGGTCGACAGAGCAAGTCCACAGTAGGATCCGGGAAGTCCAAAATGCCGGATCGGCAGTACTTCTCTTGTCCTCCGATGTCGATGAAATCCTCACTCTTTCCGATCGCGTGATGGTGCTCTACCGGGGAAAGCAAGTTCTCACCCGGGAAAATTCAGGGTATCTGAATCGTGCGCTCATCGGCGAGTATCTTCTTGGCACACGGAGCGCATGATGCCGGCAGAAAGAGAATTGCACAGCCCTGCCAGGGTCATGCTGGCGGTGGGCGTCTCGATTGCGCTCTCCGCGGTCGTGCTGGCGTTGTTCAGCAAAGATATCGGCAGCGCGCTCGAACAGTTCTTTCTCGAGCCATTTTCAAACCGCTATTTTTTGGGCAATTATCTTGCAGATGCCGTCCCCCTCATGATCGCGGGCCTTGGGGTTCTGATCGCTTTCCGTTCGAAAAACTTCAATCTGGGAGGCGAAGGCCAGCTCTACGCCAGCGCCCTCGCGGCAGGAGTGCTCGCGCTGCATTTGCCCGCGGGAACTGCCCCCTTTGCAGTCTGGTTCTTGGCTGCTCTCACGGGCGTACTCACCGGCGCCGCGATCGGGGCGCTCTCAGGCTTGCTCAAAGCAGTCCGGCATGTTTCCGAGATGATCTCCTCGTTTCTTGTCTCCGCTATCGTCATCAACGTGAGCGACTTTTTTATTACAGGCCCACTGCAGGACCCCGCCAGCAATTTCCAGACCACACGCCAGCTTGCCCCGAAATTCCTCCTCCCCAGGATTCTCGCGCCTTCGAAACTCGATATTTCCATAGGCCTTGCGCTTGTGCTCATCGTGGCGTTCATGATTGTGGACAAGCGCACAAAAATCGGGTTCGAACTTAAAATCTGCGGAGAAAATGAAGAATTCGCGAGGTATTGCGGCATTCCGGTCGCCGCCTACCAGATTGCAGCGATGGCGATTTCGGGGGGCATGTACGGGCTCGCAGGCGCACTCCTTGTCATTGGTCCCCAGGGGCGTGTAATGCGCGGTTTTTCAAGCGGTCTGGGGTGGAGCGCAATCTCGGTGGCTCTGCTCGCACAGGGGAGCGGGGCGGGTATAGTACCGGCCGCGCTTTTTATTGCCTTCCTTGGGACGGGTTCAGATCATGTCATGATAGGATCAGGAATTCCCTCCGAGATCGTCTCGATACTGCAAGCCGTCGCAATGTTCTTCATCACGGCGCGGTCGCTGCCGCGAATATGGAAAAAGCGAGGACAGTCATGAGCGGCACAGCAGCAGTTCTCGCCGATATTTTGAAATATACGATCGTCGCGGCCACCCCTCTTCTGTTTGCTTCGATAGGAGGCCTTTTCTCCGAACTCGCCGGGATGCTCAATATCGCGCTCGAGGGCCTCATGGGCATCGGCGCATTTTTCGGCATGGCCGCCGCGGGACTCACCGGCAATGTATTCATTGGAATGCTCGCCGCGATTGGGTCTGCGGTCGCCGGTTCTCTGCTGATGGGCACTGTCACGATCAAATTCAAAGCGAATCTCTTCATTACGGGGCTCGCAATCAATTTGCTCGCGGGAGGCATTACGGCGGTGTTGTCGCAGTGGTGGTATCACACGAAGGCGGTTATTGCGTTTACTCTGCCTCCTCCCGTTCCCGCATTTCCCGCAGCGCTCTCGCAGATTCCCTTTGTCGGGCCAGTGCTCTTCTCCCATTCCGTGCTCACTGTAAGCGCGTGGCTTTGGGCTATCGTTGCCGCCTTTATCATTAAAAACTCCCGGCACGGTATCCGGATTCAGGCCACCGGCATGAATGCTCAGGCGGTGTCGTCCCTTGGGTATTCGCCAGATCGTGCGCGCATGGCGGCCTTGGTCTGGTCAGGAGTCGGCAGCGGTCTCGGCGGATTCGCCCTGGGAGTATCGGTTTCGGCCTTTGTACCGAATATTGTCTCAGGAAGAGGATGGATCGCTCTTGTCGCCATCTATCTTGGACGGAAAAAACCTCTCTGGATTGCCGCATCGTGCTTGCTTTTTGCGCTCTCCGAGAGTCTCTCCAACTATATTCAAGGTTTTTCTTCGATTCCGCCCCTGCTTGTGCTCGCTCTGCCCTACGCGGTCACGCTCGTCTCGCTGATCGCGTCGGGCAACAAACGCTAGAACGGCGCAGTCTCCTATACGGGCAATCCCAATTGCTCCAGTACTGCTGCAATCTCGTATACTGTCTTTATCCGGCGACAGGGAAAATCGGCAAAGCGGTTCATCTCATCTTTCAATACCGCCTGGCCGCCGAGATCGATGTAGCCTTTTACATATTTCGGCAGATCATCGACGAAGAGTGTCTCTTTCAGCGAAAAACCGGTGGCTCTCAAGACACGGAGATAGGCATCGGGATTTGGTTTTCCAACAAGATTATTGAACCGGATGTCATAGACACCCGTAAAGCAATCGGCAATGTCGAGTCTCTTCAATACGCGCTGCGCATGCTCGAGAGGAGCATTGGTCAGCACCGCCTTCGGCAGATGAATTTCATTGAGCATGAGCCTCAGCACATGATCCGGCTCGAGGCAGTCCTCTTCGCCTTCAGGATGAATATATTGAAAATACCTTTCGGGCTCATGAAAGCCCCTTTCGCGCATAAGCCATTCGAGCGTCGTGCCATAGGGCTTCGCGTGTTCTCGGCGGAATTTAATGGCTTCGGGGACAGGGAGATCGAACATATTGGCGATGAACTGGTTCATGCGCTGGGCAACGCCGGTCTCGAGCCCGGACGCTTCGGAATAAAGGGTATTGTCAAGGTCAAAGAGGAGAGCACATATCATTTGTGTATTGTAATATCACGGATTGGCCTCTAGGGGCAAGCTGAAGGAGCCGAACTAGCCGCTGCGGCCAAGCTATGGTATTCTAAATAGGTAAACTTAATAATGGGAGTAGTTCATGATTCCGATTGGAGATGATAATTCCGGACGACGGGGAAAGCCTGTCGTGACCTGGATTCTTATTGGGCTCAACATCCTCGTTTTTGTCTTTCTGCAGAAATTCGCGCTCGACGACTACGCGACACTGGCGCTCGCGGCGATTCCCGAAGAGATTCTGTCGGGGCATAGGCTCTTTACTCTCATCACAAGCCAATTCACGCATGCAGGGTTCATGCACATCATCGGCAACATGCTGTTTCTCGGCGTCTTCGGCGACAATGTCGAATGTCGCATCGGCAAACTGCGGTATACCCTCCTCTATCTGATTTCTGGCACGATAGGGATACTGTTGCAGATTTTCTTCGCCGCCATCGCGGGCGGTGCCGCACTCCAGATGCCGCTCGTGGGAGCCTCCGCGGCGATCTCCGGCGTGCTCGCCGCATACCTCGCCCTCTTCCCCGGCAACAAAGTCGTCGTCCTCCTCTTCTATTTCATACCCACCAGACTGTCAGCATGGCTGGTGATCGGCTTCTGGTTCTTTTTGCAGGTGCTCGGCGGGCTTTCAGGCCTGACGAGCCTCCAGGACGGCGGCACCGCATATTTCGCGCACATCGGCGGATTTTTGAGCGCATATATCTGGGCAAGAATGTATAAAAGAAAAGAACTTGAGCACATTCACAAATGGCGAAGAAGAAATCCCTCGGGTGCCTCGGATGGTTTCAACTGGTGGATTGTTGACGACAATTGACACATGGCTGAGAGAAATGAACGCTACAGGGGTATGTTCCTTCACGCGAAGGATACAGCCCGGGGCGACAGAATCGTGACTTTTCTTTGCAACGAAGGGCTCCTGTCGCTCTTTGTGTTCGGAGGGCCCAAGAGTTCGCTGCGATCTGCAGCGATGCCTTTCGTGTCCGCCGAGATCGAGGCATACCGCGACAAACGCAGCGAATTCATAAAGCTGACCGGCGTCAACATTCTCGAAACCTACGAAGGCATCCAAAAAAGCTTTTCGCACATGCAGACCGCGAGCGGGGCGGCAGAGTTTGTACTGCACACATCCGCATTTGGCGGTGAGTACGGGCAGGCTCTCACTATGATGACCGCCTTGCTCCGCGAACTTTCAAAAATTGATGAGAGACATGCCGTGCTTGCGCTTCATGTCTTTTTATGGAAAGCGCTTATGCCTCTGGGCCTTGCGCCCGATATCTCCACATGCGAACGCTGTGGCAGGTCCTTTACAGGAAAGGGGGCCCTGCCCGGCCGACTTCTGATGGGCGACCGCAGTTTCTTGTGTGCGGGTTGCGCCGAAGAACGCAGGCAACAGGGTTTCCCGGCTTCGGCAATGATCTCTTTCGATGCAGAGACCCTTGGCTGTCTGCACGCTGTCCTGCAGCTTCCGTATGGTGAGGCTGCTCATCTGATGGGCTCAACCCGACCGTCTTCCAATGTTATGGCAATTATAGAATCGCTCGCAGAATCCGCTGGGGAAGGGCCGCTGCAGAGCCTTCGGCTTTTTCACTAGTGCTTTTATATTGCCAAAATTTGAAGTAAAATATAGCTTTACGACGATATATTTGTGATGCAGTAAAATCAGGAGAATGGGCCAATGAGAGCTGTCGATGTCATTATGAAAAAACGTTCTGGAGATCCCCTGAATGATGAAGAAATACGTTTTATTATCGAAGGTTATGTAAAAGGCGAAATTCCGGATTATCAAATCTCTGCCCTTTTGATGGCAATATTTTTTCGTGGCATGACGCCGGAAGAAACTGCGAAACTCACTGAAGTGATGCTCGACTCGGGCGACCGGATGGACCTTTCCGGTATTTCAGGTCCATTCGTGGACAAGCACTCGACAGGAGGGGTGGGTGACAAGATTTCCCTGCCGCTCGCGCCGATGGTCGCCGCCTGTGGCATAAAAGTGCCCATGATGTCCGGCCGGGCCCTGGGTCACACGGGAGGAACGCTCGACAAGCTTGAATCCATACCCGGCTACTTCACAAGCCTTGAGCTCGCGGCCTTTCGAAAGGGTCTCATCGAGGACGGCTTTGCCATGACAGGCCAAACCGCGCGCGTGGTTCCTGCGGACAAAAAACTCTACGCGCTTCGGGATGTGACGGGGACCGTAGAATCCATACCGCTCATCACTGCCTCTATTCTCTCCAAAAAGGTGGCGGAAGGCGCCGAGGGTCTTGTGTTCGATGTCAAATGTGGTTCAGGGGCCTTCATGAAAACATTTGACGACGCAAAAGCGCTCGCAAAAAGCCTTGTGGCGACCGGTACAGCCATGGGTAAACGCGTTGTCGCTGTTTTGACCGATATGTCGCAGCCGCTTGGTTACAAAGTCGGCAATTTTCTCGAAATAGAAGAGACTATCGATTGCCTCGAAGGCAAAGGCCCTGAGGACGTTATGGAGCTTACCTACCGTTTGGGGGCGTGGATGCTGATGCTTGGGGGTGCAGCCAAAGATATTGATGAGGGACGGGCCCGGTGCGCAGAGGCGATCGATTCGGGGGCGGCCCTCGATCTCTTTTATCGCAATATCGTACGGCAGGGCGGCAGCATTGGTGAAATGCTTGCGCGCAGAGGAGCCTGGCGTTCTGAATTCTCGCGTGAAATTCGTGCGGAAGGGGAAGGATTTATCGAATCGATCGATGCGCTCAAAATTGGTCTGGCGGGCGTCTATCTCGGAGTAGGAAGAAATCGCACCGAAGACAGCGTCAGCCCCACCGCGGGCTTCATTTTTGAAAAGAAGCGGGGCGCTCACGTCAAAAAAGGTGAGCTTATAGCTGTTGCATACGGCAAAGACGTCGAAAGCCTTGACCCGGCCCTGCTCCTTGCTTCGGGTGCCATATCGATATCGGACACTGCCCCGGGCTCGTCGCCGCTCATCCTTGAGGAAATCACAGCTCAATGAAGTGGACAAAAAAAGAAATAGATCCAGCCATGGTCCGCACAATAGCGCACCGCTATCAGGTCGATGCGCTGACGGCTTCGATTTTCGTACGGAGAAACTTGATCGAACCGGAGCAAATTCAGTTTTATCTCGAAGACGACCTTCAGTTGCTCCACAACCCATTTCTCTTTACATCGATGGAAGATGCGATCGACCGTCTCATTATGGCGCGCGAAGAAGAAGAAAAAGTTCTTGTTTTTGGCGATTCCGATACCGATGGCATTACCTCGACAGTGCTGATGACGGACGCACTCAAGAATTTCGGGCTCGAAGTATTTCAGAAAGTGCCCGAAGGCGAGGAGCCCTACGGCCTCTCGAAAGCCGCGGTCGATTCTGCTGAAGAAAATGGCATAAGCCTCATCATTACGGTCGATTGCGGTATCTCGAACCACGAAGAAGTTGTCTATGCGCAGCAACAAGGCATCGACGTCATAATTGCGGACCATCATCACCTCCAGGCGCAAACTCCACCAGAGGCCATCGCCGTGCTTGATCCGAAGCTCCCTGACTGTGGCTATCCATTCAGGGATTTATCGGGCTGCGGCGTTTCACTCAAGCTCGCGCATGCGCTTGCAATTGCGCGGCTTGGCATGTACAAAGAACCTCTCGCGCTTCTCTATGCGGGCAAAACAGCGGAGGCCGAAACAAATTCCCTCGCCGAAAATGGCGCTTCAGAAACAAAATCAGCCAGTTCGCTTGTTTTGGAAGCTGTCAAACTCGACAACCTCATTGAAACTTCTCGGCTGCGGCTCCTCTCTGACTCTGAAGGTTCCTTCCCGGCGGACACCCTCGAAAAACTCGAAAAATTCCTGCGGGGACGTGTCATCATTTCATGGAATAAAAAAGAAATAAATGATTTTTTCAGAAAGCAGTTCAATGGTTCGGCCGATCTGGATGTCATGGACCTCAGCCAGCTTGCAAGCACCTTCTGGCCCGGCATGGCAAAGGGCTCTTTTGCAGAACTCGCCCAGGCATCGAGACTGAAAAAATACGCCCGTGGAGTCCACACTGCCGCCGATACATTAAAAAATATTTTTAATGCCTATGTTCTCCAGGCCCTTCAGACTCAGGGACTGCTCACCGGACGCATGTTCCAGCTCGCCGCCCTCGGGACGATCGCCGACCTCATGCCGCTTAAAGATGAAAACAGGCTCATCGTGCGCAGAGGCATGGAGGGCATCAACACGGCGCCAACAGATGGCATTCGTGAGCTCAAACTGAGCCTGAACCTCGCAAGGCCGCTTGGGGCTACCGAAATCGCATGGCAAATTACGCCAACCATCAATGCGGCGGGGCGGCTGGGTACCCCCAGCCTTGCACTCAACCTTTTACAGGCCGACACGATCGAGCACGCCATCGAAGCGGCATCGAAGCTCGTTCAGGCCAACAATGAACGCAGGCGCCTCGGGACCGAAGGCTGGGAAATTATCCGCGACAGGCTCAACGAAAGTCTTGAAAAGAGCGGCGGAAAATTCGCAGTGGCAGGAAGCGCAGAAATAAAATCCGGCATCACGGGACTGCTTGCCTCGCGTGCGGCAAACATGATGAAAGTGCCGGTGATTGTGGCGGTTTTTAAGGCGAACGGGACATGCACCGGCTCGATACGCGGTGGCGCTGCCTTTCCTCTCACTCGCCTCCTGGCATATTGCGCGGACCTCTTTTTAGACTATGGAGGACACGATTCCGCTGCGGGTTTTACTCTTAAGGCAGACCAATGGCAGGTCTTCCTGGACCGGCTTTACGAGTTCATGTATCGCACGGAATTCAGTACTGAAGAGCCCGAGATATCCATCGACGCCGAGCTCCCCCACGCCTATGTGACGCCGGACCTCCTTCATCTCTGCCACCACTTCGAACCCTTTGGAGAGGAGAACGATCCACTGGTATTCTGCTCAAAGAAGGTCCCGATGGTCGATGCGCAGGTGGTCGGCAAAAATGGCAAAAACCACCTCAAGCTCACCCTCAATTTTGGGACATATAAATGGCCGGCCATGCTCTGGGATGGCGCCGAACGCCTCGAGCGAGATTTTTCATTCCGCAATAACGACAAGGTCGACATCCTCTACAAAGTCACCACAAATTACTGGAATGGTGAGGAACGGCCGCAGCTTGAACTCTATGACATTCATCGCACCGAGTAATGCGAAACAGCTCTTGACCAAAGCAGCAAAAATCGCTATGGTACACCCATTATTCCCCGGTTGTGTAATGGTAGCACGGCAGACTCTGGATCTGCTTGTGGGGGTTCGAATCCTCCCTGGGGAATTTTATTTTTGTTTCGATACCTGAGGCAAATCCCCAGGCCAATGGAGGTTGAAAACCTCGACTGTTTCCAATACCGAGGCCCCTTCGTCTATCGGTTAGGACAAAAGATTCTCAATCTTTAAAGAGGGGTTCGATTCCCCTAGGGGCTAGAATTTATGAAATACGTCCTTGTAAATCAAGGACTATGCCAAGGGCTTCTATGACGAAAAAGGCGAATGGTACACCGACCGCCTGAGGAAAGGCCGCGGCATGACGAAAGAGAGCCTTCTGCTCAGGCAGTCGCATATCGTGAATTACATCATCCCCCTTTTTAGAGCCTGTCTTCCCGAGCGATTATCACTAGGCAGGGGGTTTCACCCCGAAAGATCTGCCCCGTACGGGCACCGTGTAGCACCTCCTCCAGAACAGTTTGTAGTAGCAATGATGTATAGTAACCCTGTCTAGAGGCTCATGGAAAAGAGATAAAAGCTTTTAAAATAACAGATTATTAGGAAGCGAATCTGGCAGCCTTTGACTGCCTAAAAGAGAGAAAACGGAGTTCTTCAGGAACCCCGAAGTATTTGCATGCCTCCTGGAATTTCGGTTATACTTTTCATCGCGGGAGCTCCTTCCTGTTTTTGGTTGTTTAGACAACTCCATCATACAGGATTTGTACCCCCTTTTTTCATTAAAATTCGCTCATCTCTTGACTTTTGCAAGAGCCTCAAGTTTTAATTAATTCTCCTTTTATGATTACACGTCCTTGATCTGGACATTTCATACAAAACTGTTTTGTTCTTTTATCACCACAATCAAGATCGCCACCATTTAATAATGCATATACACTAGGATAAATACATTGCCACAATTCATGACATATTGGAGGGCAAAGATTTCCCACTATATACTCATCACCTACTTTATGAAGATGTGATCTGCATTTACTTTCAATAATTGTCAGCTTTATTTTCATATCTTCCTTCCAATGATTGGTAAGTGTAAATTCTACCCCGTTGGAGAAAAAATCAGTAGGCCCCAGGCGCCACCCCGGTGAGGTGGTGATACTTCCCCAGCAGCCGGTTCCGCATGCGGTGATCTCCTCGTCAAGCGCCGCGGCCGCCGCACTCACCTGGGTCGATGAAATGGCGGTTCCACAGAGCTGTTCGACGATGTCGGAAACCTTGCGGATAGAGACGCCTTTGACCTACATCTCCGCGATCGCCAGTTTGAGCGCGCGTTCACTCTGTATCCCCTTTCGATTTTCATCGCCGCATTCAAGAGAACCTTGAGCCCCTCCGGTTCCCGCAACGTCAGCACTTTCAACACGTCCTCAAGAATGCTACTCTCATCCTGGGGGGTCATTCGGTCCTCCTTGTAAGTTTTCATCAAACTCATAAAAGACCGGATCGGCTCACCACTTCAAGTCCGCACAATAGTTTGTTCAGCATCGGTTCATGTTCGTTGGTATCTGTACTTTCGAATAGCATGTATTGCAATAAAAGTACTGCCCGTTCGGTGCTGCTTCGGTCTTTGAAGCCGTTTTCGCCGGTAAGTTGCAGTAGCGAAAAGAGTCTTGGCAGAAACGGGTTACAGAGCACCAGTCCTGCATTATTAATACATATCTCTTCCCTGTGGTATGTCATGTTCCTTGAGAAGGATCGCTTCCTTTCTCTTTTTTAAGCGCAGAGCGTCGTGCCGCCTTCTCCTCCTTTTTCTTTTTTTTCTCTAATTCCTTCCGTCGCTTTTCGCTGCTATATTGATTAGGTCTCACTATTTCTCCTCGGGCGATACCTGTATCGTCTGTCTCAGAATATCACGTTTAGGCTCAACTTTATAGATGACCTCGACAGTCTGCCCGGCGGCTGACTCGATGAAGTCGGCTTTTTTTGCTTCCATTCTCCTGATATCTGCATTACAATCAATTCAGAAAAAGAATAATCTAACATGCGAAAGGGGACGTCATGGCAGACAAAATGCACGTATGGCGCTTTAGGCGTATTGGCGGCATGGATCAGGTCGTCCTGAAGACTGGAGAAGACATCGCTGCCCTTTCCGAATTGGACCCTAAGCTCTGGGCTGCCCTTGCAATGCCAACTTCGCAGCACCGCTGCAAAGAGGCCCTGTCTCTTCTCGATGAGGATCATGATGGCAGAGTTCGCGTGCCAGAAATTCTGCATGCGGTTGAAAAATTCCGAATGGCATTCACCACGCTCGACATTCTCTTTGACGAGAACAGCGCGATTTCCTTAGATCGACTAAAGGACGGGCACTTGCGCGAAGCCTGTGTCAATGCGGCACACATCGCAGGAGCAGAAGTGGAAGGGGTTGATGCTGCTGTCGTAGAGAAGGCGATCTCGCTGTACAATGAGCGCACTTTCAATGGCGATGGCGTCGTCGTGCCGGAATCGGCAAAAGACCCTCATACCGCCGGCATCATCGAAACACTCATCGCCTCAGGCTATCAGGCAATCGACAGCTCGGGGAAGAACGGTGTGGACAATGTGGCGCTCGATGCATTTGCGCATGATGCAAGTATCGTCCTCGAATGGAATGCGAAAGGCGAATCAATACGAAGGACGCTGCCCGACCTCCCCTTCGATGCGATACTCCCGGCCTTTCGCACAATTTCCGATGTTATGGATGATTACTTCAGAAGATGCGCGGTGCTCGATCTCGCAGGAACGCCTGATGCCCTCAAAAATCTTGAGACACAGATGGCGGCAGCGCTCAGTACTCCGCTTGGGAATAACGCTGAAGCATTGCAGGCATTGCCACTGGCGCTGCCGCGGGCCGATGGGCTTCTCGCCCTCGATGCCGCATACAATCCTTTGTATGAAACCGAAGTTAAATCATTCCTCGATGCAGTGAAAACCCCATACGGGCTTGAAAAGGAGCTCGACAAAACAGCCTGGTGCCGGATCGCCGCTGACTGTAGAATGTATGCAGCGTGGACCGACAGCAAGCCACCTGTCGGCGCAGAGTCAATTGACCCGTCGATGCTCTCGGATATTCTCAATGGCGGCTCGCTGGATGCAATCCGGACCCTCATAACCCGGGACCTCGCAGAAGCAGCACACGCAGAGGCGCTTCATGAGTTGCACAATATTTTAGTATTGAAAAAAGACCTTTTAAAAATACTCCGCAATTTTGTCACGATGGACGAATTCTACGGCAGCCGCGAAGGCATCTTTCAAAGCGGCAGGCTCTTCATCGACGGACGCGAGTTTGAGCTCTGCCTGGATGTCCGAAATCCAACCGCACACTCCTCCATGGCGGGACTTTCCGGAATGTATCTCATCTACTGTGACATAACCCGTACAACAGGCGAAAAAGGCTCAGTCGTCGCCGCACTCACCGCGGGGGATGCGGATCGAATCTACGTCGGACGGAACGGCATTTATTTCGACAACGACGGACTGGACTGGAACGCCACGATCACAAAAGTGGTGATTCAGCCCATCAGTATCCGCGAAGCCTTTCTCAGCCCTTACAAATGGCTCGCGCGAACGATCGAAGAATTTACGGCCAAGCGGGCGGGTACAGCCGAAGCCGGGCGGCAGAACCAGCTCAAGGAGTTTGCCCAAAAAGCAGTTGAACAGCCCACGAAGGCCCCCCAGGCTGCAGAACAGATTGCGCCCAAGAAAATCGATGTTGGGACTGTTGCGGCAATCGGCGTTGCATTGGGAAGCATTGGTGTGATGATTACGAGCATCCTGAGTCTCTTCATCGGCATGGGGGTGTGGATGCCCATTGGTATTCTCGTCGTCTTTTTGCTCATTTCCGGCCCATCGATGATCCTTGCCGCAATCAAGCTCAGGAAGAGAGACCTGAGCCCGATTCTGAACGCGGAAGGCTGGGCCATAAATGGCCGGCTAAAATTGAATCTTATCTTCGGCGCAGCGCTGAGCCATCTCGCGAACTTGCCGCCCAATTCAATCCGAATGCTGAATGATCCCTACGCACCAAAGAAAAAACCCTGGCCTCTCTATATCATAATACTGATAATCGTAGTGGCCGTTGTAGCGTGGTTGTTGGGCTGGCTCGATCCGGTTTTTGCGTGGCTGAAGGGATAGGCGCGGCACGAAAATATTTCGAACCGGCGCGATGCAAACGCGCGCACTCAGAATGTCGTGAAAACTACTTTACGAGCACTTGACGCCAGCGCCTCACGTCTTATATTCTGAAAAAGCTCCAGGGGCCTGAGGAATGCGGTGCAAATCCGCAGCGGTCCCGCCACTGTAACCGGGGATGTCCCAGCAGGCAGAGGTACAACACCCTTTGCGGCCATTGCGGCTATTGCCGTGAGAAGGCGCTGTGCGTGCAGATGATCCGGAAGCCAGGATACCGCTCTGGGGCGAGCCCGATATGGTTTCGGGCAGAACTTCGAGGTCTGAGGAACTCTGGATGCGCAGCAATTCCGGCTCGAGCGCCCCTATCCCATTCTTGAGTTGCATTTTCCGCCAATTCGACGCTGCAAAAACGCTTCATTTTTGCAGACACAACGCAAGCCTCCTTCCTCGAATTCATTTGCATCGCAAGGAGGAGGCTCACTATGCAGCTGTTGCGCCCGACCAGGGCTTTATTGGCTCTTTGTCTTTTTAATCTCTGTTTCCCCGCAGCATTTTCCCAGACGGTCGAACTGCCATCCGTCATTGTGGAAGGTGTGCTGCCAATGAGCGATCTTGCGCCTTCCGCGGGTACGACGAGCATCGATCACGCCGCGATTGAAGCGTCTGCCGCACCGGACCTCCCCACCCTTCTCTCTTCGATATCAGGCGTCATAATTTCTCCTACCGGCGCGGATGGCGCACAATCGACGATCTCTTTGAGGGGTTCTACCTCGAATCAGGTGCTCGTCCTCGTCGATGGCGTACGCGTCACGGACCCCGCGACGGGCCAGACCGACTTGTCCCGCCTCGATATACCGCTCGACCAAATCGAACGCATCGAAATACAGCGCGGAGCCCTGTCCGCGCAATACGGCGCGGACGCGGTCGGCGGTGTCATTCACATTCATACGAAAAAGAAAACAGCGGCCCCATCGATCGATATATCGATACAGAACAATGCGTTCCTTCCTTCTTCCGTAACGGTCGGCAGCGGCTTTGCCGCAACCACGGTTCCTTTTGTGGGCTCCGCGCTCGTCGATGGGCAGTCTGTCGATATCTCTGCAAACATGAAAAATCTCTCTGCCTGGGCAAAGGCAGAGCGCGCTACAAATGGCTACCCCTATTATGACACAAACGGACAGCGACGCCAAAGAACGAATGCGAGTTTGCTCGCCACCGCCGGGGGCTTTCAGGGCTCCTTTCCTCTCTCGATTGGAGAGCTGTCGACAACAGCGAGAGTGAATTATCGCTCCATGGGAGTGGCGGGCACGGAAGATTCGCCGACGCCTGAGGCCCACCAAGAGGATTGGAACGCCAATCTCTCGACCCATTTCAGCACGGACGCCCTTTTT
>Ga0074197_1001919_pt1 | contig 15866 bp, 12 predicted proteins | sample EPASupsiteSAE305_FD_64526 | JGI IMG/M metagenome (GOLD analysis project Ga0074197, IMG submission 64526) | Bioremediated contaminated groundwater microbial communities from EPA Superfund site, New Mexico - SAE3-05 reassembly with SPADES | ecosystem: Environmental > Aquatic > Deep subsurface >...
TGAGCTTCGCGCCCAGTTCGGAAAGGCGTTCGTTAGCGTCAACGTCTTCCTGGTATACAGCCTGGGCCTCTTTGTCTATGAGTGCTGCCAGCTTTTTAAGGTCGTCAGGGGTGAGTGTCTTGTTTTTGCCGGCTTCGATGAAACTTTTGGCTTTACCGTGAAGGCGGTCCACCGCGTAGGCCAGCGCTATGGCTGTGGGACGGGCGGCCTTCAGCGTGGCCGCCGATTTTTCCAGAAGCGATGCTGCCGCCTGCCATGAGGCGGGTTTGCTTCCCTTAAGCGTAAGGGCGTAGCCGTAAGCCGCGGTGCAGCCTATAAGCGGCGCGCCGCGTGTTACCATGTCTTTTATGGCAAGGGCTGTTTCCTGCGGGGTGCGGACGGTAAGATAGGTGATTTTGTCCGGCAGGAGACGCTGGTCCAGAATGGCGAGCTTTGTCCCGCCCCACTTTATGCGGTCTATCATGGCGTTACGGGATGGACTCCATCACGCGCTTGAGGTCCTCTTCGGACTTGCCGCCTATTTCGACGGTTTTTTCCCGCCCCTTGGCTCCGCGTATTATGTTGACCGCGCGGCCCGGGACGTCGAAAAAGTCGGCCAGGAACGTTTTGAGGGTTATGTTTGCGGCGTCGTCCAGCTTGGGTGTGCAGACTTTGACTCTTAAGACGCTTCCAATCCGGCTGACCACTTCGTTGTCAGGTGAATTGGGAATAACGCGTACTTTTACAATCATTGATGTCCTCCCCTGCGTTTTGAAGTACCCGCAAACATTTGCCGGGCAATCTGCTCAAATTATTCCTGCTCCCCGGAAAACAGCGCGCTGCCTATGCGCACCAGCGTGGAGCCTTCCATGACGGCCGCCTCAAAGTCGCCCGTCATGCCCAGCGAGAGGCGGGTCTTGACCCCGCCGGTTTCGCCAGGAAAATCCTTTTCAAAGCGCGCCCTCACCTTTGCGAACAGCGGACGCAGTTCATTCTGGTCTTCTGCCACGGGCGCTATGCCCATGTAGCCGTACGGTATCAGGTTTGGCAGCTTTGCTATAAGCTGAAGCAGCGCGGGCGCTTCCTCGAGCGAAAGGCCGGACTGCGTTTCCCTGTCCGTAAGCTTTACCTGCAAAAGTACGGGGAACTTCCGTCCAATTTCGGCCGCTTTCGCGTCAAGCATTTCCGCCGTCCTGATGCAGTCTATGGAATCAAAACAGTCAAAGAAGGCCGCCGCTTTCCCCGCCTTGTTGCTTTGCAGGTGGCCTATGAAGTGGCGCTCTATCTTGTCTTTGTACGGAAGAAGAAGGGGGTCCTGCCAGCGCGACAGCGCGTCCTGCACGCGGCTTTCCCCCACAAGGCGGGCCTGTCCTCCAGAGAGGAGGGCGGCCACGCTTTCAACGGAAGCGTATTTTGTTACGGCAAGTATTTCCACCCCGGCTGGATCGCGTCCTGATGCCGCGCAGGCCTTTGCAATTCTGGCCTTTATCCCTTCAAACCTCAGAGCCGGTGTCGGTACGTTGCCTGTTGTTCCCGATGTCTTCGCCACTTGACATATTCTAGCAAAATTTTGTTATATGCACAACCCGCAGGGCCACGAGGGGCTTTTTCTCGCCCCGCATTCCCAAAAATTGCAGAATATAAAGATGCACGGTTCAATCCCACGCAAAATCTGGCTGCTTGCCGCCTGCAACGCCGTCGTCGCGGCGGGATACGCGCTGTCCATGCCGTTCCTCGCCGTTTACCTCAGCGTCAAGCGCGGCGTGCCCATGAGCGTTACGGGCGGCTTCCTGGCCGTCTCGATGGCTTTTACCGCGCTCGGCTCTGCCTGGGGCGGGGAGATGGCCGACGCCTTCGGCCGGCGCAAAATAATGCTGTTCTCCCTTTTCACCCGCAGCCTCGTCATCGCGGCCATGGCCGGAGCCATGTGGCTGGACCTCCACTTCATCTGGCTAGTCGGGCTGCACATACTGAATGGGCTTTCCGGCGCGCTGTTCGGTCCGGCTTCACAGTCCTGGGTGGCGGACCAGACTCCGTTGGAAAAACGGGTGGAGGCTTTCGGCGTCCTGCGCATCGGTTCCAATCTGGGCTGGGCTTTGGGTCCCATGCTTGGCGGCCTGCTTGCCCTGAAATCTTACGCGGCCATGTTCGCCGTTTCGGCCGTGGTATATTTTTTCACTGCCTGCGCTCTTATACGCGTCATTGAGGAAACACGGCCTTCAGCGGTGGAGCGGCAGGCTTCTCTCGTGGAGATGCTTAGGGAACTGCGCAATGCCCGCTTCGCCCGATTTTGCGCCTGCCTGTTCCTCATTTCCGCGGTCATGAGCCAGCTCGTGGTGGGCCTATCCCTTTACTGTGTTAAATATATCGGCCTGCTTGAACGGCAGGTCGGGGTCCTGTTTTCCATAAACGGCCTGATGGTGGTTTTCTTGCAGTATATTATGACACGCTCTCTTTCCCGTATCAGGATATCGTCCGGCATAGCGCTTGGCTGCTGCTTCTACGCCCTTGGATATGGATATATAGGGTTCGCCTCATCCTATGCCGCCATAATCGCCGGAGTGGTTGTCCTTACTCTGGGAGAACTGGCCGTATCTCCCGGAGTGCATGCCATAGCCGCGAACATGGCCGGACCGGACAGGAAGGGCCGGTATATGGGCATGGCTGGGGTTGTACAGCAGTCTGGTTCCGCTCTCGGCATTTTCCTTGGAGGAACCGGCATGGAGCTTATAACCCCACACTTCAGATACGGGGGCTGGATGATTATCACGGTCATTGCTCTTGCCGCCGCCATAGGCTTTCACGGGCTGGCTAAGATTCTGACGGACAAGGAGGACGGCGTAAGGACTAATGAGCCTGTGGATGAGGAGCAGGCTTCGGCCCTTCCCTGAGTCCCGCTGTTTCCCCCGTTAAAACGAAAACCCCCGCCTGTAAGGACGGGGGTTTCGCTTTGTCTGTTTCGCCTAAAGTTGTTCCTTAAGGAACTTCGAGCCCAGTTTGTACGCAAGGCTTTTAAGCACGTCCTCCGCGGCCTGCTGGAGCGTGGATTCGTCTTCATATACCGCGCCGGAGTCTACCCACAGCAATTTCCCCGTGGACAAATCGGTAAGCCTTACACTGACGGAGTAATCGTCCACCATCGCCGTGTACGGCGACTGAAGCATCCTCTGCCTCGGCACTGTCCGTATCTGCCCGTTTATGTCCACCACAGTTACAAGGTCCGTAGTATACACGGCCGGGCGTTCCACTTCTCTTTTGGTCGCTTCCGCCACCGTACCGGTCAGTATCGTGTCCGCCCCCAGCATTTTGCCGGCCTGGACCGCGGTTTCCTGGTCTATGATTCCGGTGGAGGCAAGTTTCATCTCGTCCAGCATGTGGCCCGTGTCCGCCCGGTTTATGACAGTGAAGCCCATGTTGGTCAGGTACTTGCTGAATATGTCGGATGACACCTGTCCTATCGCGCCGTTGTTGTCCGGCGCGGAGAATGCTATTACGACGATTCTCTTTCGCGGGGAATTGGACACATACTGCTTTATCTTGGTCAGGCCGGGTCCGCAGGCGCAGGCTATGGCGCAGCACAGGGCCGCGGCGATTGTCAGGGAGGTCTTCCGGTTGATTCTCATTTGTTCTCCGGGCAAAAGGATTGCGCTTCCTGTTCTCTCTGTGCCGGAAGCGCCGCTTCTATTCTACAAAAATGGAGCCGGCATGGTCGCCGACAATCCGCGCAGGAAATGAAAAACCCCCGCCTTTTGGCGGGGGTTTCAAACTTCCTTTGCCTGCTTCAGCCCGGGATTAGTACATGTCTCCCATGGGCATCTGCGGGGCGGCGGCCTTTTCCTTCTTCTCCGGTATGTCGGCGACGAGCGCCTCGGTCAGAAGGACGGTGCTGGCGACGGAGGCGGCGTTTTCCAGGCCGGTGCGGACGACTTTGGCCGGATCGATGACGCCTTCCTTGAGCATGTCGCAGTACTGGTTGGTTTCCGCGTTGAAGCCCTGTGTTTCGGGCAGGGCGCGGACCTTGTCCACTATGACGCCCGCGTCGAGGCCGGCGTTGTGAGCCAGCTGGCGCAGCGGGGAGGACAGTGAGCGGAGTACGATGTTGATGCCTGTCTGCTCGTCCTCATTGTCGCCTTTGAGCTTTTCAAGAACCTTCTCGCAGCGGACGAGGCAGGTGCCGCCGCCGGGGACGAGGCCTTCCTGCACACCCGCGCGGGTGGCGTTCTTGGCGTCTTCCACTTTGCTCTTGCGGGCCTTCATCTCCGTCTCGGTGGCCGCGCCGACGCTGATGACGGCTACGCCGCCGGACAGCTTGGCGAGGCGCTCCTCGAGTTTCTCGCGGTCGTAATCGGAGGTGGTGTCCTTTATCTGCTTGCGGATCTGGTCCGCGCGCTTCTTTATCTCGTCCTTGGAGCCGAGGCCGTCGACGATGGTGGTGTTCTCCTTGTCGGTGACGAGGCGCTTGGCGCGGCCGAGCATCTCGAGGGTGGCCTTCTCAAGCTTGAGGCCGCGTTCCTCGCTGATGACTTCGCCGCCGGTGAGGATGGCGATGTCCGCGAGCATCTCTTTGCGGCGGTCGCCGAAACCGGGGGCCTTTATGGCGACGCCCTTGAGCGTGCCGCGCAGCTTGTTGACCACGAGGGTGGTCAGGGCTTCGCCGTCCACGTCCTCGGAGATGATGACGTAGGGCTTGCCGCTCTGGACGATTTTCTCCAGCAGGGGCAGCAGGTCCGCCATGGCGGAAATCTTCTTGTCGGTGATGATGATGTAGGGGTCTTCAACGACGCACTCCATCCGTTCCGCGTCGGTGACGAAGTACGGGGAGATGTAGCCGCGGTCGAACTGCATGCCTTCCACGACGTCGAGGGTGGTCTCGGCGGACTTGCCTTCCTCGATGGAGATGACGCCCTCGTGCCCGACCTTTTCCATCGCCTGGGCGATAAGGTCGCCTATGACGCGGTCGTTGGCGGAAATGGTGGCTATCTGGGCCTTTTCCTCTTTCGTCTTGACCGGCTTGGCCATACGCTTGATTTCGGCCTTGACGGCTTCGACGGCCTTTTCAATGCCGCGGCGGACCATCATGGGGTTGGCGCCCGCGGTGATGTTCTTGATGCCCTCGGTTATGAGCGCGTGGGCGAGAACCGTGGCGGAGGTGGTGCCGTCGCCGGCGATATCGTTGGTCTTGGCGGCCACTTCGCGGATGAGCTGCGCGCCCATGTTCTCGAAATGGTCTTCAAGCTCTATTTCCTTGGCGATGGCCACGCCGTCATCGATGATGAGGGGGCTGCCGAACTTTTTTTCCAGGACGACCGAGCGGCCCTTGGGGCCGAGGGTCACGCGGACCGCGGAGGCCAGCTTGTCCACGCCGGCCTTGATGCGGGCGCGGGCGTCTTCCGAGTAAACAATCTGTTTTGCCATTTTCAGTTTTCTCCTTTATATCCAGGGTAAACGGCTATTTCAGGACGCCGAGAATGTCGTCCTGGTGCATGATGAGGTATTCGACATCGTTGATTTTTATCTCGGTGCCGGAATACTTTCCGTAAAGTATGCGGTCTCCGGCCTTGACGTCCATGGTAAGGCGTTTCCCGTCTTCCGTGGTCTTGCCGGGGCCGGCGGCGATGATTTCGCCTTCCATCGGCTTCTCTTTGGCGGTGTCGGGGATGATGATGCCGCCTTTCTTTACTTCCTTGGGCTCGACCGGTTTCACGAGAACCCGGTCGCCAAGGGGCTGAATCTTGACCTGAGTCGATGTTTCTGCCATGATTGTTAGCCTCTCCTTATGGGTTTGTTTGAGATTAGGTTATCCCCGCGGAACGCATAGGATAACTAGCACTCCAACTACTTGAATGCTAATTTACTAAAAAGTTTTTACGCTTGTCAATGGCACTCGCAAATACCGAGTGCCAGTTTTAGTTCTGGCGGGTTTCCCCGTCGGCTTCGCCGGAGAGGGCCCGCCTCGCCTTGCGGATGGCTTTTTTCAGGCGGGTAAAGATGGTGCTTCTGGCTACACCAATCACCACTACGCTGATGTTGTCCGGGCCGCCGTTTTCGTTGGCAAGGCGCACCAGGCCCGCGGCTATTTTCTGCGGAGAGTCGGATGACGAAAGTATGGAAGGCATCAGCTCTTCCTTTACGGCCTTGAAGAGTCCGTCGGTGCAGAGGAGAAGCCTGTCCCCGGGGGAAAGCGTCACGTCTCCCACATCGAAGCGTATGTTCTTGTGTATTCCCATGGCCCGCGTAAGGATATTTTGCATGGTGGAGGCTTCCGCCTCCTCCTTGGTTATTATTCCCTTGCGGACCTGCTCCATGACAAGGGAGTGGTCCTGCGTTATCTGGACCAGCTTGCCCTTGCGGAGAACGTATATGCGCGAATCCCCTATGTGGGCTATTGCCGCGCCGGTGGAGTGGAACAGCACCGCGGAGAGCGTCGTGCCCATGCCCTTGTTGTCCGGGATTTTGGAAGTCTCGAAAATCTTCGCGTTAGCCGCGGTCGCGGCGAATATCAGGTCGTTCGCCTGGCGTGAGAGCCGCGTGTCGGTTACCGGCGCGCTCAGTTTGCCGGCGCGTATGGCCGCTATCTTCTCCACCAATGTGCGCGCCGCCATGCTGCTGGCCAGTTCGCCGGAGTTATGTCCCCCCATCCCGTCCGCCACCGCCGCAAGGTTCAGCTCTTCCGAAACCACGACGCTGTCCTCGTTGTTCGAGCGGACCTTCCCTTTGTCGGTGGCGTAGCCGAAATCGGCAGAGAGCGGGGAAATTTTTTCTTGAGATGTTGGCATAGTTTTACCGGTACTTGGAGCGGACCGCCTCCGCGCAATCGTTTATGAAAAGCCCCATTGTCATCAGCGACAGCACGAGCGCCAGCAGCACATAGGCGCTGTTTGAGCCGGCTTTATTCTGAAAGCGGGAGAATGGTTCCCGAAGGGCCATGATTCTGGCCTCGGAGTAAATTTCCTCCTGCGGCTTTTGCTTCGGTATGTCAAAAAGCTTCGGTTTTTCCAGACGTATTTCTGCTTTCGCTTCCTTGCGCGGCTCCGCCGGGCCGTCACCTGATATAAGCGGCACTTCCGCGGCTTTCATCCGGCTTTCCGCCAGGGCGGCCTTGTGGAGTTCCGCCTTGGTCCTTTCGTAATCGGCTATCAGGGCGTTATTTTTGTCTTCAGTTTCCTTTATAAGCTGGGCCTGCTGTGCCTCCGCTTTCACGATGAAGCTTGAGGTCAGGCCGGAAACAGAATAATACCACATGGAAAGTATGGACGCGCTGAGCAGGAGAAATGGTCCCAGTAGAGGCAAAATCGAGTTCTTCTTCATGAACCCCACGCCTATGGCCAGCGCCGCTGCCGTTATGCTGACGAAAACAAAAACGGCGTCAGCGCTTGCGTACTGCCCGCCGTTGGAGCAGTAATACCAGAGCAGCGCCGGCGTGGCGGCCGCCATAAGCGAGCCTGTTATCCTGCCGGGCAGTCCGTTCTCGGAACGGGAGAGCAGATATGTCCCCCCGAAAAAGGTTATGCCGGCCGCGATGAGCATGCTCGTGTCCGATAAAACGTGTCCCGCCGCGGAATACACAAGGTTAAGCAGTTTGTTGGTGAGCCTGATTCCCGCTGTGGCATCCGGCCAGGTAATGCCGCCCATGTAAGCGCTGGTGGTCATGGCTACAAGCATTACCGTGGTGCCGGAAAAAAAGGGCGCTATGCCGATAACAGCGGTGATGCCTAGCAGGGAAAGAGCGATTCCGGCCAGCAGCAACTGATGCGGAAGGAATGCCCCAATCAGCCAGGGGTCCTTGAAGTAGCCCCAGCCTTCCATGGATGCTGGCGTGGTTTTTGCCGCGCACACTATGCCTGTAGTCACGCTGAAGATATATATGCCAAGCAAGCATGCCGCGTAAAGCCCCATGTATCCGTATTCCTTGAGGTGAAACAGGCTTTCCGGCTTGGATTCGTCATCGACAAGGACCAGCGGTTCCGCGGTTTTTGACAGGGACGCGCCCTGCCTCGCCCCGGCGTTATTATTCTCGGGAGGAGGAGGCGGCACTGAAAAGCGTACCTGCGGCTGGAGGGAGGCCGGTTCCGGTGAAGTCGCGGGTTTTTGCGACTGACTGTCGTTCTTTGCCGGAGAGTTCTCCGCCGGTTTCTTCGCAGGTTTTGCGTCAAGGGCCTGCATCTGATCAGCCATGACTTCATCAAAGGATATTATGCCCGGGACGCGCTTGCTTATCTGCGCCACTTCTTCCTTCGTGGCGAACGAGGCGCCCGGTGGCGCTATTTTAAGCGTGGTTTCCGTTCCGCTCAAATCTATGCTGCCGGCATTATGGCCGCCTACCGGTTTTATCGGATGCCTGTAAGCCGCGCCCTTGGAGAACGCCTCTATGGCTTCGTCCGCGGTCTGGAAGCGCTCCTCCGGTTTCTTTTTGAGGAAGCGCTCCACTATGGCGGCGGCCCAGAGCGGAACATCGGGGGCTATCTGGATTATGTTGGGAGGCGGTTCGCTGATATGTTTGTGTATGACTTCTATTGAGGTCTTTCCTTCGAAAGGGTAGCGTCCCGTGAGCATGTAGAAAAAAGTGACGCCGGTGGAATAGAGGTCAGCCCTGTGGTCGACCTTGCGGCCCAGGCCCTGCTCGGGCGGCATAAGATAGGCAGTGCCCACCATTTCCCCCACCATGGTGAGCTGTTTTTCCTCGTTGACCTGGCGGGCCAGGCCGAAATCGATTATCTTCGGTTCCCAGTCGTCCGTGATGAGGATGTTGGACGGCTTTATGTCCCGGTGTATTATTTCCTTCGAGTGAGCGTGGGACAGGCCGCTTAGTATGCCGGTGGTGATTTTTACCGCCGTGTCGAAATCGAGTTTGCCCTTTTCCTTGATTATTTCGGAAAGGGAGCGGCCCTCGATGTAGCTCATCACTATATAATGGATGTCTTTTTCCTGCCCGATGTTGAACACCTGCACGATGTTGGGGTGTTCCAGCTTCGCAACCGAGCGGGCCTCGCGCAGGAAGAACTGGACATAACGCTCGTCTCCGGCGAATTCTGGCGAAAGAATCTTTATGCAGACCCATTTGTCCAGCCCGGGATGGTGGGCCTTGTATGCGGAACCCATACCGCCGGAACCAAGCCGTTCCGTGACCTTGCAGCCGGAGATTTCCATCCCTATGATGGGATCCGGTTTTGTCGCGGTATTTTGGGGTGTGTTGTCTGCCATATTGTCCAGTATTTGACTATTATATATAAACTGAACACTCAGTCAAACAGTGTCTTTCTCTATTTCACTTGACTAAACTAATGTAAGTAATTAATAATATATACATATCTGTAAATATACGCGAAGGGGGACGTTTATGCCGACAGGCGGCTTTCAGGTTTTGAAGGAAATCGGAGTGTTGCCCGCGACCGAAGGTTCCGAGATACGCTTTTCCATAGATGAATTTCGCGGACATCGCTATGCTTCAGTGCGCAAATACCTGAAGCGGGATTCCTACAACGGTCCCACACGTTCCGGCATAACGATGAACGCCCCCATCCTCAGGAGCATTATAGATTCGCTTTCCAAGCTGCCGAAAGACCCCGCCCTCGTGACCGAGCAGGAGCTTGGCAAATTCCCCAAGCGGCCCGGTCTTTCGGTGGTGGCCCGCATAACCGTTTACCGGGACAGCGTCGGCATAGACCTCCGCGAATGGCAGGAAGATGTTTCATATAAGGGCTGGACCAAGAGGGGAATCCGTCTGCCCTTCGACCAGGTGGAGAAGATCATCGGGTTCATGCAGGCCATGCTGGACTCGATGCCCGAGAAAAAGTAGTTTTTCCCGTATTCAAAAAAAGCCGCCGCGGGTTATCCGCGGCGGCTTTTGTTTTGCCTGAAAATGGCGGTCACTGCAGCGGTTTTATTTCGAAATCCTGATCCGGCACGTCGGTGACATACTGTCCGCATTCCGTGAGGTCGTTGACGTTTTTGAGCAGCAGGTTTTCATTGTCCCTGCGCCAGATAAGGTCGTCATTAACACTCCTGTCCTTGAGGGCCTGCATATCGTTGAGAGTTCTCTCCACGGTAAAGAAATACTCCCTCTGCATCCGGAGCGCGCTGGACGCATCCAGCGCGCGTACCCTGGCGTTCTGGCGGTAGGCCTCGGCCTGAGTCATCATCTTGCGCCTTACTCTTTCCGCGTTTCTTTTTTCTATGACCTGGGCCAGGTTCCCTTCCGTCACGCCTTCATTGGTCTTCGCAAGCCAGTGCTTGGCCTGCGCCACGGTGTCGTACGGACGGCCATAGCTCTCGTTCACGCCCAAGGCCTGCCTTCTGGAATATTCGATGATTTTTGCCTGCCCTTCCACCAGATAGGCGCAGACTTCGCGGAGTATTCCCCTCCCCGGGGCGCTTTTCCGGAAGGCGTCCTGGTCCACCCCAAGTTCAAGCGCGAAACGCGCCTGGGCCAGCGCGGATACTTCCGTGACTTCGGACAGCATGTCGGATATGCTTGTCTCGGCGAACACTTTGTGCTCGGTCAAGCCTCGCCCGACCAGTATGCCGACAACCTTGTCGTTGTGCCGGGCGGAATCCGGAATGAGGATGACTTTTTCGGAAGGCACATAGCGGGGCCAGGGGCCGTTGAGAGGGGCGTAGCGTATGTCCACCGGCTGTTTTTCCATGAACGCCAGGAGTTTACGGCCGTCCGGCGTCTTCCCGAGCAGTTCCATGCCACGTTCGATGGAAGGTTCGAAATACTGTTCATCCTGTCCGGCCTGGTCGGCCTTGAGCATTTTCCTTATCTGTTTTCCGGGGGCGTCGGACGGCCCGGACGAGGCGCAGGCTGAGAGCAGCGCCGATGCTAGAAAAGCGGTGAGCATTCGTTTCATATTGTTCATGGTATTAATTTTTCGAGCAGTTTTTTACCGCCGCGCAGAGTCGCGCCCACGGTGTTGTCTATTATCGGATTGTTCAGCATGGATAGCATTCCTGTCTTCACCACGGGTTTGTCGACGGGGCCGGAAACCTCCACCGTTATCGGGCCTGTGGTAAGGCGGGTTATCATTCCCTTCAGCTTGTATTCTATTTTCAGGTCCAGCATGTTCCTTGAAAGGTCAATGGTGCCGGAGGCCGTTATTTCCCCTCCCCCCGTCTGGAGCTCGGTTTTCTCCACTCTCATTATCCCGTTGGTGAAGGTGTATTCTCCCTCCAGCTGGGAATAGGTGGTGTTGCTCAAATCCGGGAGGAGCTTGAACGGCTTCGTGATTTTCTGGAGTATCGTAAACGGCAGGGCCACTACGCGCAGGAACGAGTTGCTGTCGGATTTTTCCAGCATCAGCAGCTTTCCCCCCTCGCTTTTGATAGTCGCCTTGCCGGAGAGTTTGCCCATGTTCCCGCCCGCATTCCGCAGGGCGCATCTGAAAACCACATTCTTCCCGTCCACTTTATTGTGACGGAAATTTTTCGCTTTTATATCCAGATTGAGGTCCAGCAGCGAGTCCCGGCCTTTTTCCCCGGAGCGCTTTTTCCTCTCTTCCTCCGGGCCGCTCATGTCCAGCGTGTCAATGTCTGTGCGAAGGGAAAGGATAGTGTTCCCCGTGGAAAGCTCCACTCTGAAGGAAGCCGCTATCGGCGTTTTTCCCGCCAGCCCCTCCAGCTTTTCGGAATAAATCGTCCGTTTATCCATGCGTATGCGGCCTTTCAGTTCCTTCAGCCGGATTCTGTCCCATGCAAGCGTCGCGCGGCTGATGCCCAGGTCCATCTTCGCAAGGGCGCGTCCGCCGGTATAGGTCAGCGTTCCTCCTCCTGACGCGGTGCCAGTGATTCCCAACTCCGCCGCGGCGGAAACCGGGCTTAGCAGATCCGCCAGCTGCATCTTCTGTCCTCCGATGGCAGCTTTCCCCGTCCAGTGTCCGTCCGCGTCTTTCCGGCCGGATACGGAACCATTAAGTTCCGCCGTGCCTATTTTGAGAATCAATTTGCTCCAGTCGAACCGCGCATTCTCCTGAGTGATTCGTACCGACAAGGAGGTCTGCGGTATGTTCCCGGACGGCAGGCCGGATGAAACGCGCCTGAGATTTTTTCCGGTAATGGGCGGAAGCGACAACGCGAGATCGGCGTCCGCCTTGTAACGGCCCGAGTCCGTGTCCATGTGGAATTTCCCGCTGGCCGCGAGCGGGCCCGCCAGAAAAGTCGCGCTTGAGAAGTCCACGGAGTTTCCGTCGTATTCCAGCGTTCCGGCAAGCGATGTCTGCGGCATGGGCAGGTTGTATGGAGCCTTTTTCCATATGAAGCGCAGGTCGTGAGAGCGGAATGTTTCGGTGCGAAGACGGATGTCCGCCTTAAGCGGATGTCCGGCTGTCACCGCGCCTGCAAGGGATAGCGCGAGCCGGCCTGAATTGAGGTCAAGCGAGTCCAGGTTCAGTCTGTAGCCGGTTTCGCCTCTGTCGCCTTCGGCGCTGAATGAGAACACCGCCCCCGTGGACAGGGACGGCAGGGAAAAGTCCGCGCTGCCCGAGCCTTCGGCCGCGAATTTCCCTGACGGATACAATTCCTGTATGCGGAGCGTTGCGTCGGTTATCCTGGCGGAAACGCGTCCGCCCTTGCCGGACGCTCCCGCGGTCAGGCCGGTCAGTATGGAATTTTCCGCCTTTACAATCGGGAAGCCAGATGAGGTGCTTATAATAAGGAAAAACGATGAGTCTGCGTTCAGATAGGCTTTCCACTCGCCTTTTTCCGCCTGGGCGGAAGTCTTCGCGGATACTCTCAGCCTTCCGTCCTCCTGTCTGTTGGCCGCGAAGTTTGCGAGGGACACTGACAGATTTTCATTCCCGGTGGAAAGAGAGCCTTCCAACAGGGATGAGCGGCATTCGAGCGGAGTTATTTTTACGGGTTTTAACGAGTCGTCTATTTCCACCTTGCCTGAAAGTGGTCCCCGCAGCGATGCCGACGCGGTTCTCAGGTCGAAATTCCCGGCGAATTTCAGGAGCGTGGGCTTCGGGTCGCTTATGTGGTCGGCAAACAGCGTGAATCCCGACGCGTTCAGCGTGGTGGAAGAGACTGCGTCGGAGTAACGGATGGAGCCGGAGCGTATCTCTATTTCATCCACCTTTATTTCCAGCTTCATGCCTTTGCTCGAGGATTCAATGGCCTTTTGCGCGGCTTTGGTGTCCGGCTTTCGCGGCGGAGCCCCGTGCTCCAGGTCGAGTTCCATTCCATCCACTGCAAGCGAACGTATGGCAAGTCTGCCGCGCAACAGCTGGGCCAGGGACATCCTCGCTGAAAGCCTGGCGGCTTTGGCCTGTGTTCCGGCCTTGAACCCCCCTTTCCTGGCGACTGCTATCCCGTATATGTTAACGCCTCCGGGACTCAGCGCCACCCTTTCTATGTTCACGTCGGAAGATACGGCCGCCCTGGCGGCGTCAGTGACTATTTTCCTGAGCCGTTCCGGAGTAAAGTATGAATTTATTCCCGCCGCTGCAGCCATTCCAAGCAGGAACAGCGCCAGAAGAAGGCGTACATAACGGTTTTTCACTCTGAAATTATAACTTTTCTACGGCGGACGGAGAAGCTTTTGGGAAATGCCTGTCTGCACTCCCGTTGGAGGCGACGCTATTGATGGGGCCGTGTGTCTATGGATTAACATGTTGACACTATTTCTGTTAATATGATATCACCTAATTGGGTATATGTGTGGCTCCCGCCGCCCTTTCCCCGGCGGAATAGGCTTTGTGGGGTGGTTAAGGTGAGGAAAAACCGGAGAACCCCGGCGTTACTCGCCGGGGTTCTCGTCGGAAAAAATGCTTTGCTCTTCTGGATTTCCGTTTTGGACAAAAAAAGGCAGGGCTGCCTTTTTTGGGGGGTAGGTGAGGGAGGCAGCCCTGTTACATAAACTATAACAGTAATTCACATATTTGTCAAGGGCTATTTTTCTCGTCGGAAAATCCTGTTTACCTATCGGTAAGCGGGCCCTTTTGCGCGGGTTTTATGTCAAAAAAGAATATTTTTTGGCCAGTATGACGATATAATTGGAGTAAGATAGCCGCAATGTATCCTTCCGGGGTATTTGGTCGGGGAATCCTTTTAGCTGTTTTACTGATTTTGCCGGATAACTGCGTTCGGTTGGGCTGTATGCTTTTTCTGGTTATTTCCCCTCATAGCGGCAATGCCTTGTTGCGTATTCATTGGTATTTAAGGAAAACAGGGGCGCAATAGGCGGCGAAATTCTATAATAGCTTTATTACTTTATCCTTAAGGTGAGGAACGCGCATGATTGCAGAACCGGATGTGCAGGCCGCAGCCAAGGTCAGGGAAGCCCGGGAAAAAATCCGGGGCGAGCTGGCCAAGGTCATAGTCGGACAGGAGCAGGTCATTGACGAGATGCTGATTGCTCTGCTCTCACGGGGACACGCGCTGCTCGTCGGCGTGCCGGGGCTTGCAAAGACTCTGGCCGTTTCCTCGATGGCGCGAATTCTGGACCTCGGCTTCCGGCGCATACAGTTCACGCCGGACCTGATGCCGTCCGACATAACCGGTTTCGACATAATACAGGACGACGGGCACGGCGGACGCGCACTGCGCTTCGTCGAAGGCCCCGTGTTCGCGAACATGATACTCGCGGACGAAATCAACCGTACCCCCCCCAAGACGCAGTCCGCCCTTCTGGAGGCCATGCAGGAAAACCACGTCACCTGCGGGGGCCAGACCCGAGCCCTGCCGCTGCCGTTTTTCGTTCTGGCAACCCAGAATCCCATAGAGCAGGAGGGAACCTATCCCCTGCCCGAAGCGCAGCTGGACAGGTTTTTCATGCAGATAAACCTCGACTATCCCGGTCCGGACGAGGAGAAGGACATTGTCCGCATGACCACCGGTTCGTCCGCCGTGGAGCTGTCCAAAGCCCTCTCAGCCGCCGATGTCATCCGTCTTCAGGATATAACCCGCCGTGTGCCGGTTTCCGATTCCGTTATAGACAAGGCTGTATCCCTTGCCCGCATGACACGCCCCCAGAAAGGGACGGACGGCGGCTCCGTAAGCCGTTTCGTAAGCTGGGGCGCCGGCCCCAGGGCTTCGCAGTCCCTTGTTCTGGCCGCCAAGGCCCGCGCGCTTCTTATGGGGAGGACTGCCGCCTCCCAGGAGGACGTGCTCGCGATTGCCAAACCAGTGCTGAGGCACCGCGTGATATTGAATTTCCAGGCCGAGGCCGAAGGTCTTACCAGCGATGTCGTGATAGACCGGCTTTGCGCCGAGGTTTTCAGGTAAGGTCGAGCGTTGGCCGGCTTCGGATGAAACCTTTCCTCCTCTCGCTTGCGGTTTCCATATGCGTTATTCTGGCCGCCCTGGGCGTGTACAGGAATCTTTCCGTGCGCAAGCCCGACGTCCGTTCCCGCATTGAACACGCGAGCGAGCTTTCCGAGGAGGGCCTTGCCGAAAAGGCCATAGAGGAGCTGGACGCCGTGATATCTGTCCAGCCGAACAACGGTCTGGCGTGGTTTCACCGGGGTAAAGCCAATTTTTTCCTTGAGCGGTATCAGGCGGCCCTCGCCGATTTTTCGAAGTCGGCCGAGCTGGGGTATCCGGAGCATCCTGCGCGGCTGTGGCTTGGCGTGACCTGCGGCCGCAAGCTGGGCGACTGGGCCCGTCAGGAAAAGGAAGCCTCAATAGTGCTTGGCGAGGACCCTATAGACGGCGACGCGCTCGGCGTGCGCGCCGAGGCCCTGCTGGAGCTTGGACATCCAGTCCAGGCCAGAAAGGACGTGGACGCCGCCGTCAGGATTCTGCCGGACGAGGCCTTCGACCGCCAGCTTCAGGCCCGCGTTTATTATGCGCTGAAGGACTATGCCGGCGCGAGGACCGCGGCGTTCAATGCCATTGAACTGGCGGGGGATCCCCAGCCCGAGGCCAGCGGAACAGCCGCCAATATCTGCCGG
>Ga0074197_1001920_pt1 | contig 15853 bp, 11 predicted proteins | sample EPASupsiteSAE305_FD_64526 | JGI IMG/M metagenome (GOLD analysis project Ga0074197, IMG submission 64526) | Bioremediated contaminated groundwater microbial communities from EPA Superfund site, New Mexico - SAE3-05 reassembly with SPADES | ecosystem: Environmental > Aquatic > Deep subsurface >...
CGGCATAGGACCATCAGTAGCGGCAACAACGAGAATTGCACCATCCATCTGTGCCGCGCCAGTGATCATGTTTTTAATGTAGTCAGCATGACCAGGGCAATCCACATGCGCATAGTGGCGACCTGTTGTCTCATACTCAACATGGGCGGTTGCAATGGTAATACCACGCTCTTTTTCTTCGGGAGCCTTGTCGATTTCACTGAAGTCAGTGAACTTGGCCATTCCTTTCGTCGACAACACTCGCGTAATTGCCGCGGTTAGAGTTGTTTTACCATGGTCAATGTGACCTATTGTTCCGACATTGACATGCGGCTTTGTCCGCGCAAATTTTTCCTTCGCCATCTCATGCACCTCAACGGGTATAAGGTTTATACGCCTCTAATCTTATGTATAATGACTTCAGCTCGTTTTGATGGAACAATTGAAAATTCGCTGAAAATCATGGTAAATGTTGCCCGCCCTTGGGTTGCAGACCTCAAATCTGTTGAATACCCAAAAAGTTCTGCTAAAGGAGCCTTGGCATGGATCACTTGCCGCCCCTTTTCTGGATTTACGCCAGCAACATGAGCACGTTTCTTATTCAGATCATTCATCACCTCTCCCAGATATTCATCGGGAGTAACAATCTGTAGATCCATTACAGGCTCAAGTAGAACAGGATCTCCAAGAACTGCAGCTTTTCGGCAGGCCATTGTCGCGGCAACACCGAAGGCCATTTCCGTCGACTTATCCTCATCGTAAGAACCGCCAACCAATTTGGCCACGACATCAAACATGGGATACCCGATCAGAGGCCCGGAATCCAAGCTGTCCAACACCCCTTTTTTAATGGCTTCAACAAACAAAGGGGGAATCAAACTCTCTTCTACAAGACACTGAAATTGGTTGCCACTTCCTTTTTCACCTGGAAGAAGCTCAATCTCAACATGGCCATATTGCTCCTTGCCGATCCCTTGGGTTTCGTATCGAGCTTCTGACCGAGCACTTTTGGTGATAGTCTCGCGGTACGAAACCTGGGGTTTTCCAACATTAGCAGCAACCTTAAACTCACGAAGAAGTCTATCAACTATTATTTCCAGATGCAATTCACCCATGCCGGAAATAATAGTCTGACCAGTGTCAGCGCTGATCGTTATTTTAAAACTTGGATCCTCTTGCGCAATTTTTTCTAAACTTTCTGCAAGCTGATTCTCATCTGCCTTTGTCTTGGGTTCTATGGCGATGCCAATCACCGGTTCTGGAAACTGTATGGTTTCCAAAACAACAAAGTCGTCTACATCACAAAGGGTGTCACCCGTCCGGGTAAATTTCAACCCGGCAACCGCACCAATATCGCCAGCACTAATCGAGGCGATTTCTTCACGCTTATTTGCATGAAGTTTTAATAGTTTCGAGATCTTCTCCGTTTTCTTTTTCCGTGGATTAAAAACCTTGCTGCCTAATTTGACTTCACCGGAATACACACGGATAAATGCAAGGTTTCCCACATACGGATCAGTTTGCAGTTTAAAAACCAAACTGCAAAATTTTTCACTCCTCACCGGCTTGCGGATAAGCGGCGCACCGTCCTTATCCGTCCCCTCGACAGGGGGAACATCAACGGGTGATGGTAAGTACGATGCAATCGCGTCCAGTAGAGGTTGAATCCCCTTGTTCTTGAACGCCGATCCGCAGAGTACTGGAACCAATCCTAAGTTAAGCGTCGCTTTTCGTAACGCCTCTTGGATTTCACCAGGAGCGATCTCTTGATCATTTAAGTATTTTTCCATGACCCCCTCATCGAAGTCGGCCAACTTCTCGAGGAGCGCCAATCTAGCGGCCGATGAATCACCTAACAAGGACTCGGGAATTGCTTCTTCAGTGACCACCTGTCCCATCGTGCTCTCATCAAATCTGAGCAGCTTAAAGCTGATCAGATCAATGACACCGGAAAAAGTGTCTTCACTGCCGACAGGGAGCGTTACAGCAACCGGAGAAGCTCCCAACCGTGTTTCGATTTCCTCGAGGCATTTGCTAAAGGATGCCCCGATTCTGTCCATCTTGTTGACAAAAGCAATTCTTGGAATTCGGTAAAAGTCAGCCTGACGCCATACTGTTTCCGATTGCGGCTCAACACCGCCGACAGCACAAAAAATTGCTACAGCACCATCGAGGACTCGCAAACACCTTTCAACCTCAATGGTGAAATCAACATGTCCTGGTGTATCAATTATGTTGATTTGGCACTCTTTCCACTTACAGGTCGTTGCAGCAGAAGTGATAGTGATTCCACGCTCCTGCTCCTGCTCCATCCAGTCCATGACCGCTGTCCCGTCATGAACTTCGCCGAGTTTATGTGATCGGCCTGTATAATAAAGTATCCTTTCAGTGGTTGTCGTTTTCCCTGCGTCGATATGGGCCATTATGCCAATATTGCGCACATTCGATAATGGATCGAACCCTGCCACTGTTATTCCCTGTAAACGTGAGGTACATTCCTCCGGTTGAGTGCCAAGAAAAATGTCGCTGTTTGTACTTCAAATCCACTTGCTTGTCAATCTACTTTTCCACATTTAAAGCAGGATGAAGCAACTACCATCGATAATGAGCAAAAGCTTTGTTCGCTTCTGCCATTTTATGGGTATCGTCTTTTTTCTTTACTGAGGCACCGCGATTATTGAATGCATCAAGCAACTCCGCAGCCAATTTTTCCGACATGGTCTGCCCAGAGCGCCCTTTTGAAAAATTTATGATCCATCGTATAGCCAAGGCGTTTCTTCGTTCCGGCCGAACCTCTACCGGTACCTGGTATGTAGCCCCACCAACACGACGACTCTTCACCTCTACCCGCGGACGTACATTCTCCATCGCTTCTTCAAAAACAGTGAGCGGTTCCTGATCAGCCAACTTGCTGCCAATAATTTCCATGGCGTCATAAAAAAGACGCCGAGCGATAGTCTTTTTGCCGTCATCCATCAAGCCATTAGTGAACTTTGACACCAAAACCGAATTGAATTTTGGATCAGGAGCAACGGGCCGTTTATCTAGCAACTTTTTTCGTGGCATACTTTAACTCTTTTAGAATCTTGTACAGAAAATCATTTAGGACGTTTCGCTCCGTACTTGGAGCGCCCTTGCCGACGATCATTCACCCCAAGCGTATCCAAAGTGCCCCGAATGATGTGGTAGCGCACACCAGGCAAATCTTTGACACGACCGCCCCGAATAAGGACCACTGAGTGTTCTTGCAGATTATGACCAATACCAGGAATATATGACGTCACCTCAATGCCATTTGTCAGCCGCACCCTCGCCACCTTCCGCAAAGCGGAGTTAGGTTTTTTAGGGGTAGTCGTATAAACGCGGACACATACACCACGCTTCTGCGGGCAACTTTGCAAAGCCGGCGTGTTAGTCCGCTTGGTGATTTTTTTTCGTCTATTCCTGACAAGTTGATTTATAGTGGGCATGCAGGCCGCTCCTTTGGAAAATGCTATCAGGCCGCCCTTTTATATGATGGGCGCACATCAAAGCAAGTATTTTTAATCGAACATTTAGTAAAGGTCAAGTTTTATCTTTGTTAATTATCCTGATGAAATCGGTATCTCTTCAAACCTGTACCCGCCGAAATGAGTCGTCCCATGATAACATTCTCTTTTAAACCGGAAAGATCGTCAATTTTTCCGGCCATGGCGGCATTAGTCAACACCTTCGTTGTTTCTTGGAACGAAGCAGCGGAAATAAACGAGTCCGTCGAAAGTGAAGCTTTGGTTACGCCGAGAAGTAGTGGTTCAGCGGAGGCAGGCTGTGCCTTCTCCTGCAACAGTCGCTCATTTTCCTCTTGGAATTTCCACCATTCCACTTGCTGATCCAGCATAAAACGGGAATCACCAGCATCAGTGATTCGAACCCTTTTGAGCATTTGGCGAACAATGGTTTCGATGTGTTTGTCATTGATCTTGACCCCCTGCAGACGATACACTTCCTGAATCTCGTTTACCAGGAAGCGAGCCAAGGCCTCTGCGCCTTTAACCCGAAGAATATCATTGGGTAACCTGTTCCCTTCCATCAATGGGTCACCAGCCTCGACACGATCATTTTCATGCACTGTAATATGTTTAGACTTAGGTATCAGGTATTCTTTCGGATCACCAATCTCAGGAGTCACCACCACTCGGCGCTTCCCTTTCAAATCCTTGCCAAAGCTGACTCGGCCATCTATCTCCGAGATAACGGCCTGCTCCTTTGGTTTTCGCACTTCGAACAATTCGGCAACACGGGGCAAACCACCAGTAATATCTTTAGTTTTTGTGGTTTCGCGAGGAATTTTAGCGATCACCGTACCCGCAGTAATGACACCATGTTCGCTGACGGTAATGATCGAGCCCACAGGCAATGGGTAGCGGGCTGGAAGGTCTCCCTCCGGAAGTTTCAACGTTCTGCCGCGATCATCCTTGATCGAAATACGGGGGTTCATCTGTTTGGTTGAGCTAACGGGAGTAATGACCTTACTCGCTTTTCCGGTGATTTGGTCAACGCGCTCCTGCATGGAGTCACCCTCAACAACATCACCATACTTAATCTTGCCGCTGACCTCTGCAACAATGGGAATGGAGAAAGCATCCCAATCGGCTACCACTGTTCCTGGATCAACAACCAACCCGTTTTTGATCCGCAAAGTGGCGCCATAGGGTACGGGAAAACGTTCCCGATCCACTCCGAGATCGTCAAGCACAGTGATCTCAGCGTTTCGATTCATGACCACCTCAAAACCGTCGTTGTTGGTTACCGAATGCAAATTTTTATATCGGATCTGACCGCCGCGCTGGGTTCGAACCTCCGCCTGCTCCACCGCGCCTCTCGCGGTACCGCCTATGTGGAAAGTTCGCATGGTCAATTGCGTACCAGGCTCACCAATGGATTGGGCCGCAATAATACCGACAGCTTCGCCAATATTGACCATGTGCCCGCGGCCGAGATCGCGGCCATAACACATGGCGCAGACGCCCCGCTTCGCCTCGCAGGTAAGCACTGATCTGATATGGACCCGATCGATGCCGGCAGCTTCAATGGCCTCGACCTTATCCTCGGTAATTTCCTCATCCATGCCGACCAACACTTCTCCGGTATGGGCATCAACGACATCTTCCAGGGCGACCCGTCCTAAAATACGTTCACCAATACGGACAATCACCTCGCCGCCTTCGATCAAAGGCTCGGCCAAAGTGCCGCGCATCGTTCCACAATCTTTCATAACAATCGTGGAATCCTGGGCCACATCGACAAGACGCCGAGTCAGATAACCGGAATTGGCTGTCTTCAGCGCGGTATCCGCCAAGCCTTTGCGGGCGCCATGGGTGGAGATGAAATACTCCAGAACACTTAAACCTTCACGAAAATTAGCCTTGATCGGTGTTTCGATAATCTCGCCAGACGGCTTAGCCATGAGGCCGCGCATACCAGCTAGCTGGCGGATCTGATCCTTGGAACCACGGGCGCCGGAGTCGGCCATAATGTAGACCGAATTAAAACTCTTGATCTCCTGCACCTTGCCGGATGCATCAGCCACAAATTGAACCGCCATTTCATCCATCATTTCTTTGGTGATCTTGTCGGTGGCTTTTGACCATATATCAATAATTTTATTGTATTTTTCGCCATCAGTGATCAAGCCGTCCGAATACTGTTGGTCAACATCCGCAGCCTCTTTTTCCGCATCCTCAACAAACTCCTCTTTTCTGACCGGGATTTTCATGTCGTTGATGCAAATGGAAATTCCCGCTCGGGTAGCGTATTCATAGCCAAGATCTTTCAGACGATCGGCAAGAATAACCGTTTCCTTGGTTCCGCCGTGACGGTAGGCATAGTCGATGAGGAAGGCTAATTCTTTTTTCGATAACTCCTTGTTGACCAACGAATACGGCACCATCGGCGGCAACAATTCCCCAACGAGTATACGACCAATAGTCGTGTCGATGAGTGCACCGTTAATCCGCACCTTCACTTTGGCCTGCATATGCGCGGCCCCATGATCATAAGCGACACGAGCCTCGGCCGGCGAACCAAAGATTGCGCCTTCACCGACCACACCATAGCGCTCGCGAGTCATATAATACAAACCGAGGACAATGTCTTGGCTAGGAATGATAATTGGACCGCCGTTGGCGGGTGAAAGAATATTGTTCGTCGACATCATCAATACCCGGGCCTCAACCTGGGCTTCGACCGACAAGGGGACATGAACTGCCATCTGGTCCCCATCAAAGTCAGCATTGAATGCAGCGCAGACGAGCGGGTGGAGCTGAATAGCCTTGCCCTCGATCAGCACCACTTCAAACGCCTGCATGCCGAGCCGATGGAGTGTTGGTGCCCGATTAAGAATAACAGGGTATTCTTGGACAATGTCATCCAAAACATCCCACACTTCCTTGGTCCCTTTTTCAACCATCTTGCGGGCACTCTTGATAGTGGTGACGTATCCTTTCCGCTCGAGTTTATTGTAAATAAAGGGCTTGAACAATTCGAGCGCCATTTTCTTGGGCAGACCGCATTGATGCAAACGAAGATGCGGGCCGACGACAATAACGGAACGACCGGAATAATCGACGCGTTTGCCAAGCAGGTTTTGCCGAAAACGCCCTTGTTTGCCCTTGAGCATGTCTGAAAGCGATTTAAGCGGCCGTTTGTTCGGGCCGGTGATTGTCCGTCCCCGTCGTCCGTTATCAAAAAGAACATCAACTGCCTCCTGGAGCATCCGCTTTTCGTTACGGATAATGATGTCAGGTGCATCAAGTTCCAACAATCGTTTCAAACGATTGTTGCGATTAATCACCCGGCGATAAAGATCGTTCAGGTCCGATGTGGCAAATCGCCCTCCCTCGAGGGGGACTAGTGGACGCAAATCGGGAGGCAGGACCGGGATGACCTCCAGGATCATCCATTCCGGTCGATTGCCGGAGTCACGGAAGGCTTCGACCACATTGAGCCGCTTGCCATACTTGGTGCGCTTGGTCACCGACCCGGTTTCCTTCATCTCCTTACGCAGGGTTTCGGACAATTCTTTCAAATCCAAGCCCATGAGCATTTCGCGGATAGCCTCAGCGCCGATCCCCACACGAAATTTTCCGGGATGCTCCTCAAGGGCGGTTCGATACTGATCCTCGTTGAGGAGTGAGCCTACCGGAAGGTCTTCCACCTTCGAAGCAACAACGGCATAGGACTCAAAATAAAGAATTCTTTCCAGTTGCTTCAAGGTCATATCGAGGATGGCCCCGATTTTTGAAGGCAAGCTCTTGAGAAACCAGATGTGAGCGACTGGCGCCGCAAGCTCTATGTGTCCAAGCCGTTCACGGCGAACTTTGGATTGAATCACCTCTACACCGCATTTTTCGCAGACTACACCGCGGTGCTTCATCCGTTTATACTTACCGCAATTACACTCGTAATCCTTGACCGGCCCGAATATCTTGGCGCAAAAAAGGCCATCGCGTTCAGGCTTAAATGTCCGATAATTGATGGTTTCCGGTTTTCTTACTTCTCCATGCGACCACTCCCTGATCTTCTCCGGTGAAGCGAGGGAAATTTTCACCTTGTTGAAACTGACAGGACCTTTTGGTTTTGCAAAGAAGCTAAACAGTTCTTCCACGTATTCACCTATTTGTATTTCAAATCAATCCGTTAACACGGCAGAAACGCTGATGCCTTTTTCAATCGCTCAATTGGTGGCGACCGCTTGACTACTCTTGCAGTTCGATATCCAGGCAAAGCCCTTTCAATTCCTTGACGAGGACATGGAACGACTCTGGCAATCCCGTCTCAAGGAAGTTGTTTCCCTTGACGATTTTTTCATACATCGTTGTCCGCCCTTCAACATCATCGGATTTTACGGTGAGAAACTCCTTCAACGTGTATGCCGCGCCATAGGCTTCCATGGCCCAAACTTCCATCTCACCCAAGCGCTGACCACCAAATTGCGCCTTGCCGCCAAGTGGTTGCTGAGTAACCAGGGAATAGGGCCCAGTCGAACGGGCATGTATTTTATTGTCCACCAGATGATGTAGCTTGAGCATATACATGGTGCCGACCGTTACCTGATTGTCAAACTCTTCCCCAGTCAACCCATCATAGAGTGTCGATTGGCCGACCTCGTCAACACCAGCTTCGACCAACAACTGCCGGATTTCCGACTCGGAGGCCCCATCGAAGACAGGGGTGGCGACATGGATCCCTTGGCCGTATTTACTCATAAAATCTAACAATTCATCGTCAGCAAGACCTTGGGTCAAACGATCATATTCAGCCTGAGAATAGATCTGCCGCAACCGCTGTTTCAATCCTTCAATCTCTTTTTTTCTGGCCAAGGCTGATACCTGCTCGCCGAGTTTTTTGGCGGCGAAGCCAAGGTGGCATTCGAGAACTTGGCCAACGTTCATACGCGACGGCACACCGAGTGGATTGAGGACAATGTCAACTGTAGTGCCATCGGCAAAAAATGGCATATCCTCTTCGGGAAGTAGCCGGGAAACAACACCCTTGTTGCCATGACGACCGGCCATCTTGTCTCCAACCGCCAGCTTTCTTTTGGTCGCAATATAAATCTTCACCATTTTGACCACTCCGGGAGGCAGGTCATCACCCTTTTCCATCCGCTCAACGATTCCTTGATAGCGGCCCCTAACAATGGCTGACTGGCTGTTATAGCGATTAAAAATAGCTTCCATTTCCTCTACATACTTCGCCTTCTCAGCAAAATCCAACTCCCGCAATTCGGCAAAACTGACTTGTTCGACAATCTTCGCGGTCAATTGTTTTCCCAGTTTAAGAATGACCTTACCTTTCTTGTCCTTGACATCGCTTTTAGCGGTACGGCCATCCAACAAATCGGCCAAGGCCTTGCGCACACCCTTCTTCAAGCTTTTCAGCTCATCCTCCATATCACGGTTGATGCGCTCAATCTCCACTTCCTCAATCATCAGTGTGCGCTCGTCTTTATCGACCCCTTTTCTGGAAAAAACCTTGGCGTCAATAACCACTCCTTCAATTCCAGGCGGCATCCGCAATGAGGAATCCTTTACATCACCCGCCTTCTCCCCGAATATAGCCCTGAGTAGCTTTTCTTCGGGAGAGAGCATGCTTTCACCCTTGGGAGTAACCTTGCCGACCAGCATGTCACCAGCGCGAACCTCAGCGCCGATGCGAACAATGCCCGAATCGTCGAGATTCCGAAGCCCTTCCTCACCGACATTGGGAATATCCCGAGTAATTTCCTCTTTGCCCAATTTAGTGTCGCGAGCCATGGTCTCGAAAATTTCGATGTGCACGGAGGTGAAAGTGTCTTCCTTGAGCAGACGTTCGTTAATTAGGATGGAGTCCTCAAAATTATATCCACGCCAGGGCATGAAGGCGATGGTCACATTTTTACCGAGCGCCAGCTCACCGACCTCGGTCGACGGACCATCGGCCAGGACCGTCCCCTTGGTGACGCGTTCCCCGGGATACACCAACGCCTTTTGATTAAAACAGGTATTCTGGTTCGATTTCTTATACTTCGATAACCGATAGACACCAATGCCAGTATCAAAGCCATCAACTCCGGGTTGGTCATAGCGTATGACAATTCGGTTGGCATCAGACTCTTCGACAACACCATCGCCACCGGCCAACAAGCAGGCTCCTGAATCACGCGCCACATATTTTTCGACACCGGTACCGACAAGCGGTGAACTGGTTTTAAGAAGCGGTACGGCTTGGCGCTGCATGTTGGACCCCATCAAAGCGCGGTTAGCGTCGTCGTTTTCGAGAAAAGGAATCAACGACGCGGCAACCGAAACCATTTGGTTGGGTGCAATATCCATCATGGTCACGTCTTCGGCAGGGACCATAGACACCTCGCTTTCGTGGCGGACGATCAAATAATCATCGACGAGACGATTGCCCTCAAGTGCGACCTTGGCTGGTGCAATCACATGATCTTCTTCCTGCAGAGCTGAAAGGTACTTATGGTCACTGGAAACCAACCGCTCTTTGACGTGTCGGTAGGGTGTTTCAATAAACCCATAGGGGTTAACCTTGGCATAGGTCGCCAAGCTGACAATCAACCCGATGTTTGGTCCCTCGGGAGTCTCTACCGGACAGATTCGGCCGTAATGGGTGGGGTGGACGTCTCGCACTTCAAAACCAGCGCGTTCGCGAGAAAGGCCGCCAGGGCCGAGGGCAGACAAACGTCTTTTATGGGTGACCTCGGACAATGGATTAGTCTGATCCATGAATTGAGACAGTTGACTGGTGCCAAAAAACTCTTTGATGGCAGAAGTAACTGGCTTGGGGTTGACCAAATCGTGGGGCATCAAGGTTTCGATTTCCTGAAGCGTCATCCGTTCCTTGATGGCTCGCTCCATCCGGACCAAACCCATCCGAAACTGGTTTTCACAAAGCTCGCCGACGGTACGCACTCTTCGATTGCCAAGATGATCGATATCGTCGCCATCCTTCAGCTCATCCTTTATCCGGACTAGATGCTTAACACTCTTGACAATGTCCTCTTTAGTCAACGTCCGAACTTCGATGGGGGTATTGACCCCTAATTTGGTGTTAATTTTATATCGTCCGACCTCTGACAAATCATAGGTGGAGGCATTGAAAAAGAGATTGTCGAAAAAAGATTTGGCCACTTCAAAGGTGGGAGGGCTGGAGGGGCGCAAACGCCGGTAGATCTCCACCAAGGATTCTTCGGTATCTTTGATTTTATCGAGCAGTAAGGTTTTCCTGAACGATTCGCTAAAATTAACACCGTCGATAAAAAGCAGGGAGAAGGTGTTGACGCCAGCCTCTGCGAGCGTCTGCAAGATCGCTGGCGTAACCGTGTCATTACATTTAACTAAAATTTCGCCACTTTGCTCGTCAATGATATCATGCGCAAAAAACCGTCCGTAGATTTCATCGACAGTAATCTGTAGGGATGAAACACCTAGGCTCTCTATCTTTTTGGCCAATGTCTTGGTGACTTTTTTGCCTTTCTTGGCTACAACAGCTCCATCAGCAGGATTAATGATGTCAGTATTCAGCCGCTGATTGGCAAAGGTAATCGGATTAAAGAGGATGGAATACTCCTTGCCATCAAAATTGATAGTATCGGAATGGTAAAATTCATTGAGCAGTTCTTCTTCGTTGAACCCCAAGGCCTTGAGAAGAACACTCACCGGTAATTTCCGACGGCGGTCAATCCGTACGTAAAGGATATCCTTGATGTCGAACTCAAAATCAAGCCAAGAGCCACGAACGGGAATAATCCGTGCCGAATAGAGCCTTTTCCCGGACGCATGCGATTTGCCATGATCATGAGTGTAGAACAGGCCGGGAGACCGTTGCAACTGATTAACGATAACGCGTTCGGTACCGTTAACAACGAACACCCCATCTTGGGTCATCAACGGAAGCGCTCCGAGAAAAACTTCCTGCTCCTTGATATCCCGGACGGATTGCACCTTCGTTGCCTCGTCGATATCGAAGGTGATTAACCTGACCGTAATCTTGAGCGGCGCCTCGTAGGTCATCCCACGCTCAATGCATTCGGACACGGTATATTTCGGTTCGCCAAAGGAATACTGTACAAATTCAAGCGAGCAAAGACCGTTGAAATCCGAAATAGGAAAAATGCTTTGAAAGATGGATTGCAATCCATGATCTCTGCGTAACTCAGGCGCAATATTCCGCTGCAGAAAGTGCTCGTAAGATTCCCGCTGCATTGCGATAAGATGTGGCGGTTCGATAATTTGGTTTGTTTTAGCAAAACTCTTACGTACTCTTCTCATAGTCCCCTCGAAACATTCCGCGTGACGCAGATTGCTTTTTTATTATTTAGTTGAATTTTCGGTATAAAATAAAAAAACGATCTGACCTGAAAAAGAAAAATGCTACAAACACAGGAACGCTACGGGGCTGTAAGCCCTATAGCGTTACCTGATAATTGAATGCCCTCGGGCAAAAAGTGCCCCGATAGCGCAAATAAAAAATTATTTTATCTCTACGGAGCCACCGGCACTTTCAATTTGTGTTTTAATCGCGGCAGCCTCGTCTTTGCTCACGCCTTCTTTGACCGGAGCAGGCACGCCTTCAACTAGATCTTTTGCTTCCTTCAGTCCCAGTGACGTTATAGCGCGCACTTCTTTAATAACTTTAATCTTCTGATCGCCTGCATTCGTTAAAATAACATCAAATTCTGTTTTTTCCTCAGCAACTGCCCCACCATCAGCGGGGCCCGCTGCTGCAGCAATGGCGACGGGGGCCGCTGCGGAAACACCAAATTTATCCTCCAACTCTTTGATCAACTCAGAGAGTTCGAGCACGGTCATATTAGCAATAAAATCAATAACCTCTTGTTTCGTTAAAGCCATTTTCATTCCTCCTGACAGGATGCAAAATCAATTTACTCTGAGTTAGGCTCGAGAGCGTTTTTGTTTTAGTTTTCTTTCTGATCTTTGATAGCGGAAAGTGCATAGAGCAACTTCTGCGGCACAGCACTGAGAAGTCTGACGAATCCAGTCGGAACTGCAGCCATGGTTCCAAGTAATTTGGCCAACAGTTCATCCCTGCTGGGCAATTTGGAAAGTGCCACCACATCGTCAGCACTCAACAGAGTGCCGTCAAGAACTGCGGTTCGGATGGAAAACGCATTAAACTCAGTTGCAAAAGCCGTGAGCACTTTGGAAGGCCCTACGGGTTCTTTGAACCCAACAGCGACGGCAGTGGTACCACTAAAGGAATCACTCAAACTTTCATAAGAGGTTCCTTTAACGGCAAGTCGCAGCAGGGTATTCTTTGCAACCTGAATTTGCGCATCATTTTCACGAAGATTCTTTCGAAGCTTCTCCAGTTCCGTCACTTTAAGTCCACGGTAATCAGCTACCACAGCAAACTTTGCTTTGGAAAAGGTTTCGTTGAGCTCACTGATGATATCGGTCTTCTGATCGCGATTCAACGTTGATACCTCCTTTGGTGTGTACGGGACTGTCAAAAAGAGCAGAAAGAGGAATGAAGACTAAAATCCGGCGCTAATTTCATTCGCCGTTTTGGCCTCGGCAGGTGACACCACACACAACATGATGTCATTAAACCTTTGTACCTGCTGTCTTTGACCTTCCCAAGGGGTTAATGTACTTAAAATCAAGATACTACAACATACAGTTGAAAATATACGCTGACAGTTGAAGTTGTCAGCGTAGTGATCAAGCTGACTTAATGAGGGATCGCACCAGCAAGGGATCAACCTTAAAGCCAGGTCCCATGGTGCTGGAAATCGAAATAGCGCGAAGATAAATACCCTTGCTTGTCGATGGCTTGAGCTGAATAAGCTTATCGATAAAGGCCAAGATGTTCTCTGCTAATTTTTCAACACCAAAAGAACTCTTGCCCATAACAGCGTGTACAACACCTGCTTTGTCTACCCGAAAGTCAACCTTTCCTTTTTTTATCTCATTCACAACTCGTTCGATATCAAAAGTAACGGTCCCAAGTTTGGCATTGGGCATCAGGTTGCGAGGTCCGAGAATGCGGCCAATTTTACCTACCTCACCCATCATATCAGGGGTGGCTATAGTTTTATCAAATTCGAGCCACCCTCCTTTAATTTTTTCTATCAGCTCATCAGAGCCAGCGTAATCGGCACCTGCATTCAGTGCTTCTTTTTCTTTTTCACCTTTAGCGAAAACAAGCACTCTTGCGGTTTTGCCTGTGCCATTGGGCAAGATAACGCTTGACCGCACCATTTGGTCAGCGTGGCGGGGATCAACACCAAGCCGGACAGCGACATCGATGGATTCATCAAATTTCGCAAATTTAACTTTCAGAACGTTTTCTAGCGCCTCTGTAAGATCAGTCATCTTCTGATGATCTATTGCTAGAATAGCATTTTTGTAATTTTTTCCACGTTTCGGCATAACGACCTCTGTTTATTCTCCCTAGTGCATTGTGGCTTGCACAGGTGCAACGAATATATTGCTATTATTTTATGACAGTAATGCCACAACTTCTTGCAGTTCCTTCGATAATACGAACAGCGTGATTGATATCATAAGCGTTCAGATCAGGCATTTTGGTTTCAGCTATTTCCCGAATTTTTGCCTGATCCAACTCTGCCACACGATCCTTTTTCGGGTTACTCGATCCTCGTTCTAAACCAGCAGCCTTTTTCAACAGCACAGAAGCAGGAGGCGTTTTGGTGATAAAGCTATAGGAACGATCAGAGTACACGGTGATCACAACAGGAATAATAGTATCTCCTATGGATTGAGTCTGGGCGTTAAAGGCCTTACAGAAATCCATTATATTAACACCGTGCTGACCAAGAGCAGGACCAACCGGCGGCGACGGATTTGCCTTTCCTGCTGGAATCTGCAACTTTACAAATGCTTGAATTTTTTTAGCCATGATACAAAACCTCTGCGAGAGACCGGGAGTTTAACTTTTACTCACCTGGATATATTCTAGTTCAACCGGCGTAGAGCGGCCAAAAATCGACACCATGACTCTGACTCGGCCCTTTTCCGGAAAAACTTCTTCAACGACACCTTGAAAATTGGCAAAAGGTCCATCAGTAACCCTTACAGGGTCACCTTCCCCGAAAACGACCTTTGGTTTCGGTTTACTCGCACCGTCGGCTATTCGACCTAAAATTTTAAGCGCTTCTTTATCAGTGAGAGAGGGTATTTTTTTATAAATTTCTTTATCCAAGCCAGCTTGACTCATATTGATGCCAACAAAGCCTGTAACCCTGGGCGTTTCTTGCACGATATGCCAAGTGTGTTCATTCATTTCCATGTTAACAAGAATGTAACCGGGAAAAAATTTCCTTTCAGAAGTCTTCCTTGCTCCTTTTACCATTTCGACAACCTGTTCGGTGGGAACGAGAATTTCCCCGAAACTCTCTTCCTGTCCAGACATTTTGATACGCTCTTCAAGGGTAGCTTTCACTTTATTCTCGAACCCTGTGTGCGTATGAACTATATACCAGCTTTTTGCCATGAATTTCTCCCAAGCACATCAATCAATTGAGGACCATAGTCACTAACTTGCCCAGGAGAAGATCGACGGAGCCAAGGTAAAGGGAGATTACTATGACCAACAAAATGACAAAACCGGTTAAACCAGCAGTTGTCTTTTTGGGTGGCCAAACAATTTTACAGAATTCAGCTTGAACTTCCTGGAAAAATTCTCGTATACCGGAAGGTGAGAAATAAGATTTCTTGTCGGGATCAGATACTCCCTTTTTGCTTTCCATCTCTTCCTTACCCACCCGAATTGATCTCTTGTTAACATTATCTGTTCAAAAAAAAGCGCAGCATAACTCAAAACAGGCGCTGGCAGGCCAGGAGGGATTCGAACCCCCAACCCCCGGATTTGGAGTCCGGTGCTCTACCGTTAGAGCTACTGGCCTGTCTACTTCGTTTCCTTATGGGGCGTATGGGCCTTACAAAAAGGACAGTATTTTTTTAACTCTAACTTGTGAGGGACCGTTTTCTTATTCTTTGTCGTTGTATAATTTCGTTGCTTGCAGGCTTGGCAAGCCAACGTAATAGTATCTCTCATAAATTGCTCCAGCTAGAGTGGAGCAGCCGGGACACGCCCGGCTGCTCCACTCACTGTGTTTCTTCCCCCTAAAGTGGGGTCGTATTATTCAATAATTTCGCTGATGACGCCGGCACCGACGGTGCGGCCACCTTCACGAATAGCGAACCGAAGCCCGGCTTCCATGGCAATCGGAGTGATCAGTTCTCCGGAAATATGGATGTTGTCACCAGGCATGACCATCTCCACACCTTCTTCCAGGGTGCAGACGCCAGTTACATCGGTGGTCCGAAAATAAAATTGCGGACGATAT
>Ga0074197_1001931_pt1 | contig 15689 bp, 15 predicted proteins | sample EPASupsiteSAE305_FD_64526 | JGI IMG/M metagenome (GOLD analysis project Ga0074197, IMG submission 64526) | Bioremediated contaminated groundwater microbial communities from EPA Superfund site, New Mexico - SAE3-05 reassembly with SPADES | ecosystem: Environmental > Aquatic > Deep subsurface >...
GGTCCGGGCATGGACATCAAAATGGGCTTCCATAAAATCGCCCCCTATTACTATACCGGCTGGCATGAGCCTGCCACCGATCTCCAGTTCCTGATCAACAAGAAAGCCTTTGACGAACTACCAGCCGAATACAAGGCTGCCCTGAAAGCAGCCATGCAAGTGGCCGCGACCGACATGCATTACGAGAATTTCTCCATGAGTGCTGATGCCTGGGCCTCGATGAAAACCGAGTTCCCAAACATCAAGGTTATGACCTTCCCCGAGCCGGTTCTTGCGGCCATGAAGAAGGCCTCGGACGAGGTTCACAATGACTATGCCGCCAAGGATCCCCTGTTCAAGGAAGTGTTCGATTCCCAGAATACTTTTATGAAAAAGGCCCGTGAGTGGACCAAAATATCGGAATTGTATTACCTGCAGGAATCGGCAAAAGTCGTCAAATAATTGGAGAGCGACTCTCTAACGTTTCATCCGCCGTCCATCTCCCGACCATGAGATGGACGGCTTTTTTATTGGCGCGTTATGGTTATTCCACCAGTCTGGGAGTGACGAAACAGGCCGAATCGGCCCTGAAAGGGAAAAACGCTTTTTAACAATCGATGGGTTTGGGCTTCTGGGGGGAGCAGCAAGCATGTTACGCAAAATCGAATATTTTTTTCAACGGACCAGCCGCCTCTTAGGAAGACTGCTGGCTATTGTCTTTCTCTTGATGACGGTGAACGTCTTTTTTGACGTTGTCATGCGTTACTTCTTCCACAACAGTTCCGTGGGCATGCAGGAGTTGGAATGGCACCTCTTTTCCATTGTCATTCTCTTTGGGGTCTCGGTGGCTCTGCTGGAGGAAGGACATGTCCGGGTCGATTTTCTCTACGACCGCTTCAGCGTCCGAAAAAAAGCGGTGATTAACATTATCGGCACGGTTTTTTTTCTCACGCCGCTCGCCTGCCTGATCCTCTTCGGCTCTTTTGACTTTGTCCTCGACTCCTACAACATCAAGGAGATATCGGAAAATCCCGGCGGTCTGCACTACCGTTATATCATCAAGGCCATGATCCCCCTGGCCTTTGCCCTGCTGATTTTCTTCGCCATCGGCTACACGGTGCAAAACATCAATCTCTATCGGCAGGGTGAAAAACCGCACATCCTGAGCCAAAGCGCAGAGGGGGAAAGCAAATGACCGGCATCATCATGTTTTTCGCTGCCCTGCTGATGCTCGGCATCGGCTATCCGGTGGCCTTTACCTTCGGGACGATTTCCATTTTTTTCGGCATCATCGCCGCCATAATAGAAGTGGCTCCGGACTTTACCTATGCTGCCATCTCAAGTGAGTTCCTGCGGATGTTCTCAATGATGCCCTTCCGGGTCTATTCGATCATGAACAATACCATCCTGATGGCCATTCCCCTGTTCATTTTCATGGGCATCGTGCTCCAGCGCTCGCAATTGGCCGAGCGGCTGCTCGAGGCCATGGGGACCCTGTTCGGGCGGGTCCGGGGCGGCATCGCCGTCAGTACCGTACTGGTTGGCGCCTTGCTGGCCGCTTCCACTGGCGTGGTCGGGGCCTCGGTGGTGGCCATGGGAGTCATCTCCCTGCCGGTCATGCTTAAATACGGCTACTCCAAGCCCCTGGCCACCGGCACCATCTGCGCCGCCGGCACCCTGGGCCAGATCATTCCGCCCTCGGTGATCCTGGTCATCCTCGGTGACGTCTTTCAGCTGCCGGTTGGCGATCTGTTCGCCGCCGCCTTTGCCCCAGGATTCGTCCTGGTGGGCGCCTACATTGTCTTCATTCTCATTTGGTCCTTTCTCAACAAGAATGTGGCGCCGGCGATGCCACCCCAGGAAGGAACCCGGCTGGCCAATATCGGCCATGCGCTCACCGCCATTATTCCACCCTTCACCCTGATCCTGCTGGTCCTGGGCTCAATCTTCATCGGCATTGCCACCCCCACCGAATCGGCCGCCGTCGGCAGCGTCGGCGCCATGGTCCTGGCCGCCATGTACCGAAAACTGAGTTGGAAGGTGGTTGAGGAATCGGCCATCGAAACGGTCAAGGTCGCGGCCATGGTCTTTGCCATCCTTATCGGCGCCACTGCCTTCTCCATGGTCTTCCTCTACAGCGGCGCCGACTCCATCGTCGAGGAGGTGATGACCAATCTGCCCGGCCAGAAGTGGACCTTTGTCTTCCTCGTGATGCTGGTGATTTTCATCCTCGGCTTTTTCATCGACTTTTTCGAGATCACCTACATCATCGTGCCGATCATTATTCCGGTGGCCAAAGTCATCGGCCTTGACCCGCTGTGGTTTGCCATCCTCATTGCCATGAACCTGCAGGCTTCCTTCCTGACGCCGCCCTTTGGTTTTTCTCTTTTCTATCTCAAGGGGTGCTGTCCGCCGGAGGTCCGAACGACCGACATCTACCGGGGGGTTGTGCCCTTCATCATCCTCCAGGCCATAATCCTGTTCGCGCTGGCGGTCTATCCGGAATTTTTTGGCATGAAATCAGGGCGCTGAACGGATCAACGCACCTCGAAGCACATACCAAGCGGCGGGCAGTACCAAGATTGTTCCAGGATTGCCCACCGCAACAGCCATCCGCCGCCTGCCTGTGACGGTGGACCACATTGCCCCTTTGGGGCGTATTATGCATGGAACGGAGAAGAATATGCAGCGTTGTCTACCCCTTGCCCTTGTCCTGGCCCTGGCCACCTCTTGTTTGACCGCCTCTTCCACCTTCGCGGCAGAGGCGAAAAAAGTCCGCTGGAACCTGGCGACCACCTGGAACAGCACCCTGCTCCCCCTGGCCACGCCACCGGTCCAGGTCGCGCAGATGGTCAGCGACATGACCGGCGGTCAATTCATCATCAAGGTGGAGGGAGCGGAGAAGCACAAGGCACCACTGGAAATCCTCGACATGGTCAAGGGCGGTCAATACGAAATGGGGCATACCGCCTCCTACTACTGGAAAGGCAAGGACGCGACCACCGCCCTGTTCACCACCGTGCCCTTTGGTATGACTGCCAGCGAACAGGGGGCCTGGCTGTACTACGGCGGCGGTCTGGAGCTGATGCAGAAATGCTACGACAAATTCGATGTGTATTCCCTGCCCGGCGGCAATACCGGCGTCCAGATGGGCGGCTGGTTCCGCAAGGAAATCAAGTCGCTGGATGATTTAAAAGGGTTAAAGATGCGGATTCCCAGCGTGGCTGGAGAGGTCTTTGCCAAGCTCGGGGTCAATGTCACCAATATCGCGCCGGGCGAACTCTACACCGCGCTCGACCGCGGCGCCATCGACGCTCTGGAGTGGGTCGGGCCAGGCATGGACATTAAGATGGGCTTCCATAAAATTGCGCCCTACTATTATGCTGGTTGGCACGAACCTGCCTCGGACATGCAGTTTCTGATCAACAAGAAGGCCTTTGCCGCCCTGCCCCCGGAATACCAGGCCGTCCTGAAATCGGCCATCAAAACGGCCAGCGCCGACATGTATTTCGATAATTTTGCCCAGAGTGCCAAGGCTTGGGCAGCAATGAAGACCGAGTTCCCCACCATCAAGGTCATGATTTTCCCTGAGCCGGTTCTGGCGGCGATGAAGAAAGCCACCGACGAGGTCTTGAACGACTACGCGGCCAAGGATCCCTTGTTCAAGGAAGTGCTGGAGTCACAGCGCGCATTCATGAAAACAGCCCGCGAGTGGACCCGAATGTCCGAGCAGTATTACCTGCAGGAATCGGAAAAGGTGAACAGGTGAAAACGAAGCGGCGCTGATGGGCAAAGCGCCTGTCGGTTTAGAAATGTACCCCGAAGAGGCCGTCGTCATTCTCCTGGCCGCAGGTTCCGCCCCCGATCGAACGTGGTTGGTAGACCTCAAGCACACCGGGTTCGGGAAGGAGGATGATATTAACAATGTTCTGGGAATACCACAGGCCCGCCTGCCGTCCATCGGGGGTGAGGATGAGGCCGCCGCGATACTCGCAACCCGGTCCGTAGTGCGCGGTCCGGTACCACTGCAACCATCCGTTCAACATATCCCCGGTCAAATCGACTTGGGCCCAAACCCGGGTGCGCAGGGTGAATTGATTATTGATTGCGATGATGGAGTCGGGCGCGGCGATGGAGCCCAGGTAATAATAGGTATGATCCGGGAGCACTGTGCCGGATTCGAAGAGCAGCTGCACTTCCGGTTCAATCTCCCATTTCCCGCCCGGTGGGCCGGCAGCGCAACCGGTTAGAACAAAAGTTGCAAAGAAAACGAAAACAAGACGGGGAAACAGGAGCGCTCGCATGGGTGTCACCTCGCTGAAGCCGAAGAATTTGCCAGACACTTTACTCCCAAAAAAAACGACAGACAAGCACAGGACGCATTCTTCCCCCCGTTTGTTGCCTCCAGAAAGGTGCCATGTCCCCAGAAATACGCTGGTTGAGACACCTGAAAACAGGGTCGGCTCGGTGGCCGGACGTCCTTTCATGACGGCTGCCCCGGATCAAACGGCAGCGGGTCTGCTTGGGCTCAAGGGAATTTTTGGGGCAGCTGAGAAAAGAAGGACACGTGCTGGGTTTCCAGGTATTGGTGCAGGAGAGGTGTCCCGACTACCCTTCTTGCTTTTTGATCGAGTCTCTGCTGACAATTTCCAGCTTCACGGGCACGACTCCGGATTTAAGCATCCCGAGCTCTGCCGCGGCGGCTGACGACAGGTCGATCACACGCCCCTTATGTCGTGGCCCACGGTCGTTGATGCGCACGTTGACCGATTTGCGGTTGCGAAGGTTGGTAACGCATACGGTCGTCCCGATCGGCAGTGATCGGTGAGCGGCCGTCAGATGATCCTGGCGCATTTTTTGCCCGCTGGCAGTCTTCCGGCCGTTAAATTTATCGGCATACATAGAAGCCATCCCCCGCATCGATGGCGCGGATTTCGCCGGTTTGGCCAGAGTCGTGGCAGGTGAGGTGGTGTGTTTGGTCGAAGCGAGCGATGGTTTTTTGGCCTTGGCCGAGGTGGCGGCGTTGAGTGATTGTCCAATGGAAAATTCGATCATCGCCAAGCCGATTAGTACCAAAAAAACGAGCTTGGTGGTCTGCATAATGGTTCTCTCAAGTTGAAGTCATGGAGGCTTTTTTCTATCAAGATAGGTGAAAATAACAGAATTTCGATATATTGCAACGCAAACCTGTTTCAGCACTCCCGCTAACAAAGGAAACCTACCGGAAAAACAGAATATTTTTTTTGCCAACACTAACATAAATAGCCCCCTAATTTCATCGCCAGGAGCGAGCACAAGGCAGTCAACGAGGAGACCGGCTGGAAGGTGAAAAAGGTGGTCGAGGCAGGGAGAATTGAGGTCGCAAAGGAGCGAAAAGAGAGCCGTCAGGACGCATCGTGCGACACCCACAAGAAGCGCTCTTCACATTCTCACAAAAAAACCCCTGAACCTCTATTGACGTCGCTGCCCGTAAGAAAGCGGGCGGTGCAGTTCGGGAGCAAAGGAAGGCGCCCGCTATTGGGGTGGGGAAATTATTGACTGCCCGGCGTTTAAGCCATATCACGCCGGACTTCGGTAACCAGGCATTGGTACAATTCGTCTTTCCGGTCTTGATCCAACTCATGAAAGGCAACAGCAAACTGGTTTTCCGCAACCGAGACAACCTTGGATTTCAAGGCAATGGAAGCCAGTTCGTCCTGGGCGCGATACAAGGAGAGGGTCAAGGACAACTCCTGATCAATGGTGAGCGCGGTTGTCTCGCCTTGCACGGTACAACCGCTTGTCGAAATATCAAGGAGCTGTCCTTTCCCGTTCTCCGAGTCGACCGAGTAGTCAACCTGGCGCCGATGGATCTGAAACCAAAGGGCTTCCGGATCGGCCGGATCACGGAGCACCTCCTCGGCCTCTTGCAGCGTGGCGACATAGATCGGTTTATAGCTTTGGAATTTTGCGGCGATGGCAAGCAGCTGCTTAAAGACGATGTTCGTGCCGCCCACAATTCGAATGACCCTGCCCACCTTGTTCACAACCAGATAGTCCATGATCTTCTTGAAGGTGGCAAGTCCGCTCAAGTGGCCGATGGTGCAGCACGAGAGATCCGTAATGACGTCAAATCCAGGTTTCAGATCGGCCACGCAAAACCGGATATCGGTGTACACCTTGTTCAATTCCGTTTTGGTCACGGTCGAGGCGATGACGACACACAGCCTGTTCTTTTTCAGATCAGCTGTCACCTTGGAGAGCACCTTACCGGCCATAACTTTGTATCACTTTGATTTTACACTATAAAAAAACGAACCATCTTCTCTACTCAATCATTGTAACGGCAACCCCCCTTCTCTCCAAGTAAATTCATTCTCTCCGCTGCATTCCCTTTATACCGACGGCAGGACAGCACATGAAAAGCTGCATTGCGGCGGTTCCCACTCACCGCAAGCCGAGTTTTTTTGCGAGCCCAAACCAGAAAAAATTCAGCTGATCCGGCCGCGGACCTCCTGCATCTGTTGACGCGGGGCGATTTTGGCCAGTTCCGCCAGTTCCTCGGCCAGCAGATCGAGCAGGTCGTCCACCGACATGATGCCGACCAGTCCTCCATCGCCGTCGACCACTGGAATCCGGCGGATGCCGTGGGTCCGCATGAGCCGGATGGTGGCAATAACCCCCTCGCTTTCCGCAACGCTCACCAGCTGCGCACACATGATGTTCTCCACGGTGCAATTTTCAGGCGGGAAAACCTTGGCGACGATCTCGGTGACAATGTCACGATCCGTGACAATGCCGACCGGCACCCGCTTGCCGTCGACTTCATCGACAACCACGAGGTCGCCGACATGATAGCGGCGCATCAGTTGCGCGGCCTCGATGGCAGTGGTTGTTCTGGTGGCAAACACGACTTCCCGGTTGCACAATTCTCCAATAGGCATGGCGTCTCCTCTCGCTAGATTACGGTTTTTTGTACGCTTTTCAGGTGCATGAGGCCCAGTTACCCCGGTAAAAAACGAAATGAAGAAGCAACTCTTCGGCTTTCGTTTTGCCGGCTTGGCACCCTGCACGCTCCAAGCGGGTGCTCTCTAATCGTAAAAAATTAGGTGGATGGGTTGAGAAAAGCAATGAGGAGAAAGTGCAGAGAAAATGGATAAAGAAAATATCAAACGGCATTGGATGTGCTGGGTCAATGCCTGCCCCGCCGATACATTGCTTTCCGGGAAAAGGAGGCCGCTCACAGGGAGTGCCTTGCTGCTGAGCCGAACGGAAGGGGCTTTTCTTTGGGTCCCAAAGAAAAAAAGAAAAAAATGGCAGGGATTGCCGGGGATTGTTTACGTATTCAGGCAGCACAATGGCGGGCTAGCAGATAAAGCCAGCCCACCCTCCCGCTGCTTATTTAAGCTTGATAAGATTCTTCACCCTTTTGACGCCTTGGGCCTTAGCGGCTATCTGCTCAGCTTTGTTCCGCTGTGCTGCGGTATCGACCGCACCGGTCAGCACGACCTCGCCCTCAAACGTCTTCACTGAAACCGCCAACCCGCTGACATCCTTATCGGCTAATAACTCCGCTTTCACCTGGGTGGTAATGGAGGCATCATCAACCACCTGTCCCGTGGTTCTTCCTGCCGGGGTAGTGCAGGATACCGTGAGAGAGAGCAATACCGCGCATACTATGGAAAGAAAAAGACCAAACGATTTACGTGCCATGTTGTTCCTCCTTTGCTTTGCATTTTAGGGTTCGAACGCAGCCAGCGGTAACGCTCTCGTGGCTCGTTCCGGCAGGCTCCACTTTCGCTCTTCAGTAGCGATGTGAAAAACGTTGCTCATGCAAAGCAATAAGTCAACCACCAACAAGGCGACTCATACCAAATTTTTACAAACCAATTTGGGTGCATACAAGCATGAAACACTGCGGCTGCCCGCCCCGCCGGGAATTTGTTTTTTTAAAGCTAGAGGATGCGCAAGGATGGTGAGGGCCATCGCCGCTGAACGGAGCCACTCTCCTTACGCACCCAAAAAAAGAACCGTGGGAATGCGTCCCCTTTACTCCAGTTCTTTCTGTTCGCCGCCGAGAAGGTTCAACACCTTGTCCACCCGGAAGCGGACCAGAAATTTCTTTTCCTGCTCCCCTTCGTCCGGGCGCTTCGGCCGCCGGCTCATGGATCGGATCAATTCCTGGTCGCTGCTTTCGTCGACAAAGGTCAGGAAGAGGCGCACCCCCTGATAGGTGTGCCCCTCCTCAACGAACAGATAGTTGGCGTGTTTGTTTTCCAGCAGGTTGGCATGGCTGCGTCGGTCAAGCATGACGAACGTCACCTCGTCCTTGCCCTGCACATGCGGCCGGGCATAGATGGCGGTGTTGACCACGCCGTTGCGGTCACAGGTTGCCATGACGCCGATCCCTTTCGTTGCCGAGAAATACTGTTCCAGCTTCATATCGTACCCTTTCGTGTGGAATGGTTCTTGACCCCGGCCTGCCCGATTCCGCCAGGACCACTGCAAGAAATACCGTCGCCCAGATATGCAGGGCAGATGAAAGCCAGGTTACCATTGCCACGGTTTCGCCACAATCCCGGATTACGCTGCGCTCCATCCAGACTACACGCTCCACGCTTTTGTCATTCCGAACACAGGTGAGGAATCTGGAGATTTCTCGCTGCGGTCGAAATGACACGCTCCGGAGTTTTTGAGAAAAAACAGGTAAATGGTACGCAATCCCGCCCCGCTGAGGAGTTGGCTCGGAGGATGGGGATGTCCGGGGACGATGGGGGCCCTTGCCGCTGAGCCGGGCGGCGGGGTGCGGAATCGGGGTCAAAGGGGCAAACTGTTTGAGCGCAGCGAGTTTTTGCCCCGCCGGTTTCGCGCCCCGGCGAACGGAGCAGTCTCAGCGGCCGGGCTGCCCTTTCTTTTGATTCCTTTTCTTTGGGCACGCAAAGAAAAGAATGCCCCTCCCGGCAGGGAGACGAAAGGTGAGGAGAAAAGATAATAAATGCGTGTTGTTGGCGGGAACGATCAAATGATGTTGTTGGGGTTCGTTCCTCACCCCAACCTTGTATCTTGAAACATGTGGTGGTTAGCTCCCACCGCACCGAGACAGAGGTAGCTTGACCCCAACCTTAAGGCTCAGACCTTGTTACGTAGATCAAGCCCTCTGTCTCTTTCATCGCCAACCCCGACACTGGACGGTAGCCAAGGGAAGAACCCTGAATGCACAAGGCAAGTGGGCGAAGTTGATCAATTCTAACTGGTTGAAAATCATGTTCTATCTCGGAATCGATGTTGCCAAAGCCAAGCTCGATTGCAGTCTATTGCTGGACCCTGCCAGTACCAAACGAAAATCGAAGTCTGTGGCCAACAGTGACACCGGCATTGCTCATTTGCTGGAATGGATCGGCAAGCAAGGCGTTTTACCTGCCAATCTCCATGCCGTCATGGAAGGCACCGGTGTCTATCACGAACAAGCGGCCTTTGCTCTTTTCAAGGCCGGAGTAACGGTTTCCATCGTTAACCCCGCTCAAATCAAAGATTTTGGCCGAGGTTTGGCGGTACGCACTAAGACCGATGGTGTAGACAGTTTGGTGCTTGCACGGTATGGCGCCCTCCTCAAACCGGCAGCCTGGATGCCACCTTCTCCGGAATCCCGCATATTGCAAGCGCTGCTGTCCCGCCGGGAAGCCATCGCCCAGGACTTACGGAGAGAACGCAACAGATACTCCAGCACTTATCCGGCAATCCATCAGTGACTCCATCGATTTCTTGCAAAAACAACTCTCAAAAATCCAGCAAGATATCGACAACCATATCGACCGCCACCCTGCTTTGCGACACGATATGGAATTATTGACCAGTATCCCTGCCGTAGGACAACAAGTCGGGAGCAACCTGCTCTCGCTTATCCATGGCCATCATTTCAACTCAGCAGAGCAACTTGCGGCTTATCTAGGCTTGGTGCCGATTGAACGGCAATCCGGTTCCTCTATGCTTGGAAAGCCCCGGTTATCAAAAGCTGGCCCGGCTAGAGTCCGAGCTGTGCTGTACATGGCAGCTGTTGTTGCCATCAGATACAATCCGCATGTAAAGGCCCTTTATGAGCGCATGCTCGCCAGAGGTAAGGCTAAAATGGCAGCTCTCGGCGCTGCGATGCGAAAACTCGTTCACCTTTGCTTTGGGGTTCTCAAAAACCAGACCCCTTATCAAGCAAACTACGAAAATACCGCTTGCGCGTAAAGACGGTATCTACGTGCTTGCTACGTGCTTGCGCCTTTTTCTTGTGGGGGGTTAGCGGGCATCAATTCAGCCATTTGAAGATTTCTTGTGATGCTGTGCTTAGCGTAACACCGACAAAAAGCCAAAGCGCACCGATGACGGATATATGTACTCCGCCAGTCCCTGTTGCTTCTAACTTGGCACGAATAGCCTGATCTTCTGCAGTGCGTTCCTGTATTTCACGCTGTAATGCTAAGTTAGAGTTCCGAACCTCACTGTCGAATTCTCTTTGTGCGTGTTCGATCCGTTGATTAGTACGAAAAAGGTTCTTTTCAAGGACCATAACCCGTGCCTCGATAGAGGAATCGCTACCGGCGCTGTCCATCACATCGGCCCGACCAGAAGCCTTGTTTCCTGGCGATGTAGAGTTACCGTTTGCCGTAACCGGTTGCATTTTGAACCTGGGAAAGCGTGCTAACCGTGATCGAACGATTGCCACTATCGATGGATGCCCGAATAGCGCACGAGTCTCGCCAATTCCCCAGACAACCGTTACTACTCCGAGCAGTTGCAGAACAAGCCCAGTCAGCCTCACGAACGCCTCTGTAGTACCCGGCCGCACAGCCAACAAGAGAGCCACTATAGTGACCCCAAGCGCAACCCAAAAGTATTTCCATTCAGCGAACCATCGGACAATTGCCTTAACCCAAGGGATGAGTAGCTTCATAGTTTGCAATGATTTAACACTCAACAGGCGTAGCAGAGTCAAAGATCGAATCCAATATCTTCCCCAGCCTCAAAAACTCCCTGTTTATCTACCCATCACGAACACTTAGAATACCCACAATCCCGACACACCTCACACCCCTCTTCAAACACCAACTTCCCATGACACTCCGGACAAATCGAAGCAAACCCATGCTGGGTCGCGGCCATGAACGATTTCAATAACTTACCCAACTGGGCCGGCAAATCCAGCATATGCCCGGAGGAGCGATCCAACTGCTTGATGATCTCATCCATGGGAATCTGATAGCGCAGGGCCAGCGACACCAGCCGGCAGGTGGTGGTCCACATCGTTGACTTATCCTTCAGGTCCACCCGGTTATCAAAGGGGAACTTGGCAAAGACCTCCATCGGCTTCTCGCCCTCGTCAAAACAGACAATGAGATAGATGGTTTCGCCGTTGATATCCTTGAGCCGGTAGCGCTTGGCGCTCAACACATCGGGCAGGGTCGACTTCTGGAACAGGCCGTCGCCGGACACGGTCGCGGTCTTGTCCGGGCTCGCGGCCATGGTGTTGAGCACCTGATGGTCGCGGGAGCCGTCGCGGTAAACGGTCAAGCCCTTGCAGCCCAGCTCGAAGCCCAGCAGGTAGGAGGTGCGCACATCCTCCTGGGTGGCCGAGGACGGCAGGTTGATGGTCTTGCTGATCGAGGAATCGACCCCGTTCTGCTGGAGGATGCCCTGCATGCGGATATGCTGCTCCGGGCTGATGTCCTGGGCGGTGCGGAAGATTTCCTGCCAGCGCTTGGGAATCTTGGCATGGCCGATGACTGTGCCGCTGGCGGCCACCTTTTCCATCAGCTCGGCTGAGTAGAAGCCTTCGGCCCGCGCCACCCGCTCAAACAGCTTGTTGGCCATGAGCAGCCGGTCGCCGTCCATGACGTTCTTGATCATGACGATGGAGAAATAGGGCTCGCAGCCCGAGGCGCAGTCGGCGATCATCGATACCGTGCCGGTGGGCTGGATCGAGGTCAGGGCCGCGTTGCGCCGGGCAGGATAGGTGTTGATCTTTTCGTCATAGGCCGGGAACGGCCCCTTCATCGCCGCCAGCTCGATCGAGGCGGCTTCGGCCTCCTTGCGGATGAAGGCCATGGCTTCGGCCGCGGCCAGCCGCCCTTCCTCGCTGCCGTAGGATAGTTCCAGCTGGATGAGCATGTCGTGCAGACCCATGATGCCTAGGCCGACCTTGCGGGTCTTCTGGGTCATGGCGGCAATCTCGGGGATGGGAAAGCGGTTGCAGTCGATGACGTTGTCGAGAAAGCGGACAGCGAGCCGGGCAGTCGCACCCAGCCGCTCCCAGTCGATTGCGCCGTCCTTGACGTACTGGCCGAGATTGATCGAGCCGAGGTTACAGGACTCGTAGGGCAGGAGCCACTGCTCGCCGCAGGGGTTGGTGGCCTCGAACTTGCCCAGCTGCGGCGTGGCGTTGTCGCGGTTGGCGGCGTCAATGAATAATACGCCGGGCTCGCCGTTGTGCCAGGCGAGGTCGATGATCTTGTCGAAGACCTCGCGGGCGCGCAGCGACTGGATCACCTGGCCGTTGGAGGGGTCGATCAGGTCGTACTCAAGATCGTTTTTGACCGCATCCATGAACAGATCGGTGATGGCGACGCTGAAATTGAAGTTGGTGTAACGGGTCTGATCCTGCTTGGCAACGATGAACTCCATGATATCGGGGTGATCGACCCGGAGCACGCCCATGTTGGCGCCGCGCCGCTTGCCGCCCTGCTTGATGGTTTCAGTGGCGGCGTCGAACACGGCGGCAAAGCTCAGGGGACCCGAGGCCACGCCCTGGGTCGACTGGACCGCCGAGTTTTTCGGCCGCAGGCGGGAGAAGGAATAGCCGGTGCCGCCGCCGGTCTTGTGGACTAGGGCGCCGTTGCGGATGGAGGTGAAAATGCCGTCCATCGAGTCTTCCACCGGCAGCACAAAGCAGGCCGACAACTGGCCGAGATCGGTGCCGGCGTTCATCAGGCAGGGAGAATTGGGGAGGAAATCGAGGTAGTAAATCATGTTGAAGAAGCGGTCGGCCAGCTCGCCGTAATCGGGCAGATCGCGATCGACCTGCGCCACGGCGTTGCTGACCCGGCGACAGAGCGTTTCCCAGTTTTCGAGCGGCTTGCCCTCCGCGTCCTTCAGGTAGTAGCGCCGCTCAAGGACGGTTTCCGCGGTTTCAGTCAATTGCTGCCGGGGTATGCTTCTGGTCATGGTAACCTCTTCTGCTGAATTCATCTCGTCTTCCTCTCTCCGCGTTGGATGCGCGATGCCGGAAACCATTGCCTCCCCGCAATCGCTTGCAGCGCCTCTCTTTTGGGCTGGGCGGCGAGGGCGGAAGCCCTGGAGGCCCCACATCGTCGACGGGCACATTATCACAACATATAGAGAGCATCAAGGATAAATCATGCAACATGTAGTGTTTTTCAAAATATCACGTTTTCAATGAGTTCAAGCGAAAAGGGCGAAAAACACCCCGGCCAGACAAGAGAAAAAATGCCCCACGTTCCACCTCCCACCCTTCCCGGGAACCACTACCGGGAATAGCCGTCCGATGCCCAGGCAAGAGAACGCCGCTGGCACCGGTAAGGGCGCGATCTTCTTGCCGCTTGCGCATTCGAGCCGCTGCCATTATAGTGATGGACGATTTTCTTCAGGTACACAGACTCTTCCTGATAGTTCAGGAAGATAAAAAAAACGCTTCTATTTCTTGACCCGGCCGCCCGGTTGCTCCAGACGAACACCAATCCACACTCAAAGGAACGATCCTCCATGCTGAAAAAAACCATTCTTTGCGCCGCCCTGCTCCTGCCGCTCACCGTCCAGGCCCAGGAACTGAAAAAAAACAACACCGCGGGCGACCTCAACTGGTCGGTGCAGGCATCCTGGCACATCCCGGCCAAACCCCTGGATATCGTCCAATCGCTCGACAATAAAAAAGTGTTTATCCTCGGCGCCGATGCCAAGGTCTATATCTTTACTCCAGACGGCAAACAACTGGGCGCGCTGCCGGTCGACCCCAGCGTCAACGCCATCGACATCGCCGCCCGGGGCGAGATGCTGTACCTGGTGAACAATAAAACCAACACCTACACCGCCATCGACGTCAGCTTCAACCAGAAGATCGACGTCACTGGCGCGCCGGTACGGGGCAAGGTTGACGCGCCGGTGACCCTGGTGGTGTTCTCCGATTTTGAATGCCCCTGGTGCGGCAAGCTCGAACCGGTGATCGCCGAATTGCTGGCCCAAAACCAGGACAAGCTGCGCATCATCTTCAAACACCTGCCGCTGCCCATGCACCAACAGGCCGAAGCGGCCGCCCTGGCCGCGATCGCCGCCCAACGGCAGGGTAAATTCTGGGAGATGCACGACGCGCTGTTCCAGACCACCGCCTGGACGCTCAACACAATCGACGAGACCGCCCTGCGGATCGGCCTCAACATGGAAAAATTCCGCGCCGACCTGGCCAGCCAGGAAACCCAGGCACAACTGGCTAAGGATAAAACGGATGCCCAGGCTGCCGATGTGACGGCAACGCCTTCGATGTTCATCAATGGCCGCCCGGTTCGGGACCGCGCCCTGCCCAATCTGCAAAAGATGGTCGCCGAGGCCGCAGCCGCCGGTGGGGCCAAGTAAGTTGAAACCCTCTGCCGCCCTCAACGTCGAGACCTCGCGGGATCTTGATTTTGCCGATAACGGGGTCGCCCAGCAATTGTTTGGCGAACTCAATCGTAATCTGCACACCATTGAACTGGCCACCGGAGTCACGATCAATGCCCGCGGCAACGGCCTGCGGATCAATGGCCGGGCGCATGCGGTGGAACTGGCCGCCTCCACCCTGCAGCAGATGTACGGGCTGCTGCTCAAGGGCTATCCGGTGTTCAGCCAGGACATCGCCTTCGGGGTCAAGATCCTCGAATCCTCTCCCCAGGCCCGACTGGAGGAGATCTTCCTCGACAAGGTCTGCATCACCTCGCGCAAGCGGGTGATCTCCCCCAAATCGGTCAACCAGAAGCTCTACATCGAGGCGATCCGGGAAAACGACATCGTCTTCGGCATCGGCCCGGCCGGCACCGGCAAGACCTACCTGGCCGTGGCCATGGCGGTCTCGGCCCTGGCGCGGGAACAGGTCGCCAAGATCATCCTCACCCGGCCGGCTGTGGAGGCAGGAGAAAAACTGGGCTTCCTCCCCGGCGACATGGCCCAGAAGGTCGACCCGTATTTGCGGCCGTTGACCGACGCCATCAACGAGATGATGGGCCAGGAAAAGACCGCGGAGCTGACCGAACGCGGAGTGATCGAGGTGGCGCCATTGGCCTTCATGCGCGGCCGTACCCTCAACAACGCCTTCATCATCTTGGACGAGGCCCAGAACACCACCCGCGAGCAGATGAAGATGTTTCTCACCCGCATTGGTTTTGACTCCCAGGCGGTGATTACCGGCGATGTCACCCAGATCGACCTGCCGGGGACGCAAAAATCCGGGCTTATCCAGGCCGAAAAAATCCTCACCGGTATCAAGGGCATTGCCTTCCGCCATTTCTCCAAGGCCGACGTGGTCCGTCATCCCTTGGTCCAGGAAATCATCCAGGCCTACGAACAGCAGGACGAGGCCCGCCGCGATCCGGCTGCAAAAGAGGCCTGAGCATATGCCGGTTCACTTCAGTTTCAGCCACGATATCGACCGCCAACCGCTCAATCCCAGGCTCCTGCAGCAACGCTGCGATGCCCTGACCCAC
>Ga0074197_1001935_pt1 | contig 15666 bp, 15 predicted proteins | sample EPASupsiteSAE305_FD_64526 | JGI IMG/M metagenome (GOLD analysis project Ga0074197, IMG submission 64526) | Bioremediated contaminated groundwater microbial communities from EPA Superfund site, New Mexico - SAE3-05 reassembly with SPADES | ecosystem: Environmental > Aquatic > Deep subsurface >...
GTGTGTCTATCTTAATCGTTAGAATAGTAAATCCTGCACCTCCAATTGAAGAAGAAGTGGATGAAGATGAAGACGAGGATGAGACTAACGACGATACTAAAAAACTAGAGAGATAATGTGAGTGCCAATGTGCTGCTCACATCCAGCTATGATTTTTCCCTTCCAAAAGAGCTCATAGCAACCCACCCCGCAAATCCCAGAGACAGTGCAAAACTGCTAGTATACATCAGAGCTACGGACACCGTTTCTCATGTTCACTTTTGGGATCTTGAAAAATTTATCCCTGAAGGATCCGCAGTTATATTTAATGACACAAAAGTTATAAAAGCAAGACTTTTTGGGAAAAAAGAGAGCAGCGGCGGAGTAGAAATGCTAATAAACAGATCCTTAAACGCCCATGATGTAAATGTGTACATAAGAGGCAAAGTAAAAATCGCTACAAAAATTTTCTTTGATGAAAATTTAGCAGCGGAAGTAAAAGAGTTACATGAAGATGGAAGCAGAGTCGTAAATTTTTATACGGACGATAAGCTTTTACGCTTTGAAGAGCTGCTCCCGATAGTAGAGAAGATCGGTCATGTACCGCTCCCGCCCTATATCCAAAGAGAAGATAACAAAGAGGATGAGAGTGAATACCAGAGCGTATTTGCAAAAGAAGAAGGCGCGGTCGCGGCACCTACCGCATCACTCCACTTTACAAAAGAACAGCATGATAGAATTTGCTCAAAATTTTCTCATGCATATGTGACTCTACATGTAGGAAGCGGCACATTTAAACCCGTTGAGTGCGACTCTATTTTAGATCATCCAATGCACTCGGAGTACTATGACATCTCCGATAGAGCCAAAGAACTTTTAGATTCAAATATACCGATTTTAAGCGTTGGCACAACATCTACTAGAACTATAGAATTTTATGCAAGAAACAAAACAAAACAAAGAGGTGAAGCAAATTTATTTTTGCATCCAAACAACAGACCCTTAAGAGTAAATCACATTCTTACAAATTTTCATCTTCCAAAATCCACGCTTCTTATGTTGGTAGCCTCTTTTGTGGGTCTTCAAAAGGCTCAGGAACTATACCAAATCGCAATTGAAAAAAAGTACAGATTCTACTCCTACGGCGATGCGATGCTTATCATATAACCAAAATTCTGCCGTTTTTTATCTCTATCTTACCGCTAAGCTCAGCTTCAAAAATCCTCTGAGGATATTTAGCAAGGGCTTCGTCATAAGTTGGATTAGTCTTACAATAATCTAAAAACTCATCTCGCACAATATTGTTTTCTTTAACAACTCCAAACTTAGCAACAAACTCATCAACATCATATATGGCTTTGGCAAGCACTTTATCAAGAAGTTTGTTTGTACCATGACTTTCACCAATCCTATGTGGTAATACGTACACTTCTTTTCCCATTTTTAAAGCATATTCAACACTTCTCATTGTTCCTGAATTTATATCTGCATAGGTTACTATGAGTATATCTCCTAACGCAACAACCAACTCATTACGAAGAGGAAAATTATATTTATTAGATGGTACTCCGGCTTGAAACTGGCTTAAGACTAATCCTTCTTTTTCTATCTCTTCAATGATGTTTTTGTTGATTGCCGGATATCTCTTGTCAAGTCCTGTTCCTGCAACCATTATGGTATTGTTTGCTCCGGCAGCCTTATGACATATGGCATCCACGCCAATAGCACCACCGCTGACTATGCAAACTCCGGCTTGTGACAATTTCAATGCAATTTCATGTGAAAGTTGTCTTGCATACTGATTTGGCTTGCGACTGCCAACTATAGAAATTTTTTGTCTTTTTAACAGTTCGGTATTGCCTATATAAAATATCTCTTTCGGATAGCTTTTCATAGATAACAATTCAGGAATAGTCTCGTAAATTCTGCTCATTTTTAGTAAAGCTTATCCACCAGAACTAACTCTACATCTTTAAAAAGCAGTTTTGACTCTGAAATAGCCGCTATCGTATTTGCATGTGGATGTCCGATTGCTATTGCGCTTCCATGTAATTTAGCTACCTCAATTGCTTTTTTAATTTGTGATTTTATGTAATTCTTGTCAACTTCATGATCTAAAAATATATCTCTGCTTACATAAGCTTTATGGTTGCTCTTCATAACAGCTGAAACCTTTGACTCCCCAATAGTTCTGCTGTCGATAAAATTAATATTTTGCTCATTTAAAGCATGTATCAATCTCTTAACTGCTCCCTCATTTGATGTAAACTTACTGCCTGCATGGTTATTTATATGTTTGACTTTTGGGAAAAGTTTTTTTATCTCTATAATTCTTTGTGAAATTTTTTCTTGTGAATCATCTACCTTAAGCGTAAAAGGCTCTTCTCTTTTAAAATTTTTTGCTTCCATTGGTAAATGCACCATATAAAACTTCTCTTTTGCTGCTAATGTATGAGAATTTGGTCTACGTTCGCTTGGCGGCAAGAAAGACATTGTTATAGGCAATTTAAGATCACTTATGGCACTTACATGTGCCTTTACGCTTACATCATCTATGATAATCGCCAACTTTGGTTTAGCACTGCTTTTTACTATTTCACGCTTAGGAGGTGTTGGCAAAACAGCACCCTCTATCTCATGTGAAGCATTTTCATACTCTTTTACGGCTTCTTCTTTTAGTTCTTCTTTCTCTTTTTCATCAATGATTTTAGTTTGATTATCTTCTGTTTTTGTTTGATTATTTTCCGTAATCTCTATTTTTTCCAAAGGTTTGCTCTCTTTTTTTAGCACCTCTTTAAGCCTGCTGTTCACATCCTGCTCTGCTTTTTTCGCACTTGACTCTTCTTCAAGTTTTTTAAGAACAGATAATCTTTTTTCCTCTCTTGAGTGCTCTTTTTTTTGTAGCTCCCCTTTTGCTTCATCATACCCAAAATAGTATCCGACAATCAACGAGATTAAAATAACCGCTATAAATGTTAAAGCCAATGCCATATAAACTAATATTTTTGATTGCTGTTTGGAACCTGTTTTTCTTCTTCTAGACATCTACTCTCCATACAAAATAATCTCTAGTATAAATACTTTTTTTTGTAAAACTATATCTTAAAAACTTAAAATAGTTATTATTTATTGCACATTGTCATAAACAAAATACATTGTTTTTTTTAAGTATTATTTTTGTATAATCCCGCGTTCCTTTCTCTTTGTATCGAATTTTTTTCGATATATACACATCCGAAAGGGAAACAAAAGCCTTAAATCATCTAATGATGGGCAAAATACCAAAGGGAGATTATACTCTATGAGAAATTACGAAAACCTAGTAATCGTAAAACCGACATTAACTGCTGAAGAAATTCAAGCAAATATCAGTGCAATAGAAGAAGTTATTACTTCTAACGGCGGCGAAATAGCTGCAAGAGATGCAATGGGTATGAGAAAATTAGCATACCCACTTGGAAAAAATGAGCGTGGTTATTTCCATGTTATCTACTATTCAGTTGCTCCATCTGCAATTAATGAAATTGAAAGACGTTTCCGTATCAACGAGAATCTTCTTCGTTTTGTAACTATCAAATATGATACAAACCGTGAAGTAACGGCTTGGAATCAGCTAGTACAAAAAGCTCAAAAAAAAGCTACACAACCGGCTGGCGAAGCTAAAGTAGAAGAAGTAGTTATTCCTGCAGCACTTGAAGAAGACGCTGAATAACACGGCAGAGTGATTGGCTAACGCCTAAACATATTAAGGAAGATTCATGTTTAACAAAGTTATTTTGGTTGGAAACTTAACTAGAGATATTGAACTTAGATACTCTCAAGGCGGAATGGGTATTGCAAGCACAGGTCTTGCAACAAGCCGCAAATTTACCGTTAACGGTGAAAAAAAAGAGGAAGTCTGTTTTGTAGATATTACATTCTTTGCAAGAAGTGCAGAGATTGCCAACCAATACCTCAGAAAGGGGAGTAAAATTCTCGTAGAAGGTAGACTTAACTTTGATCAATGGGTAGATCAAAACGGGCAAAAACGCTCGAAGCATTCTGTAGTTGTTGAAACTATGCAGATGTTGGACACTAAAGGCGATAACCAAAATGCTAATGATTACAAGCCACAACAGGCTCAAAATCAGCAGCAAGGTTATCAACAACCTAATTACCAACAGCAGCAGCCACAAAGCTATCAACAGCAGAGTACGCAGCAACAAGCTTACTCTCAAAGTAAGCAGATGCCAAGCAGCAACTCTATCCCTGAGATAGACATTGATGAAGATGAAATTCCATTTTAGAAAATAGATAACAAAAGGAAATAACATGGCAGAAAGAAGAAAATACAAAAAAAGATTTTGTAAGTATTGTGAAGCAAAAGTTGATTTTATGGACTATAAAGATGTAGCGGCTCTACGCTTCTCTCTTTCAGAAAGATATAAAATTATGCCTCGTCGTTTAACAGGAAACTGTAAACGTCACCAAGACATGATAGCAACAGTTATCAAAAGAGCTCGTGCAGCAGCACTAGTTCCATATACGGTTACAAGAAAAACAGTTGTAACTGCACCATTTGAAAATTTAAAATAGTTTTCAAAAAAAGCCTCCTATTAGGGGGGCTTTCTAACTACATCTACAGCAAATTTAATAATTTACCAACTTATATGAAGATATTTTAATTTAGGAATATTTTTTGCTATAACTTAAGTAAAAAGTAGTTGCATGCATCTTATCTTAACTCTTATTTTACTTTCATCCTTTTTATATGCGAAAGCTCCCGATTTCTCGATCATAATAGATGAGCCGTTTAACAATGCTCTCGTGGATGTAACGGAGGATTATGATAGAAGCATAAGTGCCGTCGGATATATTAAAAAATACAAAAGCAGCCAACCAAAAGAAGGGACTTCCTATAAAAACGCTTTTGATTATCTGGCATCAGTATCTAACACTTACGGTTCGCAGATACATTTGGTAAAAATAGACAATCAAGCAGATATAACTCTAAGAAAATCAATTGACTTGCCAAATTTCAATGAGGCAGTATCTATCGCAAAAACTCCACAAAACGGCTATTTTGTGGGTGGACACACGCTTGATGGCTCACTCTTGATTATAAAAGTCGGCTCCAACGGTGAAAAAATATTTCATAAAACCTTTGGAACTGCTAACCAAGATAAAATGAGTAAGATGATTCTGCTTCGTGATGGCGGAGTTTTAGCAATAGGTTCATCTACGGCTTCAAGATCTCCAAACGACAATCTATTTGAGAGCGGCTTAGGTCTTAGTGATATTTATATGGCAAGATTTACAAGCAACGGCGAGATGCTATGGAGCAAAAAATACGGTACGTTAAGTGATGACATCGGAATTGATGCAGCAGAAGCGGATGATGGCTCAATTATGCTTCTTGGTCAAACAAACAGCGAAAAATCGAAGAATGCCACTATTTTAAGAATTACACAAAACGGGGATAAGATCTGGCTCAAAGAGTATAAAAACGATAAAAATACGACTCCGCATAAAATCTTAAAGCTAAGAGACGGCAGTTTCGCCTTGTCGCTCTCTCAAGAAGATGATTTAGGCAAAGAGCAAGTAAGACTTCTTAAAGTGGATCTGCAAAAAAACATTTTACTCGACAAGATGGTTCAAACAACTTATGCAACTATTTTAAAAGATATAAAAGAGTATTCAGATGGCAAAATCATAGGCGTCGGAAGCGTTCAAGACAACTACAATACTGATGGAGTCGCTATGCTCTTTGATAGTAAATTTTCCATGCTTACACAGGAACATTACGGTTCTGATGCGCATGATTCGTTTAATGCTCTGAGCATACTACATAATTCGCAAGTCGGTGTTGTGGGAGTTTATACAAATAAAGAGTCACAAGAGACAAATATGTGGATTGTAAAATTAAACAAAGATCTCACTATGGCAAAAAGAGCGGCTAAAGCAGAAACAAAAACAGAGATAAAATCAGCGAAACCGACAAATTTTTATACAGATTTATATGCCCTGCTCAAACAAGAGATAGATGCGAAAAAAATAGAAGTAAAAGAAGATTTGTCAATACATCTAATTGACGCAGCACTCTATTTTAAAGTCGGAGAGTATACTCTGACAAATGAGCAAAAAGAGTTTTTAAAAAAACTTAGCAACAAACTTTTACCGTTTTTATATAAAAATAGAGAGTTTATAAAAACTCTCGAAATAAGCGGGCACACTTCTAGCGAATGGGGCACAAGCGACTTTTCGCAAAGATACTTAAAGAATGAAAAACTATCTATGAATCGCTCATTTTCAACACTTAGCTACATATTTAACAACCATGACGGCACAACTCAAAAATGGCTTGCAGAGGTTATAAAGGGAAGCGGTGTGAATTTTTCAAAAAAAGTAATCTATGATGAAAACGAGGATAAAGAGAGATCAAGAAGGGTAACCTTCAAGATCATTCTTAAGTGATTTTTAATTGTCATACCCTTGCGTATTGTCGTTATTTGCTCTAAAACTAAGTCTTACTTTATCTTGTTTTAGTTTTTTATAGAGTTTGTGTTTAGCTTTTTGAAGTTCTTCGTCATTAAGTAAAAATTCAGTTTTTATCGCCTCATCACTCATGCCGGCACTATCCATCGCAAAAAGTTTCAACTCTTTTTTTGTAAGTTTTGCTTTTAATGCATTATAGAGAGTTTTATCCTCTTCTATAAGATCAATCTCGTTTAGTCTGCAATATTTAGCCAACAACTCTCTAAAACTATTTTCACCGTTATACTGTCTCCAGATACTATTTTTAAGCATTATATTTTCTCCAAAATTTGTGTTAAATCTTTTGTCTCAATCACTATATTTGCCTCTTTTCTCAAAATCTCTCTTGCACAAAAAGCGACTCTCACTCCCGCGTGGGCAAACATTGAGAGGTCATTTGCTCCATCTCCGCATACCAGCGTTTCATCTTCTTTGACTCCCAACAGACCCTGCAAGCGAACCAACATATCGCCTTTTGAGTAGTTAAACATCATATCTCCGCCGACAAGACCTGTAAGTATCTGGTTTTTATGGTGCAGCACATTTGAGAAATCCGCATCATAACCTAAAATATTTTTCGCATATCCCGTCGCGCTTCTAAATCCGCCGCTAAAACAGACCACTTTCATGCCTCTGCTCTTTAACTCGGCAATTGTTTCTTGTGCGCCTTTCATATATGGCAGATTATGGCTTATCTTCTCGACTACGCTGTATTCTAAACCTTTTAAAAGCCCTACCCGTTGCTGAAGCGATTCAAAAAAATCAAGCTCACCGCTCATCGCAGCCTCGGTTATTTTACTTACCTCTTTACCGAGACCAAGTTCTTCCGCAAAAAAATCTATCGTCTCGCCGTCCATAAGCGTAGAATCAAAATCAAAAACAGCCAATTTCAACATATATTACTTCCCTATCTGTTATAATTGCGCAATTATACCCATTTAGGATGCTTTTTGTTTGATGAACTCATAAATAAACTAAAAAACGATACATATATAACGCTTGAAACTACGCCTGGTCACTCTCCTATTTTTTCGCCTATAATTGAGACGATAGCAGAATTAGGGCTAGATAAACTGGTAGACGGTTTTACCACGACAGACAATCCACTTGCAAAACTAAAATACAACTCTCTCTTTGCGGCAAAGATGCTTCAAGATAGATTTCATAAGCCTGTAATCGCGACTATGAGCATGCGAGATAGAAATAAGATTGCACTCCAGTCAGATCTACTAGGAGCGAATGAAGTTGATGTTCGTGCCGTTTTAGCGTTAACCGGAGATCCTGCCACAATATCAGACCAACCACATACAAAGGGAGTTTTTGAAGCAGACAGCACGCTGTTGCTTGATATCATCTCATGTTTTAACAGCGGTATAGACTACGCGGGCAAACCCTTTACATGTAAACCTAGAGAGATCTACCCTTTTGCGGTTATCAACTCATATGCAAAAAATCCAAAAACACTTCAAAAAAAGATGCAAAAAAAGATAAAACACGGTGCTGTAGGGATTATTACGCAACCAATCTATGATATCCAAAGTGCAAAACTTCTTCTTGATCTTAAAGAATCTACAGAGCACAGCAGTTCTGCGGAGTTGATTTTTGGAATTTTCCCGATAACAAAACTTAGAACTGCACAATTTTTATCGGCACATGTTCCCGGTATTAACGTGCCCAACTACTGGATAGAGGCTCTAAGAGTTGCGAATGAAAAAGGAGCCCAAGAGGAGTACAGAGTCGGTTTTGAACTTAGCAAAAAACTATTTGAAGATCTTAAAACTCTTCATCCAAAAATCCATCTCATGACGGCAAACCAGTTTCAAATAGCAAAAGATATACTCATATAATTTAAGGAAGAAAAATGATAGATTTAAAACTACTGCAAAAAGACTTTCAAGGTATAAGCGCAAAACTTGCACGCAAAGGTGTCAATGCCGAGCTAATAGAGGATCTAAAAAGAAAAAACGAAGAGTTAAAAGTTGCAAAAGTTGAGTATGAGACGCTCCAAGGAGCTCAAAATACTATGAGCAAAGAGTTTGGCATATATAAAAAAGAGGGCAGAGACGTAAATGAGCTTAAAGCGAAAGTTGATGCGAATAAGATAAACATAGCTGTTGCACTTGATGTTCAAAGAGAAAAAGAGAATGCTCTTGAATCTCTTGCAATGTCTATTCCCAATATTCCAGATGATGATGTCCCAAGCGGTGCGGATGAAAATGAAAATATTGAGATTAAAAAAGTTTTAACGCCCAGAGAGTTTGGTTTTGCCCCAAAAGAGCATTGGGAGTTAGCTGAGCAAAACGGATGGATAGATTTTGAACGTGGCGTGAAACTTGCTACCAGCCGTTTTAGCGTTGCTTTTGGCATGGGCGCAAAGCTAGAACGTGCGCTTATAAACTTTATGCTCAATTTTAACTCTAAAAGAGGTTTTGAGGAAGTAAGCGTTCCTGCAATAGTAAACAGAGCGGCGCTAGAGGGAACCGGGCAACTTCCAAAATTTGAAGACGATCTCTACAAGATCCATGAGCAGGAGTTATTTTTAATTCCTACAGCCGAAGTGCCTGTTACAAATCTTTTTCAAGATGAGATTTTATCTCCAAATGAGTTGCCAAAGAAAATGACTGCTTATACTCCATGTTTTAGAAAAGAAGCAGGTGCGGCAGGACGAGATACAAGAGGGATGATAAGACAGCACCAATTTCACAAAGTAGAACTTGTTGCAATCACAAAACCTGAAGACAGTGATAAAGTCTTTGATGAGATGGTGCAGACGGCTTCAGATCTTCTAAGCGCACTTGAACTTCCTCACCGTCTCATGACACTTTGCAGTGGAGATCTAGGTTTTGGAGCTGCTAAAACTGTTGACTTGGAAGTTTGGCTGCCAGGACAAAACAGTTACAGAGAAATCAGTTCAGTATCAAATACGAGAGATTTTCAGGCAAGACGCGCAAAAATCAGATTTAAAGACGGCGATAAAAACTCTTTTGTGCATACACTAAACGGATCTTCACTTGCAGTCGGCAGAACGATGGTGGCAATAATGGAGAATTTTCAAAATGAAGATGGAACGATAACTATTCCAAAGGTGCTTGAGCCTTACATAAACTAACTTTGTGGTATCTTTTTTGCTTCAACAGAGAAATTAGAGCAAGGTAAAAAATGGGTGATGGACAAGAAGAAGAGATTATAATCATTGAAGACAGTGATACCACAAGCGATACTGTAGCTTCAAGTGAATCTCAAACAGAAGAAAAATCATCTGCAAATAAAAAAAAGTTCCTTTACATAGGCATCGGTGTGGGAGTTGTCATACTCTTAGCCGTAATTGCCTTTTTTGTAATACAAAAGTTGCAAAAAAAACATGCCGAACTCCCAGGCATAGCAGAACAAAAGATAGAACAAGAGATTACAGAACCTGTAGAACCAAGCAAAATAGAAAATATGATAGCAAAAGCAGATTATCTCTACTCAACGGGTTCAAAAGATGAAGCTCTCTATCTATATGAGAAGATTGCGCACTACAGCGAAGCTGTTTCAGCCTATAACCTTGGCGTAGCCCAACTAAAAGATGCACAGTATGAGACAGCTTTGGCTTCATTTCAAAAAGCAATACAAAATAATGAAAAAAGATGCGTAAGTGCCATTAATGCCGCTGTTTGCTCTCTTCACTTAAATAATGAAAAGAATTTTAAATATTATATTGATATGGCTTACGCTTACCTGCCGCAAGAGAGACCCTCTCCTTTGTACTCATACTACTATACACTTATCAACTATTATAACGGTAACTATCTAGAGGCTCTTAGCTCTCTTAACAACCCAACAACCGACGAGTATATAGAAACTCAGAATTCACTTAGCTCAAAAATAAATGCTCTATATGACAACAACGTTGATGCTATAAGAAGCATGGAAAAAAATGAACTCGCATCCAATGACTTTAGTTTAGGGCTGCTTTATGCGAGGGTAGGTGATTTGGCTCAGGCAAAAAAATATTTGCAAAGTGCCATCCAGAACAATACGGAGCCTATGAAAGCTCAGCTTGCACTCGGATATATAAAATTAAAAACAGGTGAGGTTCAAGCTGCGGCAAAAGAGATAGAAAATGCTACTGATATATTTGCGGAAAAAGTGTATGAGCCGTACCCAATTCAAGTTCAATTAAAAGATTCTCTATTTAACCAAGATCTGGCTCAAAAAAGGTATAGATCTCTTATAGTCGATAGCAAAAATATAAACTATCAAAAGTTATTTTATTTCTCACCATATAAAATATTTAATGCAAATCAAACAATCAGTTATATAATGAAAGGAACAGCGAACATCTTTATTGATAACGTTGATTCTGCACAGACGTATTTAAAGCAGGGAACACTCTCTTCAAGCGTCAATGCAGGAATAGTAAATGCGATAAAAAAAGCTCTCTCATTTAAAATTAGAGAAGCAAACGAAATGCTGCAAAAGCTTGTTGAGATTCAGCCAAAGCACTCTATTTTACACTATAACTTAGCATTAACCTATGCTCAAATGGGCAACATGGTTGATGCAAACAAACATTTTTTACGCTCATATAATTTAGATGCAAAAAATTATCTCTCCGGCATATATGCGATTATGACTTCCCAGCTTATAAATAAAGATAGCGAAAAGTTATCATCTATAATTAAAGATTCTATGATGAGTGAAGAATTTTCTGAAGATATAGACCTATATACGACACTGTTGCATCTTAGTGAAGACAATATTTTGGGAACAGTTGACTGGCTTGGAAAAAATTATCAGCAAAAACCTCTTTATTTAGCATTAGATGTCATAGTGGCACTAAAGCAAAATAATGTGGAAGCGGCACAAAAATCTGCAAGCAAGCTTGTTAAACTTATTCCAAATGAGATACTGCCGCATCTTATGTATGTTGATGCATATTTTGGCAAACTAAGTCCAAAAGAGTATGCAAACGAAGTTCTAAACTATCTAAAAATCCAGAACTTTGATTTTAAAGATCTATATTTCGGCGCATATGTTACAAGGTATCTTTATGTTCAGCAAAATTTAATAACGGGAAAACTCTACTTTTTAAGAGAGCATGTAAGAAAAGTGTTAGAATCAACTACAGAGCCGGTACATGAGCTCACAAGTACACTTGCACTGGCTTCTCTCTACGAAGGTGCTTATGAAGAGTCATATACTCTTTATAACAACCTCATAGACAACCTAAAAGTACAAGATCCTCAAACACTTTTTTTAGGTGCTGTAGCTTCCACAGCGGCAAACCATCATGAAAATGCAATAGCTCTTTTAGAACTTTCCAAAATGAAAGATGCAAATTTCTTAGAGAGCAGATATGCACTTGGTCTTCTATATCTAGAGACAAAGAACAACAAAGGAGCAGTAATACAGCTCTCAAAAATCAACAAAAACAACTTTAACTCTGAATATTTTAATTTTGATATAAATACCGATAAACTGATGTATGAAAAGAACCTCTCTCAAAAGTAGAAGAGATTGCTTTTTTCTGATATTATGCACTAAATGAGTAACACCAATTTAAACGGCAGGGACAAATTGTCCCTTATTTAAGTTGAGAGAAGAGAGATTTATTTTTCTTTATTTTCGCTAGTAAAGTAACCTAAAAGCGATTCGCAAGCGATAAGTTCAGCACCGACAGTAACATTTAATCTAAAGTTATGCGGCAGATAGAGAGTTGTTATACCATTAATCATAAGTCCGTATCTAGCTCCCTGCTGCAAATTTTGCGATTTTATGGCATCAAGGTCTATCCCTTTAAAACTTTGCTTAAGCAGATGTGTAATTTTCACTTTATTATTTGAATTTTTATTGCTAAATACAAGCACTGCATTTTCATTAAGAGTTCTTGATAAAGAATTCATGTGTGATAACCTTGTACCTCTGTACAAATCAAGATGATCTAGAGTTGAAGCAAAAGGAACTCTTAACAAAGATACGTTTAGGTAACTGCTGTCAATCTCTATTTTATAGGCATAGTCTTCTTCGTTAGCCAACTCTTCAATTGAGACAACAGTTCCATCAACAGGACTTACCACGCTATTTTCTTGATATAGCAGATTTTGCCTCTCAGGATTTCTAAAAACAAAAATAAAAAAGAGCGTAGCCAAAAAGGCAAAAAATTGTAAAAAATCTAAATCTAGAAACGTAAAAACAAGCATTGACAAAAGAGAGAGTGCTAAGTAATTCCATCCCTCTTTAGCAATAGGCAGAAGGTTATTTTTCATCTGATTCCCCACTATTTTTTTTATTTTCTTCACCATCACTATCCTGAACCATCTTTGCATCAGCTTTTAGTTCCTCTTCGATATCATCAACGACAAGATCCACTTTTGACTCTAAAGAGTTTTCCGTTTCAAAATGTATAATAATATTTCTAACCTCTTCACCGGTAATATTCTCTTTTTTGTAGAGAAGTTTTACTATCTCTTCAATAGCGCCTCTGTACTCTTGAAGTCTTTTTAGAACCTCTTTATATCTCTCTTGAAGCGATGACTTAACAAAATCATCCATACCCTCGGCCATTTTATCGCTATACTCTCTAGTAGCTTGCATACCGCCGCCAAGAAATGAGTGTCTGCTTTTCTCTAGAACCATAAGTCCTGCAACGTCACTCATGCCGTAAGTTTGAACCATTGACTTTATGATGTCCGTTGCACGTTCAAGGTCATTTCCTGCACCTGTAGAGATCTCTCCGATGAAAACTTCTTCTGCAGCACGCCCGCCAAGAAGAACATCTACCTCTGCCCAAAGTTCATGTCTTTGCATCATAAACTTATTCTCTTCGGGAGTGTTAAGAGTATAACCCAAAGCCGCTAAGCCGCGAGGAACGATTGAAACTTTTGAAACTTTCTTCGCCCCGATAGTTGTTTCTGCCATCAGTGCATGTCCGCTCTCATGATATGCAACTATTTTTTTCTCTTTTGGGTTGATTCTGCGAGATTTTTTAGCAAGTCCGGCTAAAGCACGTTCAACTGCTTCGTAGAGATCTTTTTGAGTTACTGTTTTTTGACTTTTTCTGCCTGCTAAAAGTGCTGCTTCATTTACAATATTTGCCAAATCTGCTCCGGCTAGCCCTGCCGTTAAACGCGCAACTTCTTCAAGGTCAACATCAGCATCCATTTTTACGCCCTTAACATGGACTTTTAAAATTTTTATACGACCTTCAAAGTCCGGCTTATCAACCAATACTTGCCTGTCAAACCGTCCGGGGCGCAAAAGTGCCTGATCTAGTATCTCAGGTCTGTTTGTTGCGGCTAAAATAATAATCGGCGTATCAGTTCCAAATCCATCCATCTCTGCCAAAAGTTGATTAAGTGTCTGCTCACGTTCGTCGTTTCCGCCCATATTTGCACCTGCTGCACGACTTTTTCCGATGGCATCAATCTCATCAATAAAAATTATACTCGGTGCATCTTTTTTTGCTTGTTCAAAAAGATCACGGACACGAGCTGCTCCGACACCGACAAACATCTCGATAAAACTAGAACCGCTTACAGAAAAAAACGGAACATCGGCTTCCCCTGCAACAGCCTTAGCCAAAAGTGTTTTTCCAGTGCCGGGGCTTCCGACTAATAGAACACCTTTTGGAATTTTTGCACCAATCTCAACATAGCGTGCAGGATATTTTAAAAAGTCAACAATCTCTTGAACTTCCTCTTTTGCCTCTTCAACACCTGCAACATCATCAAACTTTGTTTTTGGCTTCTCCGAGTTAATCATTCTTTTAGAGCCGCCCATACCTAATATACCGCTGCCCATACTTTTTTGCATTCGTCCCGCAAAAAACATCCATATAGCAATTATAATTAGAAAAGGAAAGAGCCATCCAAACATTTCAGTAAACCAGTTAGTTTCACTAAAACCGCCATATTCTATGCCCTGTTGCTCTAACTCTTGTGTCAATTTAGTATCACCAGGTACGATTCTCGTCGTATATAGAGTTAAATTGTCAACTCCATACGCTTTTATATAGCTCTGACCGATTTCAACTTTTTTTACACCTTTCTCTGTTATTAGTGATTTTAATTCCGAGTAGCTTATCTGTTTTGCTTTTTTACTTCCTGCCGCGGCAACTTCAGAACCTGGATTTTCTCCAATAAGAGCCTTAAAAAGTAAAATAATCACCACTGAAAAAATTGCAAAAGTTATAAGCGGATTTTTATTAAAAAAATTATTATCGTTATTATTGGGATTCTTATTTTGCATATCTATTTTTTACCTTGCTTAAGTATTAATGTAACCCATTCATCTTGAGTTATTCTCTCTTCAATTTCAAAATCTTGATAAAATTTTAAAACTTTTGATTCATATTTATCTAATATTCCCGATAAGACAAGTATTCCGCCCTCTTTTAAGACGCTCTTTAAATCATTTGCTATAAATGTCAAAACATCTGCAACTATATTTGCTACGACGATGTCATACTTATTTTTTGCCAGGCTACATGAACCTTCCCATAAATTTTCAAATTTTACACAGTTTAATTCTGCATTTAGCGTACTATTTTCTATGCACGCAATATCAGTGTCACATGCATCGACAAAAGCACCCAGCTTAAGTGCACCGACACCAAGTATACCGCTTCCACAGCCTACATCTAAAACTTTATCATCTTTTTTTACATATCTTGCAATTGCTCTTAGTGATGAAGCTGTTGTTGGATGATGACCGGTGCCAAAAGCTAAAGCAGGATCTATAATTATATTTATAAGCTCTTTACTAGGCTCATCCCAAGTCGGATGAATATAAAATTTATCTATCACAAGAGGCTCTATACTATTTTGATACATTTTTACCCAGTCGCTACTTTGGAGTTTTGTCTGCTTGCATTCTATATCTATGTTTTGACCTAAAGCTTTTTGCAATGCTTCCGTAAATTGTTCCAAACCCCAAATAATAGTATCAAGTTCATCTTCGCTTCTAATAATAAAGCCCTCATCAGTCTCTTCGAAACCGACAGGAAGGGTATCTGATAAAAAATCTGAAAAAAGCGAGTGGTGAGAGGATACATTAACGACTAATTCAAAATAATATTCTTGCATTAACCTTCAATACCCATAACTGCACCAAGCTTCTCTTTTAAAACTTGCGGTGTAAAAGGTTTCACTATATAGTTATTAACGCCTGCTTTAAGCGCTGTAATAACCT
>Ga0074197_1001936_pt1 | contig 15664 bp, 10 predicted proteins | sample EPASupsiteSAE305_FD_64526 | JGI IMG/M metagenome (GOLD analysis project Ga0074197, IMG submission 64526) | Bioremediated contaminated groundwater microbial communities from EPA Superfund site, New Mexico - SAE3-05 reassembly with SPADES | ecosystem: Environmental > Aquatic > Deep subsurface >...
GTGTATGTTCCTGCTGATAAGCTTGAAAAGTTTCCTGTGGCTTGCGCTCCTGCGCCAATATCATAAGATAATATGCCTGTTCCGCCGGAAGCAGTAATGGTAATTGTTCCATCATTAGCTCCATTACAAGTAATGTTTGTTGAAGCTTCGGAGTCAATACTTATTGCAGTTGGTTGCAGAACAATCGCATTATCAATTGTCTGGCAACCTTCAAAATCAGTAACAGTAACAGTATATGTTCCTGCAATTAAAGTGTTAACATCTTCCGTTCCTGCACCTGACGACCATAAATATGTATATGGAGAAGTTCCGCTATTTACAGTTAAATCAACGGCGCCATCATTACCACCATTACATGTAACATCTGTAATAATAAATGAAGCTACAGGAACCGGATAAACAGTATAAATAACTTCTGCGATATTTGTACAGGTTCCATTATCAACTTCATCATAAAAAATTTGACCATTTGAAACTGTTACATTAGAAGGAACAGGAACTAGAATAGTAAGACCAGCATCTAAAAACCATGTGTGAGAGTAAGCATTTCCACCATCAATTGTTGTTTCAAGTAAAGTTAAATTGACTCCGGAATAAGTTCCACCACCGGGAACATCTTCGCAAAAGGCAGAAGGATACTGATCTATAGCTGTTACACCTGACCATGTCCAACCAGCATTATTACCAAGATCATTACTGTTTTCACCAGCATAAAAGGTCTCTGTACTCACACTAATATCCTGTATATTCATCCAGTCACCACAAAAATCATGACTTGTCTGGCTGATAAAAGACTGTATTCCGGGAGTAAAAGAGTGAATAAATGTTGGGTCGCTGGGATTTCCTGTTGCAAGAAAATCCGTTGTAGTTTGAATTGTGCCATCTTCAAAAATTACTTCTGTTCCTGGTTCAACATATAAGGTATTAAAGGTGTTTGACCCATAAACGGTTACACCTCCCCACATTGGGTTAATAAAGGTAACATCATTATAAGTTAAACCTCCACCCGTAAAATTCCATGTATTATTAGATGTAATTATTTTTGATGTTCCGGCATTTAATGTGAAGTTAGTGTTATTTTGTACATTCCAAGTTTCGGCAGTAATTATTGAGGCACCTAAATTTAGGGTGCGAATACTTGTAGAGTTTGTTAAAAAATTTCCATTTGGAATATTTATATTAAAATCATTAGTATTTAGTATCCCATTATTGAAAGTAATACCATTCCATTCAATAGTTAATGCATCTTGTAGGGTATAATCTCCAGAACCGGAAAATTTTAATCCATAAATTGTCAAACCTGCACTTGTTATATTGTTACCGGCAAGATCTGAAGTAAAATTAAATGTTCCCCAGTATGTTAATGTCATTGCAGAAACAAGAGTTAATGACCCATTAATATTTAATTGCGCCCATCCTGATAGATCAGGAGTATTTGTAACTCCGGACCAATTCATGTTTTTACAATATCCTTCAACATTAACATTTACGACTTCTAAAGGAGCTGAAAAAGAATTAGCATCAAAGAAAACGTTGTCTTCACTTGAAGGAACACATCCATAAGGAGCGCCTCCAGAAGATAAAGACCAATGGAGAGGGTCGTTCCAGTCTCCACCATCGGCAATCCAGTATAAATTAGTCGGAACAGGAGAAGTAATATTCCATCCTGTAACAACTCCAATGCCTTGACTATTAGCTGCATTAAAAACGCCACCACCACCAGCTGTTAAATCAGATATTATAAGCCAATTCCCATTAAAAATGCCAGCAGGCATTGATAAATTTGCAACATCACCAGAAGTAATTGTTCCTATATTAAAGTAATTATTACAATCTATACCTGAAGGAATAATTATGGTATTAAATGTTTGAGTTAGCCCTCCTTCAAATTTTATACTTGTAGCAGAAGGAATATTTAAACTATTAAATGTATTACCTCCATAAATTGAAACAGCCACTGAGGGATTAATATTAACAATGTTATATGTCTGGCTTCCCCCTTGAACATAACCACTTTCATTAATATCTATTGTTGAAGTGCCGGGAATTGTAGTCATATTCGCACCATTACTTATTCGCCATCCATCTACATCAATAGTTGAATTTCCTAAAGTTAATTGTCTGGTTTTGTCTGTGGTCGAATAAAAATAGCTTGTAGTAATGTTAAAATTGTTAGTAACAATACTTCCTTCATTAAGGTATATGTTTTTATCATTTGATACCAGTGAAGTAAAATTACTTAACAATGTCCATTCCCCTGTTCCATCAAATCTTACATGTCCCCTAACAGTTACTCCTGCTGTATTAATTGTATTTCCGATATTATCAGATTTAAAATATATATCGCCGGTATGCCAGGTAATCATCGATGCATTATAAGTTAAAGAGCCAAATACATTTAGGCTATTTGTGCCAGACATTCTTGCATTGGTTGCACCCGTCCAGTTCATATTTTTACAAAATGCTATTTGATTAATAGTAACAGCTTGACCATTTAATCCAGAATTTCCATCGAAGAACACATTATCAACTTGCGTAGGGATGCAACCGCCTGCATTAGCCGGTCCGCCGCTTGTCAATGACCAGTTTAAAGGATCGCTCCAGTTTCCGGCTCCACCGATCCAGTAATAGTCTATAGAAGCTAAAGCAGTAAAATTCCAGCCTGCAGCATTTCCTAAATCAACACTATTGTTCGCATTAAAAGTAGCTCCACCAAGTGCTGTTACATCCTGTAAAGCAACATAATTGATATTAACCAGTCCGGCAGCTTTAGAGATTGTTGAAACACTTCCGTCCAAACTTGATTTAATATTTAATAAATCTCCACAATTTCCTGAAGCAATAAGGTCATTTACTACTTGTGTTTGTCCTTGTTCTAAAACCAAATCGCCTCCACTTAATGTTAATATATTAAAGGTATTTGAATGATAAACAGAAGTTGAACTTGTGTTTGTGAATGTAACATTATTATAAATAAATCCTCCTCCATCAAAAGACCATCCTCCTGTATTAATTGTTGAAGTTCCTGAATTTAATATCATATTTGTATTGTCCGTTATTGACCAATTTGATGTTAGGGTTACAACGGAACTTCCAAGGTCAACCTGACGATTATTATTTGTATATGAATAAAATGTGGAACCAGAAATATTATTATTGTTTGTAATAAGATAGCCTTGGTTGAAATATATCCAAGTGCAATTCAGGTTATCTTGCATTGCCCATTCACCGGTACCATTAAAATACACAGATGAATTTAGAACTTTCCCTGCTAGAGTAATAGTATTTCCTGCATTATCAGATCTGAAATAAATAGACGATCCATAGCTGATAGTCATTCCAGCATCAAAAGTTAAAGAACCATAAATATTTAGTTCGCCTGGCCAAATATTTGCTAAATCGGGGTTGTTTGTAACTCCTGTCCAATCCATAGAATTACAAAAAGCCGGTACATCAACTGTTACAATTTCGCCTGCTAAAGAAAACGAATTAGCATCAAAAAATACATTATCAACATCGGTAGGAACACATGTTCCTCCTGACGGATATGCTCCTCCACTAGAAGTTGACCAATGATTAGCATCACTCCAATTTCCTGTTCCTCCTACCCAGTAGTAATCTGTTGAGATAGATGGGTTAATTGCCCAGTTTACAACATTACCCATATCAACTCCATTATTTGTAATAAAAGTTGCCCCGCCAATAACTGTTATATCCTTGATATTAAGATAATCTTCGGTTACTGTTCCTGTAATCTTTTTTATTGTAGTTGTTTCGCCATCAGTCCATGTTTTTATTGTTTTTCTGTTTGAGCAAGTTGCTCCAAAATTAATATCATAAATAGTATTAATTTTATTAGGTTCAAACACAACGCCTGTTATAAAGGAGTTATCAAGTCCTATTGTATGAAAAGTATTTGACCCTTGAATTTGAATTTCACCTGGCATTGTCAGAACAAAATTTACATCATAATAAGTGAGTCCCTGACCATCGAACCAATTACTTCCGAGATTAATTGTTGAAGTTCCAGCATCAAAAGTTAATGTTGAAACGTTATTCAACATTAAATTCCATTGAACATTAATAATAGAATTTCCAAAAATGATATTCCTGTTGTTCATTGCGAATGAACCAAACATGCCAACACTAATAGTAAAATCATTTGTATTTACTGTTCCTTTTAATACCTGTAATGCTCCTCCGGACAATGAAAGATCCATATCTGACATAAAAGTCCACCCTCCGTCTCCATCAAATTCTACTCCACTAAATGAAATTGGAACGGTAGAGAAATTTAGGATGTTTCCTACACTATTTGATCTGAAAGAGATCCACCCAGTATAGCTTGCTGTCATTCCCGGATCAAATATTATAGAACCATAAATATCCAGATTATTACTTCCTGCAAAATCAGGATTGTTTGTAATACCTGTCCAGTTCATTGAATTACAGATTCCCATTACATCAACTGTAACTACTGATAGTGGTAGCGGGAATGAGTTTGCATCAAAATAGACATCATCTGCCGGGCCTGGTGCTGTTGCATGAAATACAGCTCCGCCAGATGTTGTTGCCCAATGTGTGGCGAATTCAGACCAATTGCCCGTCCCGCCAACCCAATAATAATTTGCAGCATTTGCTGTGTTTAGGTTTAAACAAAATGTTACAAAAACGAAAATTGCGAAATAGATTTTTTTCATTGCATTATAGTTTTCAAGTAAAAATGTAAAGACGTGCTTTTTGTCATAAAGGTTGTTAACTTATTATTGAATATTGATGAACTGTTAATCTTCATTTATGAATGAAAATTTTTTTAGTTACCAACTCCCTAAAAAAGAAATATATTTCGTTTCACTTTTAATTTTCTGTTTCCACCGTTTTTCAGCTTCCTTTGCAACGGCCTGGCCCTCGCTGTCCATCACAACCAGAATATCATAGTCGCTTTGGTACTCGTATGTAATGCCATCCTCCACATACTTGTCGTTCACCTGTTCCCCCCGTGCATACGACCCGAACAATATAATCATTTGCGCAGGCAGCTTGCTCCGCAATACCGAAACAATCCCGTTTATCTCGTTCCGGTTCTTTATCGGCAGGTGTTCTATCGTGGTTTTCACTTTGTTTTGACGGACTAAATTATTGTTTATTCCTGACAGTTATTTTTGTTATAAATCACACATGCCCTCTCTTATAAAGATGTTTGAGCCGCAATGTCCCGATGATAAGTGGTGTGGGGCATGTCTGAGAGGGGCCGGGGGAGTGGCCTGTTAACTTAGCTGACTGGGTCCATCAACTCAGTTTGGCACTGACTTTTTTATTTACTGCTTTCAATAAAACTATTTAGAATCAAACAAGTCCTTCAGTTTAATTATTTTACAACCGTTTTTTTCATAATAATTCAGCATTTCGTCAATTTTCCTTTTATCATAGCTTGTAATACAATCCGATAAAACAGTAACCTTGTAGTTTTCCCTGCACATATTATATACGGTTGATTTCACGCAGGCAATGGCATCTGCTCCTGTAATGTAAAATTCGTTTATTTCATTTTTCCTGATAAAGTCAGCAAAAGCTTCGCTGGTCAATGCGTTGCCTTTGGATTTTTCAAAAATGTTTTTGGAAACCAATTTCATGTCCGAAACCAATTCAGACCCACGGGTATTAGGTTTGAAAGTCCTTGTGCCGTCAGATAAGTTATAATGCTTTATGTAAACGACATGAATTTCATTTTCCACTGCCCAATCTATTGCCCGGTTAACGTTGTCAATGATTTCTTTGTAGTTTTTGGTAATGTCATTTTGATTGTCAATTACTACTAAGGACTTTTTCTGCATGGGATTTATTTCTTTTATTTTATGTTTTAGTTCAATTATTTGTTTTACCCCCCCCCACCCCAATAATTAGTTTATCCGGTCAGTCAAATATTACATTTAAAAAATATGATCCAAAAACCCTAAAATCTCCGCTTTATTTTTCTGTGAAACAGGAACATTAAAGCCATCGGTCATGATAAAATAACCACCGTCGCTTTTATCAAATTTTGTGATGTACCTTATATTGATCAGATGAGATTGGTGAACTCTTAAAAAGCCATATCCCTCAAGCATAAGCTCATAATCCCTAAGGGTTTTTGAAGTGAGCATTTTTTTGCCGGTATCAAAAATAATATTTGTATAATTTCTTTCGCTCTGGCATCGGATGATGCTTTTTATTTCTACAAAAAATATACTGTCTGCAGTCTTAATCGAAACCCGCTCGTGTCCGGTGATAATATTTTTTATCAGATTAGTTTTTGTTCCAATGTCCTTTGGAATAAGAAGCTCTTGGTCAATAAATTTGGTTATAGCTGAAATAAGTTCAAAAGGGTCAATGGGTTTAAGTATGTAATCAAGAGCATCTATTTTTATGGCTTTTATAGCATAATTTTCATAACCGGTAATAAAAATGGTTTTAAAACGAATGTCCTGCAATTGATTTAGCAAACTAAACCCGGTGCCGTCTTTTAGCTGAATATCTAGCAAAACCAGATCAGGTAGTACAGTTAAAATAAGTTCTGTGCCGGATGCAACTGAATCTGCTTCGCCCACTATTTCAATTTCAGTAAAGTTTTGAGTAAGGATTGAGCGGATTGATTCCCGTGCCCTTTTTTCATCATCAATTATTACAATTTTTTTTACCATACCTGTAAATTATTATTTAAAATTTGTCGGAATTGTAAAGGACACCTTGGTTCCTGACGGTTCACCATCATTGAACAAATCACAAAGTTCAATAGTTATTTTTTCTTTTTTCCCTTTGTTGAGCAATTTTAATCTTGATTCTGTAATTTCTGTTGATTGTGAGATTTTATTTTTGTTGTCTCTTATTTTTTGAGATGCTTCCCTTCCAATGCCATTATCAATTACTTCATAAAAAAGTGACCCGTTTTGTTGGGTGAAACGGATTGTGAGATTTCCGGGAGTTTTTAGCAATGCCAATCCATGCTCAATGGCATTTTCAATAAATGGCTGTGTAAGCATGGATGGAATTTGTATCTGTTCCGGGTCTGATTTTATTTTTGTAATAATTTCATATTCAAAACATCCCTCAAACCGTAATTTCTGCAAACCCAGATAATAATTTAATATTTCCAATTCTTCCTTTAAACTAATATATTCATTTCTTGATTTATACAATATAATCCGCATGAGCTTTGAAAAATCTGAAATGTATTTTCCTGCAAGGTTTTTATCTCCTGAAAATACAAAGCTTTGAATGGCAACAAGTGCGTTTGAAATGAAATGGGGGTTCATTTGAAGTCGCAAAATCTGCTTTTCCAAAACTAGGGTTTGTTTTTCTTTTTTTAGTTTTATTTGCCTGAAATATAAAAATATAAATACAGTTAACAGAACTAGCAAAACCCCTGTCCCGGTAAATATGATCATTAGCCGCTGGTATCTCAGACTCGTTATTTCTTTTTCCTGTTGTAGCAGTTCAATCTCTTTTTTCATCTCTTCTTCAATGCTCTCCTGGATAATTTGACTTACAAGTGCTGTTTCCTGATTGTTGTTAAGGGTGTCATTGATTTTCATTACTTCTCTGTAGTATTTTATGGCACTGTCATTCATTTGCAGGGAATCATATATCATCGCATATAAAGATAAGTTGTTAAAAAGCACACTTTTGTTTTGGCTTTTCTGGGCAATTATATTACCTGTATCAAGGTAACACAATGCCAATTTTGCTTGATTAATCATGCAATTTGAATAGGCAATATGGCTGTATAGTAAGCATAGTGTTTCTTGGTTGTTTAGTATTTTTGAGTATTTAAGTGAGGTGAAGTAATACTGTAATGCCTGAATATATTTTTTTTCATTGAGATTAACTAATCCCAAGTTTAGATTCATCATTGAAATACTCACGGTGTCTTTTTCAAGAATTGCGTTTCTTCGTAAATTAGAAAAAATATTATGTGCTCTATGATATTGCTTTTTAAGAGTATATAAGAGGGCAATGTCATTTTGGACATGTTTTACTTCATTTGTATTATGTGTCTTTTTTGCGAGAACTAAACATTTATTAAAGTAGACATCGGCTTTATCATAATCCTTTAGGCTCATTAATATTTTTCCAATTCCCCTATAAGCAATTAGTTCTGAAAGTTGGTCATTTTTTATCTTTGATTCCTGAATTGCATGGATAAATACTATCATTGACCCTCTGTAATCTAGTTCGTTGAATTTATTTTGAGCATCTACAAGAAGAGGATTTTGTTTAACTTTTTCAATATATTCCTCTTTTGCAATGCAATTGAAAGATAGAAACAATTGAAAACAGATATTAAATTTAATTACTAAATCCAAATACTTTATCATGGTAATTCATTAACCCATTTAACCTGACAATTTTTTACATTTTTTGCCATATCAATTAACAAAGATAAAGTATATTCTGGAATTGTCAATGATTCAAATTTTGATAATTCAAAGCGTGGATTTGATAAGTTATTACACATCATTGATAAAATTGAAGCAATTGTTCTGCTATATGTATCTAACTTGCTTTTTAAGTTAAGTTTTATATAAAAAGAACTGTATGTCTGTAATATTTTTATTACAAATCAAATTCAATTAAAATTTCTGTAACTACTAAAAGAGATTTTTAAAATGAAAAAAGTAAATAAAATGAAATTTAGAATTTATTTTGGGTTTTTCTTACAATTTACCATATGCATTTCTAATTTGCATGGCCAATCTTCCACTTGTGCCACTGCTGAACCGTTTTGCACAGGTACGACTTACAATTTTCCTTTAGCCACAGGCACTGAAGCGGAAGTTGGACCTTTTTATGACTGTCTTGGAAGTCAACCAAATCCAGTTTGGTATTACTTACAAATTGATGATCCTGGTTCTTTAGACATTCATATAAATTCATCCCCTGGAATTTGTGATGTTGATTTTTGTTGTTGGGGGCCATTTGCTACCCTCACAGATGTTTGTAGTAATCTAACTGCATCAAATGTAATCGATTGTAGCTTTGATCCGGCTAATGCTGAAGATTGTAATATTAGTGGGGCAATTACCGGAAATTATTATATGCTATGTATTACAAATTATGATGACATACCAACAAATGTTGAATTTTCACAAACAGGTGGCGATGGAAGTACTGATTGTAGTATTGTAAACACATGTAGTTTCACTGATTGTTCTTTAAGTGTTGGTGAATGCAATTCCGGTTCAGATTTATTTTCAATTCTTGGCAGCATCTCTTTTATATACCCTCCTGAAACTGGTACTTTATTTATACAAGATGATACAGGTATCAGTTTTACAATGAATGCTCCATTTGAAAGCCCAGCATCCTTCATGCTGAATAATCTTATTTCAGATGGCCAGCCCCATACAATTAATATTTCTTTTTCATCGGATACTTCATGTTACTATTCAGTTGATTACATTGCGCCAGACCCATGTACTCCTTGCACATCATATGCTGGCATTGACGATGAAATTTGTGGCCTTCAGTATTTTGGATTAAATGGATCTTTTAATGAAACTGATTATGCAAGAACTTGGTCATGTACTTCTTCTAGTGTCATTTTTAGCAATCCTTCATTACAAAATAGTTTAGTCACTGTACCTGATTTCGGTACATATACTTTTATTTGGACAATTACAAATTCTGTGGGAATTACTTGTTCAGATGAAGTTTCTATCACATTTAAAAACATTCCTAACTCTACTTTTTCAATGACTGATGTTCCTTGTTTTGAAGGTAATTCAACAATTACATATACCGGGAATGGTCAGGGGGATTCTGAATATATTTGGAATTTTGGAGATGGGAACATTGTCTCAGGATCAAATCAGGGGCCATTTCAGATAAATTGGTTAATTGCAGGGTCTCATACAATTTCACTATATGTTATTGAAAATGGATGTACTGGCCCAACAACAATCAACACCATAATTACCAATTCTCCTGTTATTTGCAGCTATACAACTGATAGTGTTGATTGTGCAAATGGAACTAATGGTTATGTCAATTTAAATGTTGAAGGAGGAACACCTGGTTATGATTATACATGGTCAACTGGATATTCCCCTCCATTTCCTGCTGGAAACTATTCAGTTATCATAACAGATTCAAATGGATGCTCCATTGTTCAAAATATCAGTATTTATGAGCCAGAATCATTATCGGCTATAATTTCAAGTATAGGTCCTCTTTGTTTTAATGGGAATGAAGGTTCTGCCTCTGTCAGTGTTTCAGGTGGCACTTCTCCCTATTCATACTTATGGACTGATTCTTCACATAGCACATCAGTAACTATTGATTCATTATCTGCTGGTATGTACACAGTTCATATTACAGATAAAAACAATTGTGTAATTTCAAATAGTGTAACAATAAATAATCCGAGTAGGGTATATATTGATGCTCCAGAAGATGACTGGATTTGCATAGGGCAATCAATAAATCTTGCTTCTTCGGCAACCGGGGGTACGCCGTGGTACTCCTATTTTTGGACTGATATGTCATCAGGAGAGGTTTTCAATACTCCATCAATAACAGTTAACCCAGATACTACCAATATATATCAAGTATACTGTTTTGATCAAAATAATTGCAAAAGCACGATCGAAGAAATTACCATAAATGTTTATCCACCAATTTCTATTTCCATTACACCAAATATTGACACCATTTGCTTAGGTGAAAATTTAGAAATTAACGTTTTTGTCAACGGTGGTAATGGGGGGCCATATTTACTAACCGATCTGTATGGAAATATTGTTGAAGACCCAAATTCTATAATACCTCTAAATAATTCATTAATTATTCTGACAGCCCATGATCAATGTGGTTCTCCAACTGCTTCAGACAGCATAGAAGTAAGTGTTATGCTATTACCTTCAGTAAGCTTTTTTGCTAATTCAACTTCGGGTTGTGAGCCCTTTACTGTTGATTTCTATAATACTAATCTGGAAGATGGTATGTCATTTGAATGGAATTTTGGTGACAACGAAAATTTTAACACATCAAATGTTCAAAATCCTGAATACACTTATGAGCAATTTGGGGTTTATGATGTTTCATTGACGCTTACTTCCAAATATGGTTGTAAAGCAACATCTTTGATTAATGATTTTATAACTGTACATCCAAAACCAACTGCACTTTTTAATCCTGATCCTGTTTCTGCGTCAATTGTCAATCCTATCGTTTTTTTTGAAAATAATTCTCTTGGAGCAGATCAATTTTATTGGTTTTTTGGAGATACCGATTCCTCAAACTGCTATCAACCATCACATAAGTATAAAGAAATCGGGGAATATAATGTTGTTTTGATAGCTGAATCTTCTTTTGGTTGTGCAGATACTGTTGATTCAAAGATATACATTAGGGATGAGTTCGCATTTTGGGCTCCAACTGCTTTTTGCCCGGGTAGAGCTGGTCAAAATGGATATTTTTTTATCAAAGGAAGAGGGATTGAAGCAGATGACTTTTCAATGGTAATATATGATAGATGGGGAGAAACCATTTATAATACAAATTTGTATAGCTCTGAAATACCTGAAAGTTATGGATGGAATGGTCGGGTTAAAGGAAATGAATTTGCTCCAACTGGCGTATATTCATGGCTTGTGAAATATATGGATAGTAATGGAAACAGATACGAAAAAGCAGGGTATGTAACTTTAATTAGATAGTTGGCACCAAATAAAAACATTCAACTAAAACTTTATATATTTTACTTAAACAAAAAAAAATGAAAAAAAATATCGAATTCCAAATTGGTCAGTTCTCTTTTCGTAAAACAATTATTTTAGTAGTTCTTATATCATGCTTATGTTTGGTATGTAAGGCCCAAATCACTGTAGTTCCTGTTTCTAATGATAATTATCTCATCAATCCGGGGAAAGGATGGGTCATATATTCAAATTTCAGCAATGCAGATTCTTCAGCTTGGGCTAAAGCTTCAGTCGGATATACCCGTTTCGACTGGAAGGATATACATATAGCTGAAAATACATATAATTGGTCAATAATTGACAATGCATTGAACGATTGCATAAACAGAGGAAAGCTCTTTGCATTCGGTGTGATGTCCTGCAATGTTAATTCGTCAAGCAGTTACGCATCAATGCCTCAATGGGTAATAGATGCCGGAGCACAATATTATTTAGCTTCAGGTGCGCCTGATTGCAAAATCCCAGTCTGGAACGATTCAATATTTATAGATAAAATTCAACAATTCGTAAATGCCCTTAGTTTACGCTATAATGGAAATAAAAATATTGCTTTCATAGATAACAGAATATATGGTAACTGGGGTGAGTGGCATTTATACCTTATTGGAGGAAGTGATCCCGGTAATTCAATTAAGAATTCATTTGTTGATATGTTCTCAATATTTGATAAAACATTTATAATTCAACCAAACTCTGGTGGAGAAGGAAGTTATGAAGGAGGGTTTGCTTATTATGCTAGGGATACATATAATATGGGATGGAGAGAAGATTCGTCTGATGATGAAGAACGATGGACAGTTTGTTCTTTATCATCAGAATATGCCCCAAATGTCGCTGAATGGAGTACTTCATATGCAAACTTAGAAGCCGGAGCTGGCTGGACTGGAGAATTTTGGTCTGACCAGATGGTTTCTGAGGCTGTTTTAGGTTCACATTATAGTTATCAGAATTTTGGTCAATGGAATGGTAATGAAGCAAATACTTTTTTAGCAGAAAAAGAATATCTGATAGATGAATGGCAAAATAAAATGGGCTATTGGTTTAAAATAACTTCAGCAACTTTTCCCGGCGATTTAGCTAATGGAACTTATGGAATTATATCCTTTTCAGTAAAAAATGATGGAGTTGCCAGACAATGCATAAAAAATTCTACTGGTTGTGTAAAGCTTGCATTATTGGATAATGATTATAATGTATTACAGACTATTCGTCTTCCGGCGATTAATCCGATAAATTGGGCTCCATTTCAAACAACCAATGAGAATGCAGACTTTTCATTTCCTTTTACCTCTGGCGCAACAAAGTTAGGCCTAGGTGTATTTTCTGACAGTACTCTTACAATTCCGGACACTAAACTCGGAATAAATAATGGAACTCCTGATAATTGGTATATACTTACTGATATGGTTGATGATCCTGAAGGAATTGCGAAAGAAGATATGAATTCATCTATATTAGTTTATCCAAATCCAGTAACAGATATAATTATAATTGATTTAAAGCACGGCAAAGAATTAATCGAAATAAAAATTTATGATATAAATGGAAGAAATGTTTATTTACATTCTGGTATTTCAAAGAAAATGTCTCTTAATGTTTCAGGACTTCCATCTGGTTTATACATTCTGGAAGCGAATAGTTCATCAAATGCTTTAAAAATAAGGTTTATAAAAATGTAAGTTATTATAATAATTTTATTTAAATATGGGAGGTTGCATCATTTGCTATTTACATACCCACAGTAGCTGGCCCTTCAATCACCTTCAGATCATCAAATGGATTTATAAACTCAATATTGCTTTCTATGCTGTGAGCCATTGCTGCCTGTTGTGCACCGTCATAAGTATTGCCTGTAAGGATAATTTCAATACTTTTTTTACCAAAATAGTTTACCTGATCTATTTTTTGTAAAGGCGTGGTTATTGGCATATAAATTATCCCTTTTACATTCAGCTTATTGCAGGCATAAGCAACCCCCTGAGCGTGGTTACTGGCACTTGAGCAAATTATCCCCTTTTTGAGGCTTTTACTATTAAGACTGCTGATTTATTATACGCACCTCTTATTTTGTATGATCTTACAACCTGCTTATCTTCCCTTTTAAAGAATATATCCGCATTGAATTCTCCAGATAGCCTCTCATTCAGCATTAACGGGGTTTTATATATAATCTTTTTTAGTTTAGCTGAAGCTTTCCCAATTTCTTTTATTCCTGCCAAAAATGGCTCTGTACCTGGTTTTGTATCTATTATTTATTATTTTTATTAAAGAGGGTTGAATGCAAATATCAGCCAGTCAACCCTCGTAGTTAGATAATTATGACCTTAGTTTCCTCACTTGTAGCCCTGATTGCCACATTTCAGAATCCCTGATCCCGTTGAGTTCTTCTTCCAATTGTGCTTTATAATTGTTTTTACTATTCGCCTTTATTACTATTTCTGCTTCTTTACCCGAAATAACGCTGTTGTATAATTCATTAAATACAGGTTCAACGGCATCCCTGAACCGATGTCTCCAGTCGAGAGCACCTCTTTGCGCTGTGGTTGAAGTATTTGCATACATCCAATCCATGCCATTTTCTGCAACCAATGGCATAAGGCTCTGGGTTAGTTCCTCAACAGTTTCATTAAATGCCTCGGATGGAGAATGCCCATTCCTGCGGAGAACATTGTATTGGGCTTCCATTATCCCGGTAAGTGCACCCATTAATACACCCCTTTCACCTGTCAGGTCACTGTATACTTCCTTTTCAAAGCTTGTTTCAAATAAATAACCTGACCCAATACCAATGCCCATTGCAAGTACTTTCTCTTTAGCCTTTCCTGAATAATCCTGATGAATTGCATAACTGGAATTAATCCCTTTTCCCTGGAGGAACAACCTTCGTACACTTGTGCCTGAGCCTTTGGGTGCAACAAGGATCACATCAATGTCTTTAGGAGGGATAATACCAGTTTTTTCTGAAAATGTTATCCCGAACCCATGCGAAAAACATAGTGTTTTTCCTTTGGTCAGATGTTTGTTTACAACTGACCAGTTGGATATCTGGCCTGCATCAGATAATAAATTTGATATTAAACTGGCTTTAATGCATGCTTCATCCGGTTCAAACAAGTTTATACCTTCTTTCCAGCCATCCTTCTGAGCCTTTTTCCAACTGTCTGTTCCTTTTCGCTGACCAATAATTACATTAAATCCATTGTCTTTGAGATTTAATGACTGGCCGGGACCTTGAACCCCATAGCCCAGGATTGCAATTGATTCGTTTTGTAATGCTTTACGAGCCTGATCAAGCGTGAATTCAGCTCTTGTAATTACAGTTTCTATTGTGCCTCCAAAATTTATTTGTGTCATAGTTTTAATTTTTTGTTTTAAATAATCTGTTATCATTGTTTTTAAAATATCTATACTATTTGTAATCATAATTTATTAAAGATTCAGCATAACACTTTATGCCTCTTTACCGGGCTGTCTTTAATTGAATAAGAATTAGTACTGGTCTGGTTTTCATAAAAGCCGAAGTTTTCGATTAGCTGCTGGGCAGTGAGCCTGTAGAGGACAATTTCTTTATTATTCACTTCTTTATGAGGATAATACGAAACATCATGGACCCCGATTACCCTTCGAATCTGTAAAACGGCTTTTTCTATTGTTTCCTGATTTGATTCTACAACAATGCTGTATTTTTGATATCCAAGCTTCCCTGCATTTGTAACAACCATGTTTTCGATACTGAGCCTTTTCTTGTTGAAATTGTTGAGGACTCGTGTTAGCAGACCATGCTGCTTTTCGGTGGTGACATTGATTAAAAATTGTTCTTCCATTGTTTTTGAGTTTAAATGATTAATTTGATTCAGTGATTTTATTAATATATTGTTAAATATTTTTATTATCAGCCGGTTTCAGTATAACCTGATCTACTGAGG
>Ga0074197_1001939_pt1 | contig 15645 bp, 17 predicted proteins | sample EPASupsiteSAE305_FD_64526 | JGI IMG/M metagenome (GOLD analysis project Ga0074197, IMG submission 64526) | Bioremediated contaminated groundwater microbial communities from EPA Superfund site, New Mexico - SAE3-05 reassembly with SPADES | ecosystem: Environmental > Aquatic > Deep subsurface >...
CGGCAACTGCGGCAGCAATGCGGCAGCGCGGTCGAGCACCTCCACCCCGCCATAAAGCCGGGGCAACGCCAGCAACGCCTCACGATATGGCGAAGACAACTCGGCACAAAAATCGCGCAACGCCGGCACATCCTTGGCGCGCAGGATATCGAGCAGCGCATCCTCGGATTCGCCCGGCAAGCCGGCAGCTTCGGCCAATGCCCGGAAGATGCCGACATGCCCCAAATCGATCCGGGATACCGGCAGGCGCATGGTTTCGAAAGCACCGGCCATCAGTCGGATCACATCAAGATCGGCAGCAATGCCAGCATAGCCATAAAGTTCAGCCCCGACCTGGAGAGGCTCGCGTCCGGCAGAGATGCTGGCAGGTAGCGTATGCAGGACACTGCCGCAATAGCAAAGGCGGGTAACGCCTTGATGATTGAGCAAATGCGCATCGATACGAGCAGCCTGCGGGGTGATATCAGCCCGCACCCCCAGAGTACGCCCGGACAATTGATCGACCAACTTGAAAGTCCGCAACCGGAGATCCTGGCCGGCACCGGTCAACAGTGACTCAAGGTACTCCAGCATCGGCGGCATCACGAATTCGTAACCGCGCCGGGTGAAATGATCCAGCGCCGTTCGGCGCAAGCCTTCAATGCGAGCCGCCTCAAGCGGCAAAGCATCGGCAATGTGTTCAGGTAACAGCCAGTTCATGAAGAAAACACAATAAAGATCAGACCGATCAACATTGAAGTCAGTCCGACAAAGCGAATTTGCCCATCCGAAAATTGAATCAGGCGACGAAAAGTCTCACGCCAAGCGGCTGGAGCGATAAACGGCATCGCTCCTTCGATGACCAGCATCAAAGCAAAAGCCAGCAGCAGGGAGTCAATCATTTTTGCTTGTCGCTGCCGCGACCTGCATTCTTCATGTATTTGAAGAAATCGCTGCCCGGCTCGACCACAAGAACATCATTCTTGCTTTTGAAACTCCCACGATAAGCTTCGAGACTACGGTAAAAAGTGTAAAACTCCGCATTCTGGCTGAATGCCTGGCCATATACGGACGTCGCCTTGGCATCGCCTTCGCCTTTGATCTTCTGGGCATCGCGATACGCTTCGGCAACCAGAATCTCACGCTGACGGTCGGCGTCCGCACGAATTTTCTCAGCCTCGGCAGCACCTTCGGAACGCAACTCATTGGCCACCCGTTTGCGCTCAGCCTCCATCCGACGATAGACCGCTTCGCTGACCTCGCTCGGCAATTCGACCCGCTTCAAACGGACGTCAACAATCTGCACCCCGATTTTGCGAGAGTCCGCATCGGCCTTTTCCCGCATCTGATCCATGATTTTATCGCGCGACCCGGAAACCACATCATGCACCGTACGCTTGCCAAACTCCTCGCGCAAACCGGCATTAACAGTCTGGTTCAGGCGAGTTTTAGCCCGAGCCTCGTCGCCACCAACCGAAATGTAATACAAGGTCGGATCAACAATACGCCATTTAATATAAGAATCGACCAGAACGTTCTTTTTTTCCGAAGTAATAAAACGCTCGGGATCCGCATTGTCCAGCGTGATGATGCGTTTCTCGAAATAGCGAATATTCTGGATCAACGGAACCTTGAAATACAAACCAGGCTCCGCAATTGCCCGCTTGACCTCCCCAAGCTGGAAAACCAGGGCGTACTGGCGCTGATCAACCGTGAAAATCGACATTGCGAGGACAGTGAAAACTACTGCAAGCATCCCGCCAATAAAATTGATACGCTGGCTCATCAGCGCCCCTCCCGGTCGCGCGAACGCAATGATGTGTCACGGACAGAAGACGAATACGATGCTCCGCCCCCTACCTTCGGTGCTGCCTCGAGTTGCGGAGGCACCTCTGTTGGCACGGGAACAGCGGACCGCAGGGGACCGTTGGCAGCAGCTACTTCGGCATTTGCAGCAGCAACGCCTGCTGTTGCCTGCATCAGTTTGTCGAGAGGCAAGTAGAGCAGATTCCCCTGCCCCTTTGCATCGACCATCACCTTGCTGGTGTTAGCAAAAATCTGCTGCATTGTTTCCAGGTACATGCGTTGCCGGGTCACCTCCGGCGCCTTGGCGTATTCGGTGACGATCTGGCGGAAGCGGGAAGCATCGCCTTCCGCTGTAGAAATTACTCGTTGCTTGTAACCATTGGCCTCTTCCAGCAGGCGCGCAGAAGTCCCCTTCGCCTTCGGAATCACGTCATTGGCGTAAGCCTGACCTTCGTTCTTTTGCCGCTCACGGTCCTGCCCTGCCTTCACCGCATCATCGAATGCAGCCTGGACTTGCTCTGGTGGCTGAGCATTTTGCATCGTCACTTTTGAAATAAGGATGCCGCTCTGATACCGGTCGAGGATATCCTGCATCAATTTGGCAGCCTGCGTCGCAATCTGTTCACGGCCCTCGTAGAGGACATAGTCCATCTTGCTCTTACCGACAATCTCGCGGACAGCAGACTCTGCAGCACCGACTACAGCTTCATCGGTACTCCGGTTATTAAAGAGATATTCGACCGGGTCTTTAAGGATGTACTGGACGGCAAACTGGATATTGACGATGTTCTCATCGTCCGTGAGCATCAAAGCCTCTTTAAGCACCTTGTTTCGTTCGCTGCCACGATAGCCAATCTCGATGGTCCGGACCCCTGTCAAATTGACCAACTCATGCGATTGAACCGGGTAAGGCAAGCGCCAGCGCAGCCCCGGTTCGGTCGTTTCCTTGAAACTACCGAACTGCAGCACGATCCCTCGTTGTGAGGCATCAACAATATAAAACCCTGACGCCAGCCACAGCACCGCTACCAGTGCGGTCAACAGCCCCAAACCGCCACCAACAAACCGCGGATTGAAGTCGACCGGCGGCATACGCGGACCGTCGCCGCCCCCTTGACCGCCATTTCGGCGGCCACTGAAAATATTGTTCAATTTGCGATTGAAGTCGCGCCACAGCTCTTCCAGGTCGGGAGGCCCTTCACCGGGACGGCGCGGTCCCCCTGAATTATTGCCACTGTCGTTGCTGCCACGATTACCCCAACCAGGGTCGTTCAGCGACATGAATATGCCAAGAGTTGGAATCATGCTCGGGGTTTAATTGAAGTAATCTGATTCAGCTTCGCTGACCGCATCAGCCAGCGCCTTGCGGCGAAGATCGGCTTTAGCCTGAGCCCGTTCGGCCAGGGAAGCTCGCAAAAGTTCCAGTCCTTCGCCGGTGCGTGCACTGACTCGAACCTTGGCGATATTACCATATTCATCGCGCTCAACTCCGGCGGAAGCCTCGGTCAGATCAATCTTGTTGGCCAGCAGAATCGTGGGGACATCCGCTGCACCGATCTCGGCAAGCACTTTTTCGACCTCGGCAATCTGCTCATCGCGTGCATGACTCGCAGCATCGACAACGTGCACCAGAACATCGGCATCGACCGCAGCCTCCAAGGTTGCGTGAAAGGCATCCACAAGAGAATGCGGCAAATCGCGAATAAAACCCACGGTATCGGAGATTACGATATTCCCGGCTTCTTCGATCCATAGTTTGCGCGAAGTCGTATCTAACGTTGCAAACAGCTGGTTTGCCGCATAAACCCCCGCGTGCGTCAAAGCATTGAAAAGTGTGGACTTACCGGCATTTGTATAGCCGACCAGAGAGACATTCAGAATATCGCCCCGTCGTCTGGCCTTACGTTGGACGCCTCGTTGGCGAGTCAGTTTGAACAGGCGCTCTTTCAGCAGCTTGACCCGATTACCCAGCAGGCGTCGATCGGTTTCCAATTGCTTTTCACCCGGACCACGCATGCCGATCCCGCCCCGCTGGCGTTCTAGGTGGGTCCAGCCTCGAACCAAGCGGGTTGAGAGATGCTCAAGCTGAGCCAACTCCACCTGCAACTTGCCTTCCGAGCTCGCCGCTCGCAAGGCAAAAATATCCAAAATCAGGCTGGTACGATCCACCACCCGACACTTGAGTTCCCGCTCAAGATTGCGCTGCTGCGCTGGCGACAATTCATGATTGAAGATTGCCAAATCGGCATCAGCGGCAGCAAGCGCTGCGGCGATTTCTTCAACCTTTCCCTTGCCGGCAAAGGTTTTGGGATCCGGGCTATGCCTTTTGCCTCTCACCTCGGCCAAGACGATCGCACCTGCGGACTCAGCCAGCAGGCGTACTTCCTCCACTTGATCTTCGATATCGAATTGTCCGAAATCAAGCTGAACGATCACTGCCCGTTCGCCAGCGGCGGGTCGTTCAATCATCTTTGCTCCGATACAAATAATTAGGCCTGCCACATGGGCAGGCCGAAAAGGGAAGATGCGGCAATTACTCCGCAGCCTGTTCCTGCTGCAGGTTAACCGGACGAGCTGGAACAACAGTAGAAATGGCGTGCTTGTACACCATCTGCGTCACCGTGTTCTTGAGCAGAACGACATACTGGTCGAAAGATTCAACCTGACCTTGCAGCTTGATGCCGTTAACCAGATAGATCGAAACGGGAACGTGCTCACGACGTAGCGCGTTGAGGAAGGGGTCTTGTAAAAGTTGCCCTTTGTTGCTCATGGTGTGGACTCCATGTGTGTTGTTATATGAGAGGTCTAATGTACCCAATTTTCCCTTGCTCGGGAAAACTATTTAAGATTTGCCGATCAATCTTTATCGGCAAACGGGTTCTTGCTGGTAACGAATTGAATCCGCAACGGTGTTCCCTGTAATTTGAACGCCTCACGGAACGTATGCTCGAGATAACGACGATAGCTATCTGTAATCTGATCCACCGCGTTACCGTGAACAACGATGATTGGTGGATTCGAACCACCTTGATGGGCGTAGCGCGGCTTGGGCCGGAACACACCATGCTTTGCCGGAGCCTGCTTGGCAACTGCATCTGCCAGAACCCGCGTCAGACGCGGGGTCGACAACTTGGTCATGGCAGCACGATATGCGGCATCAACAGAGCGGAAGAGATTCTTCAGGCCAATGTTTTCACGTGCTGAAATGAAGTGAAATTTGGCGAAATCGAGGAATTTAAGCTTTCGCTGCAAGACTTGCCGTGTCTGTTCGCGAACATAGGCATCCAGTCCATCCCATTTATTCACTGCGACCACCAGCGCACGCCCCGACTGCACGACAAAATCGGCGATATGCGCATCCTGATCGGAAACATCGGCCTGGGCATCGACCATCAGAATCACAACATTTGCATCCTCGACAGCCTGCAAAGTTTTGACGACCGAGAATTTCTCGATGGCTTCGAAGATCCGGCCACGCTTACGCATACCTGCCGTGTCGATCAGTACGTATTTGCGTCCCTCGCGCTCAAAATCGATCTCGATCGCATCGCGGGTGGTACCGGGAGCATCGAAAGCGATGACGCGCTCTTCACCGAGCAGGGCATTGATCAAAGTTGATTTGCCGACATTGGGGCGACCGACAATCGCCACTTTGACGACCTCCTCCCTTTCGCCTTGCTCTTCGGGCTCTGGAAAGGCTTCCAAAGCCAACTCGACCAAATTACGCACACCTTCGCCATGGGCAGCAGAAATCGCGTAGGGATCCCCGAGACCGAGTTCATGGAATTCGGCGGCGACCATGCCCCGATTCATCCCCTCTGCCTTGTTGACTGCGACATATACGGGGGCTTGCTGCCGTCGCAATTTATTGGCAATTTCCTTGTCGTGCGGGGTAATACCGGTCCGGCCATCGACGACGAACACAATCGCATCGGCTTCGACAATCGCTTGCTCGGTCTGGCGAGCCATTTCATGCAGGATGCCATCCTTGACCAGCGGCTCGAAGCCTCCGGTATCGACAACCAAATAAGGCTTATTTCCCAGTCGACCGTGTCCATAGTGACGATCACGGGTCAAACCGGGCAAATCGGCAACGATTGCGTCCCGGGAACGAGTCAGGCGATTAAATAACGTGGATTTGCCGACATTCGGCCGCCCCACCAGAACGAGAGTTGGCTTCATTGTGCCTCGAACTTGCTGATACTGCCGCCTGCGGTTTGCACCAGGAAGCCTGCACCAATTGATTGAACAGCAGCACGAACCGGCGTGCCGTCAGTATTTTTGCGAGCGACGAAACTACCGTCTTCGCGCGATAGGAAATGGACGATCCCTTCGCCATCGGCAACGGCAATCAGCCCTCGCTTGATCGCCGGGGCCGAAACTTTCCGGTTGTACAAAGCCGCCTGTTTCCACAAACTGCTTCCGCTTAAACGATCAAGAGCATGTACGGCACCTTTGTCGTCGGTAACGAACAGATAACGCCCGTCAAGTACGACGCCTGTCGCCGAAGACAGGTCGCGCGACCAGACCATCGAACCGCCCTGCCCCATATCGAAACAGGCAACCCGGCCTTGAAAGGCAACCGCACAAATCTGACGGCCATCGACCGCCGGAGCAGCAACCACATCCGCTGCACGATCAACCTCGGTCGCCCCCTTCGGCTGTGCAACAGTTCCCTCCCAGATGGGGGCTCCGTTAGCAACCGACAAAGCCACCAATTTTCCACCGGGAAAACCGGCAAAGAGGTAGCGGTCTGCGAACACTGGCGTAGCGGTACTCCGGATCGACAGAGCCGGCGTCGATCGCTGATAAACCCATTTCCGCACCCCATCCGCAGAATTCAGCAGCGCAATACGATTATCTCCGCTACGCACGGCAACCCCCTCCTCGCTAACTGCAGGCGCTGCCAATACTTCGCTGCTGACCCGGGATTGCCACAGGAGACGCCCGTCAGCACTGGAGAATGCAAGAACATCGCCACTGCGCGTACCAACCGCCACCATCTTGGCGTCAGCCCCAACACCGCCGGAAAGCGTCTGCGCAGCCTTGATCTGCCAAATCTTGCGTCCATCCTCAATTTTGGCAATCGTTCCGTCCTGTGCAGCGACATAGACGCTATCCCCCACCACCGCTGGAACAAGAGCATATTCACCGGACTTGCCAATGCTCGCATTCCAGGCCGCACGTACTTCCACCGTGGCAGTCAACGGTTTGAGTGCCGCCATCTTCGGAGCATTGGAAGAAAATGGGTTGATTGAATCAAAGGCATCGCCGATTGTTGAGCAACCAGCAACGGTGAGGACCAGGATGGGGGGGAGAAAACGCCAAAACATCATGCGCTCTCACCCAAGGCATCAAGTTTTTGTTGCAGCAGTTCGCGGCCGGAGCCTGCTTTATCCCCGGTTTTTTCCAAGGCTGCACGATATGCAGTCTTCGCTTCATCACGCTTGCCTTGCGCGGCATGAAGATCACCGAGCAATTCCTGCTGGCGCGCCATGAATGCGGGGACGGGAGCAGTGCTCAAGGTGCTCGCAGCCATCTCGTAAGCCTGCTCATCAAGCAGAATGGCTGCTAGGCGCAAACGTGCCAAATCACGGACTTCGTCCTTGCCGTTCTCGACAATCCAAGTCAACTGCACCTTAGCGGTTTTCAAATCGCCAGCCAAAAAGGAATGCTGAGCGGCTTGCAAAGCCCCCAATGCCGCATAGTGTGTCGATGCATATTTTTCAGCCAGCTCGCCTGCTGCCGCCTTGATGCGCTGCGCATCGCCAACCTGCACCGCTTGCTCCAGCACACCGTATACGGCCGATGCCTTGGCTGCTTGTCCATTCTGATACCAGTTCCAGCCCTGCCAACCAACTACGGCTAAAGAAGCCGCAGTCACCAAGGCGGTAACCAAGTTGCCATACATTCCCCACCAGGCCCGCAGTGAGTCTATTTGTTCCTGCTCTTCAAGATCGTAGTGCGCCATACCCATTCACTCCTGTTCATCGAGGGTTTCGGAGTCGATCAACTGCCCGATGATGGCTTCCGCCAGATCGTCCACCTTCAGCTTGCGTTGCGCGCCTTCGCCGGCACGCAACGGCTTCAATTGTGCTTCACCGGTCGCGGCTTCGTCATCGCCGATCACGATAGCAAAGGCCGCGCCACTGGCGTCCGCCTTTTTCATCTGCGACTTGAAGCTGCCGCCGCCACAATGCAGAAGCACATTGATCCCCTGATCGCGAAGCCCTTCTGCAACACGAAAGGCCAAGCGACCGGCGTACTCACCTTGGTGCACGAGATAAACATCGGGAACAGTTGCAGCCGGTTCTCCACCACTTTCGCGAATCAACGCTACCAAACGCTCGACACCCATTGCAAAACCACAGGCCGGAGTGGACTTGCCTCCGAGTTGCTCGACCAAACCGTCGTAGCGGCCACCTGCGCACACAGTGCCTTGCGCCCCGAGCTTGTCTGTGACCCATTCGAAAACGGTCAGATTATAGTAATCGAGACCTCGCACCAGACGAGGGTTGATCGTGTATGGCTGACCAGCATCGCGCAATACCTGCTGCACCCCCTCGAAATGTGCCAGCGACTCGGCACCTAGATAGTCGATCAATTTAGGGGCTGCCGCGCACATCTCCTGCAATGCAGGATTTTTTGTGTCCAAAATCCGCAGCGGATTGCTGTACAGGCGACGCTTGGCATCCTCATCGAGCAACTCGGCATGCTGTTCGAAATAGGCAATCAAGGCTGCTCGATGTTGCGCCCGTTCAGCGGGCTGGCCCAAGCTATTGAGCTGTAACTCAATCCCATCGAGTCCTAAATCCGCCCAAAGACGAGCCCCCATTAAAATTAATTCGGCATCGATATCAGGGCCAGCAAAACCAAACGTTTCAACCCCAACCTGGTGAAATTGACGGTAGCGACCTTTTTGCGGCCGTTCGTGGCGAAACATCGGACCGAAATAATACAGACGCCGCGGGTGCTGTACCGCCAGATTGTGCTGAATTAGTGCTCGCACACAACCTGCCGTGCCTTCCGGACGTAAAGTCAGCTGTTCGCCATTAAGACTGTCGGTAAAGGAATACATTTCCTTTTCGACAATATCCGTCACCTCACCGATAGCTCTCTTGAACAACGGGGTAGGCTCGACGATAGGCATACGAATCGGCCGATAACCATAGGCTTTGAGCCAAGAACGAACGGTTTCCTCAAAAATTTCCCAGAATTCGGCTTCGTCCGGCAGGATATCGTTCATCCCACGTACAGACTGGAGGGTTTGACTCATTTTTGCAGTTTCTTTTTGTAAGTACGCGCAACATAGCGCTCAATGATTTGCTTAAACTCGCTGACGATATTGTCCCCTTTAAGGGTGACCGTTTTGACTCCATCTTCATAAACAGGCGCCGCGGGAGCCTCACCGGTACCAGGAAGAGAAATACCAATATTCGCGTGCTTCGACTCTCCCGGTCCGTTGACGATGCAACCCATTACCGCCAGCGTCATATTTTCAGCACCGTCATAATGCACACGCCACTCCGGCATTTTTTCACGAACGAAATCCTGCACCTCTCCCGCCAACAGCTGGAAAAAAGTCGAGGTCGTCCGCCCGCATCCCGGGCACGCTGCAACCATCGGTGTAAATGCGCGCAAGCCCATGCTTTGCAAAATTTCCTGCGCAACGATGACTTCCTCACAACGGGAACCGCTAGGAGCGGGGGTCAAGGAAACCCGTATCGTATCTCCGATCCCCTCCTGCAAAAGAACCGAAAGGGCCGCCGTTGATGCAACAATCCCCTTAGATCCCATACCGGCCTCGGTCAATCCGAGATGCAAGGGATAGTCGGCACGCAAAGATAACTCGCGATAAATCGCAATCAAATCCTGAACGCTGGATACCTTGCAGGAAAGAATGATTTTTTCTGGCGCCAAACCGATTTCTTCTGCCTTGGCCGCAGATTCAAGCGCCGAAGTGACCATCGCGTGCTGCATAATTCTGCTCGCATCCAGCGGCACCGATGAACGGTTGTTTTCATCCATGACCCGCGCGAGCAGGTCCTGATCCAAGCTGCCCCAATTAACGCCAATCCGCACCGGCTTGTCGTAGCGACAGGCAAGCTCGATCATCTGTGCGAATTGCTCGTCCTTCTTCTTACCAAAACCGACATTACCCGGATTGATCCGGTATTTCGCCAAAGCCTCGGCACAAGCGGGGTGCTCGCTAAGCAAGCGATGGCCGTTATAGTGGAAATCGCCAATCAGCGGAACATTGCATGCCATCCGGTCAAGGTGCTCGCGGATCTTCGGTATAGCTGCAGCAGCCTCGGGGGTATTGACGGTAATTCTGACCAGCTCCGAACCTGAACGGGCCAACTCGGCACATTGGATCGCAGTAGCTAAATAATCGGCAGTATCGGTATTCGTCATCGACTGGACAACAACCGGCGCCTCTCCTCCCAACAGGACATGACCGATACGACAACTTTTTGTTCGGCGTTTAGATGCAGCAGCCATCGGCAAATCACTCCAGAACCAGGCGGGCAACGTCGCCTTTAGTATGCGGCGCCAAATCCACTGCCTGACCATGCCAGAATAGTTTAACCCCCGGTGCGTAACCGATCACCAGGGATAGAGGCCCCTGCCCAGACAATGCCTGCTCGCTATCTGCCGGCTGTCGCTGAGAAAACAGGATCCGGTTATCACGATCACGGATTTCAACCCAGGACTCCTTGCTGACAGTGAAGCGAACTTGTGGTGCCTTGTTAGCCGCAGGTCCGGAAACAGAAGGATCGACAACGGCGCTCCCCGCCGCCGAAACAGGGCCCACTACTGAAGAATCACCGCCGCCAACAGGTACCGGGTTGGGAACCGACTCCGTCGCAGAAGACAGGGGATTAAGGACATCGCGCGGAGTAGCACCTGGCGGCATCAACGACTCATTGACTACGGGGACAGCAGCCACGGACGTCTCTTCTGTCTTTTTTGATGCCGCATCAAGCATCTGTTGCGCATGATCGCGTAGTGCTGATAGATCTGCAGCAAATAGACTATAAGCAAGCAACGCGACTACAACCAACGCCAGGCCCGAGAAAATGAAAGCACGATCACGCTGCGCAATTCTTGCCCCCGGCGCTGGCATATCGGTTGGCTGTGCATCGGGGAGCGAGAGACGATTTTCTTTCTGAACCAAGCAACGATCCAACTCGCGCATCAAGGGTTCGCTATCGAGTTGCACCAAACGTGCATAGTTGCGAACAAAGCCACGAATGAAGGTTGCTCCAGGCAATAAATCCCAGTTTCCAGCCTCCAAAGCCTCAACTTGACGTACGCCTAGCTTCAGGGTCTGAGCGATATCCGCCTTGCTCAAACCTTTTGCCTCCCGTCCTCCACGCAGCAACTCACCAACCGGGGGGACTGCTTGAAAACCAGCCTCGGCCCCTTCTGCCGGATTGGCAAGACCTGTTTGCTCGCTCATTCGAAGTTACCTTTGAGAAATTCCTGATACTCAGCAGAGGTAGGATGCCGACTGCGCAGTTGTGCCACATAACTGCTCTCCATCAGTCGATTGCCTAACTTCCGCTCCAACCGGATACCGAGCCACAGAATCTCTGCACTTGGCGGCTCCATCAATTTCATTACATCGCCGAGGTAGGCCTTGGCCTCGCCGAGCCTTCCTTGCTGAAAAAACAGCCGTGTCAGCATGAGCCGCGGCAACAGACCGCCATCCCTAGAAAACTGCAAGGCTTTGAGTAAATAGCCAAGCGCCTCATCGCTGTCACCCGCCTTCAAAGCACAAGAGCCGGCATTGGTGTAAGCCCGCTCGGGCGTTTCGTAGAGCGGACTCTTCAGGGCTTGCAGGAAATAAGCGATGGACTGTTTCGGCCTGCCAGTCTCACACAAATACCAACCATAATTGTTATTGACTTCCGGATCGCCGGGAGCAAGAGCCATAGCCTTTTTAAAATCATCCTCGGCCTTGGCATTTTCCTTCAGACTCGCCTGCACCAAGCCACGGATGCTGTAAGCCGGATAATAAGCGGGATCGGACTCGAGCGCTGCCTGCAACTCCTCGAGAGCGATAGCTGGATTACCTGCCTGGAAGTAGGCTGAACCGAGTTCTGAATGAATGCGAGCTCGATTGCGGGCATCCGATTGGGTATTTCGTGTACTTTCTTGCTGTGCCCACAGATTGCCGCTCAAGAAAATCGTAAGCACCAAAATGAAGTAGCAAGACGGTTGCGTATTCACTATTTCACTTCCTGAAAACGCACAGGGACCGCTGCTGTGCGCTTGGTTTTATCCTTGACTTGGCCAGCAAGCTGACCACAGGCCGCGTCGATATCGTCGCCGCGGGTTTTGCGGGTTGTCGTAACCAAACCCGCCTGCAGCAAAATCTCGCCAAAGGTGCGGATACGCTCGGTTCGAGAACGCCTAAACGGGGCACCGGGGAAGGGATTGAAAGGAATCAGATTGAATTTACAGGGTACATCCTTGACCAAGGCCAGCAACTCATGCGCATGTGCATCGCTATCGTTGATACCATCCAGCATGGTGTATTCGAACGTTACGAAATCCCGGGGGGCCTTTTCAAGATATCTCTGACACGCAGCCATAAGATCGCGCAGAGGATATTTCTGGTTAATTGGTACCAGTTGGTTGCGGAGCAGGTCATTTGGCGCATGCAGGGAAACAGCCAAGGCGACGGGACATTCGTCACGCAGTCGGTCCATCGCTGGCACCAATCCGGAGGTCGATACCGTGACACGCCGACGGGACAATCCGTAAGCATGATCGTCGAGCATCAAGTGCAATGCAGTGACCGTGTTCTCGAAATTCGCCAGGGGTTCGCCCATCCCCATCATGACTACATTCGATATTGCGCGCTGATCCCCATGCACAACTCCCAAGGCCTTATTGGCTTGCCAGAGTTGGCCGATAATCTCAGCAACAGAAAGGTTGCGGTTAAAACCCTGCTTACCTGTCGAACAAAAAGCGCAATCGAGGGCACAACCCGCCTGGGTTGAAATACATAGCGTACCGCGATCATCTTCGGGAATGAAGACGCTCTCAACCGCATTGTTTCCTCCGACATCGAGAAGGAATTTTCGTGTTCCATCATCGGACAACTTGTCGGAAACAACAGTCGGCGGCAAAACGACCGCCATCGCCTTGAGCTTGTCACGCAAGCTCTTGGCGATATCGGTCATGGCATCAAAGTCCGCCACACCGGAACGATGCATCCAGCGCAAAACCTGACGAGCCCGAAATGGTTTCTCGCCATTCGCGGCAAACCAGGCAAGCAATCCCTCAGCATCGAAATCCAGCAAATTGACGGTCATATTCTGCCACTGCTGGAATTAACGACCGGCGTAGGTGTTCATGCCGGGGAAGAAGAATGCGATTTCCACGGCAGCAGTTTCTGCAGCATCGGAACCATGCACGGCATTCGCATCGATGGATTCAGCGAAGTCAGCACGAATCGTACCCTTCTCTGCCTTTTTCGGATCGGTAGCACCCATCAGCTCACGATTCTTGGCAATGGCATTTTCACCTTCGAGAGCCTGGATCATGACCGGGCCAGAGGTCATGAACTCAACCAGATCCTTGAAGAAAGGACGCTCTTTGTGAACTGCGTAGAACTGGCCAGCTTCTTGCTCGGACAGCCATACCATCTTGGCTGCAATCACCTTCAGACCGGCGCCCTCGAAGCGGGAGTAGATCTGGCCGATGACATTTTTCTTGACGGCGTCGGGTTTGATAATGGAAAGGGTACGTTCGATAGCCATGAATTTGCTCCGAAAAAGCTAGTCGGTTGAAAAGCGAGGGATTTTAGCAGATTAGAAATTACCGCGCCGTATCACTTCGTGACAGGCGAGTCGGCATTGGCGCGCAAAGGCTCACGCAGGATGGAAAAATCCCGTGGCGGAACGTACTGTAAAAGCTCCTTACCTTCTCGATCGAGAACAATGTCGAGTCCCTTTTCAGGATAGAGCAGATGCAGACGAGTGGGAGAAACTTGCAAGCGTTCTTCAGGCCGACCAAAGCGCTCCAATATCGTCGCCTCATCCAGATTGGCGGCAGGAATCACCGCCAGCGCACGGACCGGCAACAGACGCGCAGCAATAGAGTCATCCGGGTGCAGGCGAATTTTCTTGGTGGAGCCTTCCATATATTGGGCTTTAGGTGCCCGTTCACGCATTTTGATAATTTGCTCTTTGGAAACGTCGACCGTAACAATCATCCTGGCTTGAATAAAACCCAGCAATAATTGCGAATAATACGCCTCCAGCTCGCCAGCCTCCTCGGGGCTGGCAACAATAGCCAGCTCCATATCATCGCCGAGAACCTGTTGCAGGTCAGCAAGTTTGGCTTCGCCGAGCCGAATACCGAAAACCTTGCTAGATCCACTCGGAAAGACTTCGATCGACCAAGGCAATAAGGCAAGATCCTTAGCATCAAGAGATTTTCCGGGGTTAGGAATAAACCAGGACAAAAGCATGGCACCCAATACCAACGATGCAATTAGCCAATAACGTTTCATTCCAATAAATTCCTTAAATCCAATACAGAGCAGCGATTGTTTTGGCATCGGTAATCTGACCACGAAAGACAGCTTGTCTAGCCTGCTCAGGCGTCAGCTCGATTAATTCGATAAACTCATTGTGATCCAAGGCCTGTTCACCTAAGGAATGTAAAAGCTCCGCCTTAAAAATCTCGATTCTTTCATCGGAGTAACCGATGCAGGGATGCATGACTCCCAAGTGTGCCCACCGTTCGGCCACATAGCCGGTTTCTTCCCGCAGTTCACGGCAAGCTGTTGCAATGATTTCCTCGCCACTATCGATTTTCCCGGCGGGAAGTTCAATGAATACTTTCCCCAGAGGATGTCGATACTGGCGCTCGAAAACAATTTTTCCGTTGGGCAAAATTGGAATAATCACTACAGCGCCGGGATGATGGATGTACTCGCGAGAGGATTCCTCTCCATTTGGCAAACGAACCAAATCCCGAATTACGGAAAGAAAATTTCCTTCAAACACCAGCCTAGAATCCAGGGTTTTTTCTACCAGATGCTTATCAACCTGGCCCGTATTCATCAGGAGCTCCTTTTATTTTTTCTAAAAATCCACAGCGACAAAAAACACAATAGTGGCTGAGGCATTTTAATTCTAGATAGCGGTATTCTAAGTTGGGATCCGGAGTGTTTTTTAAGCCCAAGCGAAGAACCCCTCGCTACCGTATGGTAGGAGGGGTTCTGAATGGGGAGTCTGGCGGTGACCTACTTTCGCGAGCGAAGTGCTCACTATCATTGGCGCTCATCTGTTTCACGGTCCTGTTCGGGATGGGAAGGGGTGGGACCAGAAGGCTATTGCCGCCAGACGGAAACTGGTTGTATTCCGAATGGTGTTGATTCGGTGATTTGGAAGAAGGTTTTGTAGTGATTGCGTTTATTGTGTTGCGCTGCATATCAAGGTTATAGGATCAAGCCGCACGGGCAATTAGTACTGGTTAGCTTAACGCATTACTGCGCTTCCACACCCAGCCTATCAACGTCGTGGTCTTCGACGACCCTTTAGGGAGTTCAAGACTCCGGGAAATCTCATCTTAAGGCAAGTTTCACGCTTAGATGCTTTCAGCGTTTATCTCTTCCGAACATAGCTACCCGGCGATACGACTGGCGTCATAACCGGTACACCAGAGGTTCGTCCACTCCGGTCCTCTCGTACTAGGAGCAGCCCCCTTCAAATTTCCAGCGCCCACGGCAGATAGGGACCAAACTGTCTCACGACGTTTTAAACCCAGCTCACGTACCTCTTTAAATGGCGAACAGCCATACCCTTGGGACCGGCTACAGCCCCAGGATGAGATGAG
>Ga0074197_1001941_pt1 | contig 15635 bp, 15 predicted proteins | sample EPASupsiteSAE305_FD_64526 | JGI IMG/M metagenome (GOLD analysis project Ga0074197, IMG submission 64526) | Bioremediated contaminated groundwater microbial communities from EPA Superfund site, New Mexico - SAE3-05 reassembly with SPADES | ecosystem: Environmental > Aquatic > Deep subsurface >...
AATCAATGAAATCTTTTTACGTCCCATTGTTTCTTCCTCCTCGTTTGGTATGTGTTTCGATTTTTACACCAACAGCAATTTATGCCTGAAACTTACGAGGGGAGCCGGAAAGACCGACTCCCCGAACCAACAGAAGCTTAGATAGCGTCAACAATAGCGTTCAGTGTTGCACTTGGACGCATTGCCTTTTCAGTCTTGACCGGATCAGTATTGTAATAACCGCCCAGATCCTGTGGCTTGCCCTGGGCACCGATCAACTCGGCATTGATCTTCTCTTCATTCTCCTGAAGCTGCTTGGCAACCTTGGTGAAGCGGGCTGCAAGATCGGCATCCTTGGTCTGAGCTGCCAGCGCCTCTGCCCAGTACATGGCCAGGTAGAAGTGGCTGCCACGGTTATCAATCTGACCAACCTTACGGGCCGGGTTCTTGTTGTTGTCCAGGAACTTGGTGTTTGCCTGATCCAGGGTGTCAGCCAGCAGCTGAGCCTTCTCGTTCTTGAAGGTTGCAGCCAGGTGCTCAAGGGAAACTGCCAGAGCCAGGAACTCACCCAGTGAATCCCAACGCAGATAGCCTTCTTCAACGAACTGCTGCACATGCTTGGGAGCAGAACCGCCTGCGCCGGTCTCAAACAGACCACCACCAGCCAGCAGCGGTACGATGGAGAGCATCTTGGCGCTGGTACCCAGCTCAAGAATCGGGAACAGGTCAGTCAGGTAATCCCGCAGTGCGTTACCGGTAACAGTGATGGTGTCTTGACCGGCCTTTGCACGCTCACAGGTAAACAGCATTGCATCAACCGGTGCCATGATCTGGATATCGAGACCAGTGGTGTCGTGATCCTTCAGATACTTGTTAACCTTCTCAATCATCTGAGCGTCATGTGCACGATTCTTGTCCAGCCAGAAGATGGCCGGTGCACCGGTGGCACGGGCGCGACGTACTGCCAGCTTGACCCAGTCCTGAATAGGCAGGTCTTTGGCCTGGCAACCACGCCAGATATCGCCAGCTTCAACGTCATGCTGGATCAGCACGTTGCCTGCCTCATCAAGTACCCGCACAGTACCGTCTGCGGCAATCTTGAAGGTCTTGTCGTGTGAACCGTACTCTTCTGCCTTCTGAGCCATCAGACCAACGTTGGAGGTTGAGCCCATGGTGGTCGGATCAAACTGGCCATGCTTCTTACAGAAATCAACACACACCTGATACCAGCGTGAATAGCAGCGGTCAGGCACGACGCACTTGACATCGTGCAGCTTGCCGTCCGGGCCCCACATACCGCCGGAGTCACGGATAACCACCGGCATGGAGGCGTCAATGATGATATCGTTACTGGCGTGCAGGTTGGTGATCCCTTTGTCGGAGTCAACCATGGCCAGAGGCGGCTGCTTCTTGTAGACTTCCTGAATATCAGCTTCGATTTCAGCTTTTTTATCAGCAGGTAGCTTTGCAATCTTCAGATACAGATCGCCCATACCAAGATCAGGGTTAACGCCCAGCTCTTTGAAGGTTGCTGCATGCTTCTCAAACACATCCTTGTAGTAAACCTCAACAAAGTGACCAAACATGATCGGGTCAGAGATCTTCATCATGGTGGCTTTCAGGTGAACTGAGAACAGCACCCCTTTGGCCTTGGCATCATCAATCTGCTCCTGAATAAACTTGCGCAGGGCCTTGGCACTCATGAAGGTACCATCAAGGATCTCACCAGCCTGCAGCGCCAATTTTTCTTTCAGCACTGTAACGTTACCGGCCTTGTCAACAAACTCAATCTTGACATTGCCAGCTTTTTCCATGGTTACTGCTTTTTCATTTGCATAGAAGTCAGATGACTCCATCCAGGACACATGGGTTTTGGAATCTGACTTCCAGGCACCCATCTTGTGTGGATATTTTTTTGCGTACTCTTTAACAGCCTTTGCCGAACGACGGTCAGAGTTACCTTCACGTAGAACCGGGTTAACAGCAGAACCCAAGCACTTGGCATAACGGGCATGCAGTTCTTTCTCGGCGTCAGTCTTAGGCTCTTCAGGATAGTCAGGCAACTTATAGCCCTGCTCCTGCAGCTCCTTAATGGCGGCCTTCAGCTGGGGAATCGAGGCACTGACGTTAGGCAGCTTGATGATGTTGGCTTCAAGCTTCTGGGTAAGATCTCCCAGTTCTGCCAGATAGTCAGGCATTCTCTGCTCAGGAGTCAGATAGTCAGGGAAGTTTGCGATGATCCTACCTGCAACAGAGATGTCGCGGGTCTCAACAACAACGCCGGCAGCCTTGGTAAATGCATTTACAATAGGGAGCAGAGAGTATGTTGCCAGTGCGGGTGCTTCGTCAATCTTGGACCAGATAATCTTTGCTGATTCAGTTGCCATGTTCTCTCCTTGTTTTGGTGTAATACTTATATATGGAATTTAATATACTGATTGCAACATGTTACAATCAGTATAGACTACAGCACCTAAAAATCGTGTATACAGTATGCAAAAGGACTTGGAGTGTCAAGGGGAAATCGTGACACATCTGTTCTATTTAACCAAACTTGCCGGTAGAGTGGAAAAGGTTTATTCAGGCTAAAAACAGGACCTTGCATGGTCGTCATCTAAGGACTCCGACGATGTGCCTGCCTGCGAGCCTCCAGCGCCTCTTCTCTGCTGAAATTACGGGGTATCTTTAACTTTTGACCTGGCCAGAGCTGATAGGGATCACGGATCTGATCTCTGTTTGCCCGATAAATCAGGGGCCAAAGTGCCATGTCATTGTAGAGTTCGGGCCTGGCAGCAATCTGAGGCAGGGTTTCACCACGACGTACCGTATAAGACGTAAGTTGTACCGGATGAGATACAACATCTGTGGCAGCATCGATTTTTTGACTCTTCTGCAAAGCCTTCTGAGCTTCCTCAAGCTCCTGCTGACGTTTTCGCTCAGCCTCAAGCCGGCTCCGCTCCTCTTCCTCTCGAATAGCACGTTCCTCTATTTCCTTTTGCCGAGCCTCTTCTTTCAGCCGCTCTTTATAAAGGGTAACTTCTTGCTTCAGCAGCAGCCCTTTTTGATACGCCAACTTATACTGCTGGTCAGCTTTGTCCTCTTCCTCCTGCTCAAGCAGCAACGTCTCACCCTGTTTGAAAGTGCTACTGACATGGGTGTAGTCATCGGGATGAGATGCAACCGCATCCTCTTGTTGCAGTTGCAGCAGCGTTAACTGCGCCTTCATACGCCAGACCGGATCATGACTACCACAACCTGCCATAGCCACAAGCACGAATATCAGCAATATGAGGCGCAGTGCTCGCATCAACCAGATTTAAACCGCAGGAGCCGTAGCCGGTGTAGCCAGGCGAATTCCCAGCTCTCGCAGCTGCTTGGTATCTACTGTTGAAGGTGCTTCAGACATCATACAGGTCCCTTTTTGGGTCTTAGGGAAGGCGATAACGTCACGAATTGAGTCAGAACCGGTCAACAGCATGATCAGACGATCCAGGCCAAAGGCGATACCACCATGGGGCGGCGTACCATATTCCAGAGCATCCAGCAGGAAGCCAAACTTGGCACGTTTATCCTCTTCAGAATGGCCAAGCATCTTGAACATCAGCGACTGCACCTGCTCCTGATGGATACGGATTGAACCGCCGCCGATCTCGTTACCGTTCAACACCAGGTCATAGGCCTTGGCACGACAACGCCCTGGATCTGACTCAACATAATCAACATCCTCGTCCATCGGTGCGGTGAAGGGGTGATGCACGGCACACCAGCGCTTGTCATCCTCATCCCACTCAAACAGCGGAAAGTCGGTGATCCAGACAAAACGGAATTCGTCAGGATTGGTCAGCTTCAGCTGGGAAGCCAGCTGGTTGCGCAGCTTGCCCAGTGAGTCATTCACCACCTTGGGTTTATCAGCCACAAACAACAGCAGGTCACCCTCTTCTGCCCCAAAAGCACCATTCATGGCTGCAATCTCGGCCTCTGTAAAAAACTTGGTGATCGGTGATTGCCAGCCCTCGGCAGTCATCTTGACATAGGCCAAACCTTTAGCGCCATAAATGGAGACAAAGCTGGTCAGCTCTTCGATATCTTTACGTGAGAAGGTTGCACAGCCCTTGGCATTGATCCCTTTGATAATACCGCCGCCAGCAGCAACCTCGTTAAACACCTTGAAGCCGGAACCTTTGACAATATCAGTCAACTCCACCAGTTCCAGACCAAAGCGCAGATCAGGGTTATCCACACCAAAACGACGGATCGCCTCCTGGTAGGTCATCCGCTCTACCGGTAGCTGCACCTCGACCCCTTTGGCCTCTTTAAAGACCCGTGCAATCAGCCCTTCCATCACCGTGATGATATCCTCACGGTCAATGAACGACATCTCGCAGTCAATCTGGGTAAATTCAGGCTGGCGGTCAGCACGCAGATCCTCATCACGGAAGCAGCGTACAATCTGGAAATAGCGATCAAATCCTGAGATCATCAGGATCTGCTTGAAGATCTGAGGGGATTGCGGCAGGGCGTAAAACTGCCCCTGGTTGATCCGGGATGGCACCAGAAAGTCACGAGCACCCTCGGGGGTTGACTTGGTCAGAAAGGGCGTCTCCAACTCCAGAAAACCGTTCTCAGTCAGGTACTGACGGGTAGCCTGGGCAACCTGATGACGCAGAATCAGGTTCTGAGCCAGTTGAGGACGGCGCATATCCAGATAACGGTATTTCAGGCGGATGTTCTCGTTCACTTCGCTATGCTCATCCAGCATGAACGGCAACGGCTTGGAGCGGTTCAGCAGCTTGCACTCAGCCACCTGAATCTCTACCTGACCGGTCTTCATATTAGGATTTACCGTACCTTCAGGGCGAGGGATGACCGTGCCTTTAATGGCCAGCACGAACTCACTGCGCACCCCTTCAGCCACCTGATGGGCAGCAGCGTTAACCTCTGGGTCAAACACAACCTGTGCAATCCCTTCCCGGTCACGCAGGTCAATAAAGATCAGGCCGCCATGGTCACGACGACGCAGAGCCCAGCCCATCAGCACCACTTCGCGGCCAATATCCTTAGCGGTCAAAGAGCCGCAGTAATCAGAACGTTTCCAGTTTCCCAATGTATCCATATACGAATCCTCCAGTGTATTAGTCGATCAACCGCCCGATATTTCGCCAGCGGATATTAAATTTGTACCACGGCCCATCAATGGACCAGTATTTAATGAACGCCAGACCTTTTAGTTGATCACGACGGACAAACTTCCAGAAACGGCTGTCGTATGAGCGATCCCGGTTATCCCCCATCACAAAATAGGAGTTCTCCGGCACCACAATCGGTCCAAAGGTATCCCGGGGATTCTGCTCTTTGGGGATCATCTCCAGCTCTTTATGTACCTCATGGGGATTTTCATACAGCTTGCCGTTGACGTAGACCTTCTTGTCCTTGCCTTCAACCACATCACCTGGCACGCCGATCACCCGCTTGATAAAATCCTTGCGGGGATCTTCAGGGTACTCAAATACCACCACGTCACCACGCTTGGGGTCGCGCAACTTAATGACCTGCTTATCGGTAAAGGGGATTTTGGTGCCATAAATAAACTTACTGACCAGCAGATGATCACCAATCAGCAGGGTGTCTTCCATGGAACCGGAAGGAATTTTAAAGGCCTGTACCACAAAGGTCCGAATCACCAGCGCCAGAAGCACGGCAATAATAATGGATTCAGTATACTCACGCCAGAGACTCTTCTTTTGAATCTCTTCAGGTTGCTGCTGTTCGTTCTGATCTGCCATGAATGTCCCTTCCTATTTATCGTCAACCTTGAGGATCGCCAGGAACGCCTCCTGGGGCAGCTCAACGTTGCCGACATTCTTCATCCGCTTCTTGCCTTCCTTCTGCTTTTCCAACAACTTGCGCTTACGGGTAATATCTCCGCCATAGCACTTGGCAAGTACATCCTTACGCATCGCCTTGACGGTTTCACGGGCGATAATCTTACTACCAATGGCAGCCTGAATCGCCACCTCAAACATCTGTCGGGAGATCAGCTCCTTCATCTTGGAAACCAGATCCCGGCCACGGAAATAGGCCTTGTCGCGATGCAGGATCAATGACAGGGCATCAACCACCTCACCATTGATCAAGACATTCATCCGCACCAGATCACTGCGGCGATACTCCAGATGTTCATAATCAAGGGAGGCATACCCCTTGGTGATTGATTTGAGGCGATCATAAAAATCAAGCACGATCTCGTTCAGCGGCAATTCATAGATGATCATGACCCGCGTTGGGGTCAGGTACTTAATCTCGCGCTGGACGCCACGCTTATCCTCACAAAGCGCCAGTACACCACCAACAAAATCATTGGGCACATGGATATGGGCAAGGATAAACGGCTCTTCCAGGTATTCGGTACTCTGCAGCTCCGGCATCTGATTGGCGCTCTGGATCGAGTACACTTCGCCGCTCATCCTATGCACACGATAGACAACCGTTGGTGCCGTGGTAATCAGATCCAGTCCAAACTCACGCTCCAGCCGCTCCTGAATAATCTCCATATGCAGCAGCCCCAGAAAGCCGCAGCGAAAACCAAATCCAAGGGCAACCGAGGTCTCCGGCTCAAAGGAAAACGAGGAGTCATTCAGTTTCAGTTTGGCAAGGGCATCACGCAACTGCTCATACTGGGCCGTGTCAATCGGATAGAGGCCGGAAAACACCATCGGCTTTACTTCTTTAAATCCGCCCAGCATCTCAGTACATTGCCGGTGTAACAGCGTGACCGTATCGCCGACCTTGGCATCTGCCACATCCTTGATACCGGCTATCACAAACCCTACTTCGCCAGATGTTAATTCCGGCACTTCAACCATAACCGGAGCAAACACACCAACCTTAAGCGCCTCATAGGCCTTATTGGTTGACATGAGCTGAATTTTATCACCTTTTCTCAGGGTTCCTTCAAACAGACGCACCAAAATAATAACGCCCTGATACTGGTCATACCAGGAATCAAACAGCAGCGCCTTAAGTGGAGCAGCGGAGTCGCCCTGAGGGGCCGGGATCTTCCTGACGATCTGTTCAAGAATTTCACGGGTACCGATCCCCTCTTTTGCAGAAGCCATCACTGCATCATGGGCATCAATCCCGATAATCTCTTCAATCTCATGCTTGACCCGCTCCGGCTCAGCTGCCGGCAGGTCAATCTTGTTCAGCACAGGAAATACTTCCAGGTCGTTATCCAGCGCAAGATAGACGTTCGCCAGGGTCTGGGCCTCAACCCCCTGCGACGCATCAACCACCAGCAAACCGCCTTCACAGGCAGCAAGGGAACGGGATACCTCATAGGTAAAGTCCACATGCCCAGGGGTATCAATCAGATTGAGAATATAGGTATTCCCGTCATCTGCCGTGTAATTAAGACGCACCGTCTGAGCCTTGATGGTAATCCCGCGCTCACGCTCAAGATCCATCTTGTCCAGAAACTGGCTCTGCATCTCCCGGGCAGTCAGGGCGCCGGTATACTCCAGCAGACGATCCGCCAAGGTAGACTTACCGTGATCGATATGGGCGATAATAGAAAAATTGCGAATCTTACTGATATCCATGAACTCTCACTGACTTTTGATGATACGAATGGAATTTGGAAGGATAATGAACAACTGTAGGAATGTAAAGCAGAAAAGGCCCCTTCCACAAAGAGAAGGAGCCTTAGAATGTTAGTTGGTGCCGAAGACGAGACTCGAACTCGTACAGGCTATCGCCCGCCACCCCCTCAAGATGGTGTGTCTACCAATTCCACCACTTCGGCACAAGAGTTGAAACATGTATCAGATCCCTGAAAACAAATCAACCCTAAATCTACTTAGCTGGCACGACCGGAGTTGCCGGAGCAGTAGGAGTCGGTGCCGCCGGTGCAACAGGTGCAGGCTTCTGGGCCTGCTTGCCAGACATAATTGATGATGCTGGCATATGGCCGGAAAAATATGCCAGAGTCAGTGATGTAAGCATAAAGATAATGGCTGCCGCAGTGGTTAACTTGGTCATAAAGTTTCCACCACCACCAGCTCCAAACACAGATTGACTACCACCACCACCTCCAAATGAAGCGCCCATTTCAGCGCCTTTGCCAGATTGGAGCAGCACCATCCCAATAATAAACAGACTGATCAGCACATGCAGAATTGTAATGAGGGTTGTCATAGTAGTTCGTGTATCCTCTCAAAAATGAAGCTGACTAAATACCACAGCGCCAGTGCTGATGTAAAGTATGAAATCAACCCTTGAAACGAACAATACCTGCAAATGATTCAGCTTTAAGACTTGCGCCCCCAACCAATGCGCCATCAATATCGGCTTGCGACATCAGCCCTTTGACATTCTCAGGCTTCACACTTCCACCATACAGAATACGCAGCGCATCAGCTTCTGATGAGCTATAGAGTTCTGCGACCAGTGAACGTATAAAGGCGTGCACCTCCTGGGCTTGCTCATCACTGGCCGTTTTGCCGGTACCAATCGCCCAGACCGGCTCATAGGCAATAACAACGTGCGCCAGATCAGCGGCAGGGATACCAGCGAGACCACCACTAACCTGAGTCTTGATGACGCTAAACGTGGCATTGGATTCCCGTTCGGCAAGGGTTTCACCAACACACAGCAGCACAACTAAACCGGCTTTCAAAGCTGCTTTGGTCTTACGATTGACAGTTTCATCGGTCTCGCCAAAATACTGGCGACGTTCAGAGTGGCCTATAATAACATGGCTGCAGCCAGCATCTTTAAGCAGCTTGGGCGACACTTCGCCGGTGAAGGCCCCCTCTTCTTCCCAGTAGCAATCCTGTGCTGCGACCTTGATAACCGTTTTTTCAGCAGCCTTTGTAACAGCGCTAATGGCCGTAAAGACAGGAGCAACAACAACCTCAACATCATCCACAGTACTAATCAGGGGAGCCAACTCATCAACTAAAGCTGTTGCCTCAGCCAGCGTCTTGAACAGCTTCCAGTTTCCAGCAATAAGTGGTGTACGCATGGCGCCCCCTATTTCTTCACATCAAGGGCTTTCACCCCTGGCAGAATTTTGCCTTCAAGCAGTTCCAAAAACGCGCCGCCACCGGTAGAAATGTAGCTTACCTTGGCAGCAACACCCGCCTTGTTGACCGCTGCGTCTGTATCACCACCACCGATAACCGTTGTGGCATAGCAATTCCCCACTGCCTCAGCAACGGCAAAGGTGCCACGGGAGAAGGCGTCCATTTCAAAGACCCCCATTGGCCCGTTCCAGATAACCGTCTTGGCATCACGCAAGGTCTCAGCAAACAGTGTGGCTGATGCAGGTCCGATATCCAGCGCCATCCAGCCTTCCGGGATCTCCTGCACAGGTGTCACAAAGTTGGTTGCCGTGGCCTCAAAGGCATTGGCCACCACACAGTCAACCGGCAGATAAAAGGTAACACCCTTTTTCCTGGCTTTATCCATGATCTTTTTGGCAGTCGGAATCAGCTCATCCTCAACCAAAGATTTACCAACGCCGTAGCCCATCGCCTTAAGGAAGGTAAAGGCCATGCCGCCGCCGATCACAATTTTATCAACCTTATTGACCAGCTTCTCCAACACCTCCAGCTTGCCGGAGACCTTTGCGCCACCAAGAATAGCAACCAACGGACGAACCGGATTGCTCATCGCCTTGTCAAAAAAGGTCATCTCATTTTTCATCAAAAAGCCGGCTACAACTGTCGGTACCAGCTTGGTAATTGCCTCAACAGAGGCATGGGCACGGTGTGAAACAGCAAAGGCGTCGTTGACATAGATCTCGCACCCGTTCGCCAACTGCCGGGCAAACTCAGGATCATTTTTTTCTTCACCCGGATAGAAGCGAACGTTTTCCAGCATCACCACATCACCCGGTTTCATGGCATTAATCAGTGTATCCACATCAGGGCCAAAACAATCAGGGGCCTGCACAACCTTTTTACCCAGCAACTGAGAGAGCCGCTTGGCAGCAGGAGCCATGGTATATTTAGGCTTCTTCTCTCCCTTAGGGCGCCCCAGATGGGAGGCCAGCACCACTTTTGCACCCTGTTCAACCGCATATTTGATGGTTGGGACAGCACCGGCAATACGGGTATCTTCGGTAATGTTGCCCTTTTCATCCTGAGGCACGTTAAAATCAACCCGAATAAACACCTTCTTACCCTTCAGATCCTTCAGTTGATCAATATAACGAATCGGCATAAAAGCATCCTCCCTGGCACATTGTAATCTGATAAAAAAAGAGGGGGATTACAGATCCCCCTCCATGCATTGAATATCACCAACCTACTTCTTGCTATCGATCAGCTTCAACAGATCAACCACACGATTGGAGAAGCCGCATTCATTATCATACCAGGAAAGAACTTTTACCAGGTTTCCATCCTGAACCTTGGTGCATGAAGCATCGACAATAGAGGAGAGTTGATTTCCGTTATAATCAATGGAAACAAGCGGTGCCTCTTCATAGCCAAGAATACCTTTCAGAGCACCTTTCGCAGCCTTCTTGAGAGCAGCATTAACCTTGGCTACGTCAGTCTTCTTCTTCAGCGTAACCACCAGGTCAACCACTGAAACATTCGGGGTTGGCACCCGGATAGCCATACCATCCAACTTGCCCTTAAGCTCCGGCAACACCAGTGAGACTGCCTTGGCAGCACCGGTTGTGGTAGGAATCATGGACATGGCAGCAGCACGGGCGCGCCGCAGGTCCTTGTGAGGAAGATCCAGAATATTCTGGTCATTGGTGTAGGAATGAACCGTAGTAACCAGCCCCTTCTCAATACCAAAGGTCTCGTGCAGCACCTTGGCCACCGGAGCCAGACAGTTAGTGGTACATGAGGCATTGGAAATAATATTGTGCTTCTTGGGATCATACAGATGATGATTGACCCCCATGACGATGGTAATATCCTCATTGGTAGCTGGTGCAGAAATAATCACCTTCTTTGCCCCGGCCTTCAGGTGCAGCTCAGCCTTTGCACGATCGGTGAAAATACCGGTACACTCAAGTACGATATCAACCTTCTCTTTTTTCCAAGGCAGTTCTTCAGGGTTTTTAACAGCAAAAATCTTGATTGCCTTGCCATTGATAATCAGCTGATCGTCCTTCGCCTCAACCTTGCCTGGGAACGTTCCATGTACAGAGTCATACTTAAAGAGGTGTGCCAGCGTAGCAGCAGAAGTCAGGTCATTGATTGCTACAAACTCAAAATTCTTGTCCTTGCAGGCCGCCCTGAGAACCATCCTGCCGATACGTCCAAAACCGTTAATTGCAACCCGCAAAGCCATACCCTGTTCCTCCTCATGTAAGATGATTAACTGACGCAATTACTGAATCCACATAACACCAGCAGACAAGCCTAGTAATAATAATCCATAATCCCGAATCGTCAACCGTAAAACATGCACAAGCAACAGCATTTTTTTCGCCCAGACACTTGACCAGCTCCAGGTCCGTGCTACTCTGTAACTTATCAACTTTGACTCTTCGTATGAACAACCATCACGAAAGGAGACATTACCACCATGGCAACAACCAAATCAGCAAAAAAGGCAGCGCCCAAAGCTCCGGCCAAGAAAGCACCACAAAAGGTAGCCACAAAGACTACCAGAAAACCTGCGGCGGCTGTAAAATCAGCCGATCTTTCAAGTGAGCAACTGGTTGTAGAAAATCTGTCAGCCCTTTCCAGTCTGGTTGGGACGCTTGGCGAAACCCTTGATGTTCTGGTACAAAAAACTGAAAACATGGCCTATCACCTCATTGCCACAGAAGAAGTTCTGGCTGAGGTTGTTACCGCAACCGGTATTGACCTGGCGCGGGTAAATGCACGGATACGGGCTAAAATTGCCAACGGCACAGACAGCCAGGGAGACCCTTCCAGGTCAATTGATATTGCTGCCGGCATTGTCTCACCACTGCCAAAATTCAAGAAATAACCGTTCCGCATCACCAGATAATATGCTAGATCTAAGGGCAGGAATTAACAACCTGCCCTTTACTTATTTCAAGGAAAACAAGCCATGTATCCAGACGCAGTTATTTTTGATTTTGATGGTGTAATTGTTGATACTGAACCGATCCACTATCAGGTATTCCAACAGATACTGGAACCACTCGGCATGGGCTACACATGGCAGGAATATACTGACACCTACATGGGATTTGATGATCGGGATGCGTTCAGGGAGGCATTTCGTACAGCAGGACAAGCCATTACTCAAGACAGGCTACAAGAGCTTATTAACCAAAAAGCATCACTATTTGAGCAGGTCGTTGCGAGAGGAGTAACGCCGTATCCAGGCGTTGTTGAACTGATTAAAGAACTGGCTGCGCACGGCATCCCACTGGCCATCTGCAGTGGCGCTCTACGGTCAGACATCATGCCGATACTGGAACAATTAGATATTAAACACTTCTTCTCCCACATCGTCACGGCAGATGATGTGCCCCAAAGCAAGCCCCACCCTGCCAGCTACCTAAAAGCGAAAGATCTGCTGGTAACCAGCTTCCCGGAAAAATTAAACCCCAGCAGCCTAATCTATGCCATTGAAGACACCCCAGCAGGCATACAATCAGCAAAGGGGGCTGGACTTCGTGTTGTAGCAGTGACTAACAGCTATCCAGCGGATAAACTGGTTCAGGCCGACGTACAAACGAAATCTCTTCAACAGTTGATTGGCCATACATGGGCTACTTAGTGTCGTTAGTTGATTTTACCCGCCCTTGATCATCAAGGTAATAGTGGCCACCCAGGTCATCTTGCGGTACGCTGTCAAGCATTCTTAATTTTACAAGTTCGTTAATATCTTGCGGCACCCTGGAAAACAGATTTTGGTACGACTCAACCGCAAGTTCAATTTTTCTGATACCTTTCAGCACTTCCAGCCGTGACTTCAGTGGCTCGACTGAATATAACCTCCCCTCCAGCTCTGCCTGATGGATCTGTTGTTCCAGATAGGCAATTCCCAATTCTGTTTTGTTAACCTTATAGGCGATACGAGCAGCAAGGGTATCATAGAAGGGATTCCCCCCAGAACGCTTTGATGCCACATTAAGGTAATAAATACTTTGCTCTCCATTACTAAGAAAATAGTAATAATTAAAACCAACAAAAAAGGGCAGTAATTGATCCCAGGTTCGGATATCAGCACCATTTGCCATAACCGGCAAAACCTCTTCAATTTTATAGCGATCCCAAACCAGTGCAGAGTTCATCAAATAATACGGGTCCATGAAATATGGGTCAAGGGTTACCGAGTTTTTAAGGGTATTATGCAACCACTCGTACTGCTCCGGTAAGTAGCGACGAGTTGCCTGCTGGGGCTTTGCACCGCCTAACCAGGTCAAGGCATTGAGAAACAACATATCAGCAGACAGTTCTTTAAACTGAATTGAAACAATCCTCAGAACATTTGCAGGCAGGGCAAACAGCTGCTCATGCTGTGTCTTTTTAACGGTTACCATTGGCAATGCATAAAAATATAGTGCCGTGCCACACAACGCAAAAAAACAAGGTACAAAATTCGTTAACCTTCGCATCAGGTCAACTCCTTTCGTTTGAACAGCAGTACTGCAAAAGACATCACAACAACGCCGTAACCCAGTCCGTACAGCAGCACAAAAACAGCGTTACCGGCAGAAAATGAAAGGCCATGGGCAGCAGTCGCCTTCAGGTCAAACAAAGTAAAATTGGGAAAAAGATAATAAGCTAACGTTACCAACACCTTTACAACCGGAGACACTCTAACCGGCTCGGCAGATTCAATCAACATCTTCACCTCTTGCGTGCTCGATCCGATCAGCCAGGCAAGGGTTGTAAGCATAAAGGTCACAAACGGGCTGGATGCTACCATGGAAAAAAGGATACTTAGCGCCGTTAATAGCAGCATTTGCACTAACACAAACAGGTGAGCTAGCGCCACAAGCCCAAGAGACACCGTACCAAAGTAGCTAGCGTACATATTTTTGACCAACAGAAGAGTCACCAGAGAAGCCACCAGCAACAAAAATATAACAAATGCCTGTAAAAGCCCCAAGCCTAAAAAGCGGGCAATAAGGTATCTGGAGCGCGGCACTGAACGTGATAGCGCCAGATAAATGGTCTTGCGCTCCAGATCCCGTGCAAGAATGGTAATCCCCACAAACAGCACTACCAATAACGAGGCAAAAGTAGCAGTAGATAGCGTAAAATCTGTAGCCACCTTACCCACGTCGCGCAAGATCATACCGCTTAGCACCACCGTAAAAGCCATCATAAGTCCTGCCATTAATGAAATACCGTACACCGCCTTATTACGAAGACCTTCAAGAAAGGTAACCTTTATAATCGCCTGTAACATTCTATTTCACCTCATCCTCGCCAGCATCGGCCACCACATGCAAAAACAGTTCCTCCAGCGGCATCTCAAAATCAGACACCAGCCCCTCATGACACAGTCGTCCTTGCACCACAATTCCCACACGATCACACAGCCGCTCAATATCAGTCAGTACGTGAGATGATATAAAGACCGTCTTACCCTGCTGTTTGAGCTCTGCAATCAGGTCATAAACCAATTTGCGCCCCAGTGGATCCAGACCACTCATCGGTTCGTCCAGCACCACCAAATCAGGATCATGTATTAAAGAAGCAGCAATGGCAGTACGCTGCTGCATACCCTTCGAATAACCGCTGATGCAACGATTTTCGGCCTGCCCAAGCTTCAGTTTTTCCAATAGCAGACTGCTGCGCTCAGCTATAATTGAAGCAGAAAGTCCAGACAAACGACCTGAATACTTAAGATACTCATGGGCAGTCAGAAAATCATAAAGATAAGGATTTTCTGGCAGATAGCCTACCTTAGCGCGGGAGGCTTCATCCTGTGACGGTAGACCATTGATGGTAATACTCCCGCTATCAGGACGAATCAGATCCAACAGCATCTTAATAGTAGTTGATTTGCCAGCGCCATTTGGGCCAATACAACCAAACACTTCACCAGATGCAACCCTTAGTGAAAGCCCTTGAACAGCAGGAACTTTTTTGGATCGTTCAAGGTCAAAGGTTTTACAGACATCCTCAAATACAATCATAATCAAAACTCCGCCTAAACAAGGGTAGCTAATGAACAGACAAAAATATTATAACCCGACCATGAAGTTCTAGTTAAGCATTCAAATTCAGCTTCTTCAGGCTTAATCCCACTTGCATAGCTTTTTGTTCTTTAAAATATTCACAACTTCAGCAAAATACTGTATTTCATGCTTGAGCGCTGAACTAAAATCGGCTTGACAACTAAATAACCGACAGATATTACAGAAATTATTTCATACAACCATTTAAGCGACTCAAGCAACAATGGAAATCACATGCTTTCAATAGGACTCCTTCAGAGCAAATCTTGGACTTTTTCAGGGACGACTACTTAACAAACAATTTACAACATCCGTTTTTTCTTATTCAATAGAAAAAGCCGGAGATTACCCCGGCTTTTAGTGTTAATAATCTGAAAACAGTATTACAAATTACGGTTCTTCGTCGAATTGAGTGGGTAGTGGTGGTATGATGTCGGCATTTCCATTTGGAGGTAGCTTTCATCATGCAACCCGAACAACTCTTTGGTATGGCTCTTGGTATTGTTTCTCCCTGGGA
>Ga0074197_1001944_pt1 | contig 15618 bp, 14 predicted proteins | sample EPASupsiteSAE305_FD_64526 | JGI IMG/M metagenome (GOLD analysis project Ga0074197, IMG submission 64526) | Bioremediated contaminated groundwater microbial communities from EPA Superfund site, New Mexico - SAE3-05 reassembly with SPADES | ecosystem: Environmental > Aquatic > Deep subsurface >...
TCACGCTGGGGATCGCGGGCGAGGCCAAGAAGGGAGACGCGCGGGAGACGGGGAGACGACTCGCGCGGGCGGCTATGACCGCGGCGAAAAAAGATGTTCCACCCGCCTACTTCTACATGGTCGCGGCTCCGGGCGAAGAGGAGAGCTACCTCAAGGGCGTCGAGGATGTCATAGGTCGCGTACCCTTCTTTGGCGGTAGCGCCGCGGACAACAGCGTCGAAGGAAAGTGGAAGCTGCTTTTTGGGAAGGACGCGGAGTGCAAAGCTTTTAGCGAGGGGCTCATTCTCGTCTTCTTCTACACAAAAAAGGCCGTCGGAACCTGTTATACGGGCGAGTACGCGGAGACGAGAACGGCAGGCATCATCACCAAGGTCGAAGGCAAACGCAGGCTTGTGGAGATCGATGGAGAGCCCGCGCTCAAGAAGTACGCGAGCTGGCGCGGACTCGACCCGGAAAAACTCAAAGGCCTCAATCTTCTCGGAGAGACGATCTGCCATCCGCTCGGCGTTAAGGACAGGCTCGGTGACCTCGTCGCCATCCGTCACCCTATGGTCGGCAACGAGGATTATTCCATGAACATCGGCAGCGATATCGCCCAGGGCACGGCGGTTGTGCTCATGGAAGGGAACGCCGAGAGCCTCATCGCCTCGACGGGCGCGGCGCTGAGAAAAGTCGACAAACGTCTCGGTTCGAAGCCGGGCGCGTATCTCCTCGTCCACTGCGGCGGGAGAAGAGGCGGCATCGGCGGCAGGATGGACGAGGCCTACCGCGAAATCAAGAGGGCCGCGGGCGATGTGCCCTTCATCGGTGTCTTTACCTTTGGTGAGTATGGCTACGAAGACTGGGGCGCCAACACCTGCGGGGGCCTCATGCTTTCATTTGCCGGATTCGAGAAATAGGAGGAATAAAATGGCAAAGATGATCATAGGCGGCAAAAGGGTCGATTCAAGCGACAAGGCCGTCATCGAAGTGACAAATCCAGCGACAGGGGACGTGATCGACACCGTTCCTGCCGCTACTAAAACTGATGTGGACAGGGCTGTACACGAAGCGATTGTCGGCCAAAAAGCATGGGCTCGTGTACCACTCCACAAGCGGGGTGATGTGCTCAACACCTTTGTCGATCTTGCCCTCGCGCACAAAGAAGAGCTCGCCCGAATCCTCTCGATGGAAACAGGCAAGCCCATAATCGAGGCGCGCATTGAGATTGACAACATTCCCACCCTTTTCCGCGGCTTCGTCGAAAAAGCTAAGCATCTCTACGGTTCCGTCATTCCAAACGGTACCGAGCCCGGTCAGGAACACACCATTCAATTCACGGTACGGGAGCCCGTGGGTGTCGTGGCCTGCATCATACCCTTCAATTTTCCCTGCGATCTCTTCGACCAGAAGGTCGCGCCCTCGCTCATCATGGGGAATGCCGCCATCGTGAAACCATCGACAGACAATCCTCTCACCCTGATCCGGTTGTGCGAGCTTCTCATGGAGGCCGGAGTCCCGGATGGCGCCATTGAAATCGTTACGGGCCGGGGTTCCACCGTCGGCAGTTGGCTCTGCTCCCACCCTGACCTTGGCCTTATCAGCCTCACGGGGTCCACCTCTGTCGGCATCGAGACCGCGGGAGTTGCGGCAAAGCATCTCACTCCGTGCACCCTCGAACTTGGCGGCAACGATGCCTTTATTATCCTCGAAGATGCCGACGTGGACCTCGCGGTCGAGGAAGTCATGGTCGGACGCATGTACAACACGGGGCAGGTCTGCTGCGCGAGTAAACGCTTCATAGTCCACAATTCCAGAAAGGAAGAATTCACGACAAAACTTGCACACCGTCTCGGGGCACTCGTTCAGGGCGACCCCCAGGACGAGAGGACGACCATCGGCTGCCTTATCAGCGAAAAAGCGGCTATCGGAGTCGAAGAACAGGTGAACAAGACTGTGGCTCAGGGGGCAAGGATTCTCCTCGGCGGCAAGCGGCGTGGCGCCTTCTACGATCCCACCGTCCTTGCGGATGTCAGGCCCGAGATGGATGTGGCGAAGGATATGGAGATCTTCGGCCCTGTTGTGCCCATCATCGGATTCGAGACGACCGAGGAAGCTGTAAAGATAGCCAACGCCTCCGTGTTCGGGCTCTCAGGCTGCGTGTTTTCGCGCAACATCAACGAGGCCATGAAAGTCGCGAGCTACCTCGAATGCGGCGGAGTGGTCATCAACGGCTCCAGCTTCTTCCGCTCCTGCGAGATGCCCTTTGGCGGTTACAAGATGAGCGGCATAGGCAACGAGGGCATCATGTGCAGCCTTGAGGAAGTGACGGAAACGAAAACCATCGTGCTCAAGAATGTCCTCACATAAACGCATACGGAGTGTCTCCATCGGAGTCTTGCCGAAACACCTCTTTTACGTTCTTACTCCAGCTCAGGGCCGTGTTCGGCCACAAATTGGGCGAGCACTTTCTTAAGCGCCGGATCGCCCAGCGCGTTCAGAAGCTGCGCCTCAAAGTATCCCGCCGGCTCGCCGGTATCGAGCCGCCTGCCCTCGACCCGGGCGAAGGCCACTTTTCCTGCCTCTATCATTCTGTCGAGTGCATACGTATGGTAATACTCGCCCGAACCATGATGAGTCCAGCCTTCCTCAAGCCATGCAAAGAATTCCGGTGTATACAGATAGCGCCCGATCGAAACCTCGTGGCTGGGCTCGGCGCCTACCGCGGGCTTTTCCACGAATCCCCGCACGCCCATCCCGTCCGCCGCGGGATCGACGACACCGTAGCGCGACACATCTCCCGGCTCGAAAATTGTCGCCAGCACGCACTTCGCCGTACGCTCGTAGACGTCGACGAGCTGGCGCGCCAGAGGCTTCGGTCCGAGCACGATATCATCGGGGTAGGCGACCACGCAGGGCTCTCCGCCGAGCAAATGGCTGACCTGCATGAGCGCGTGCCCCGTGCCTTTCATCTCCGCCTGGCGTACGAACGAAACGCACGCGGAAAAAGGCCGGATTTTTTCAAGCCTGTCCCCGCGCCCTTCGCGTTTGAAAAGCTCCTCGAGCTCGATCTCGCGATCGAAATAATCTTCGAGGGCTTTTTTGCGCCTGCTTGAAATAACGATAATATCAGTAATTCCTGAATCAACAAATTCCTGGGCGATGTACGCGATGCTCGGCGTGACACCGATGGGCAAAAGTTCCTTGGGAACAGTCTTCGTAACGGGCAAGAAACGGGTGCCATAGCCGGCCGCGACGATGATTCCTTTCATGGGGGCTATTGTAATTGGTGGACGAGCCTTATGCAATTCCAAAATGATGGCGGAAAAGCGCGCTTTCGATGAAGATGGGCATCTCCAAAGCCCGTACGCTCAGACGGTCGTCCAAAAGGGCATGTCCTTGACCAGCATCCACAAAACCATATAACGTTAACTCCCCTATGCGCCCCATACAGAGATATTTCAACGCGTATCGCGGACTTCCCTCCTCTCTCTACGTTCTTTTTGGCGCAACCGTCATAAATTCCGTAGGAATGTTCGTTTTTCCATTTCTGACGCTGTACCTCACGGGTCGGCTTGGCATGAGCCAGAAAGAAGCGGGCCTTTTTATCATGATCGTCAATTTCGCCTATATCCCCGCGAATTTTATCGGCGGGAAAATTGCGGATACGTTCGGGCGCAAAAAACTCATGGTCACGGCGCAAGTGCTGTCGGGGCTGTGCTATATTCCCTGCGGTTTCCCGGGCATAGGAGGGAATGTGCGGTGGTTTCTGCTGGCGAGTGTATTCTTCGACGGGCTGACCGACCCTGCGCGCACCGCCATGATGACTGACCTGACCACCCCCGAAACCCGGCGCCCCGCGTTTTCACTCACCTATCTCGGGCATAATCTGGGCTTTGCGGTCGGCATGATGATCGCGGGTTTTCTTTTCGAGAAAGCGACATCCTGGCTCTTCTGGGGCAACGCGATCGCGATTCTTGCCGCGATCAGCCTCGTCGCGCTCAAAGTTCCCGAAACCAAGCCGACAAACGAGCAGGTCGAGGCGAGTTTTGGCTCCGGGCGGGAGGATGAGGGACATCGCGGGAACATCGTGCAGGCGCTGCTTTCAAGACCGTATTTGATCATATTCACGGTGCTGACCGGGTTGTACGGATTTGTGTACGCCCAGCACCGCTTCATTCTGCCGCTCCAAACGAAGGAATTTTTCGGAATGCGGGGCTCGGTGATCTATGGTACTCTGATGACGCTGAACGCGACGATGGTCATTGTGCTCTCGACGCCGATCATGACGCTCACACAGCACTGGAAGCCCATCAACGCCGTGGCGCTCGCCGGGCTCCTGTTCGGGCTGGGATTCGGGCTCATCGGGCTTGCGCCTTCCGTTCCGCTCATGTATATCACGACCGCCATCTGGACGCTCGGGGAGATCGTCAACGCGACAAACGAAGGAACCTATGTCGCGAATCACACGCCCATATCGCACCGCGCCAGGTTTCAGGCCATGCTGCCCCTGCTCGGCGGATTCGGATGGAGCATAAGCCCGCCCCTCGTCGGCGCATTCACCGACCGCTTCGGCCTGAGAACGGCATGGCCCTTCCTTGGAGGAATTGCCGTCATCGCAAGTATCGCCATCTGGTGTTTGGGAATCATAGAGAGAAGGCCCACACGAAAGGAGAACGCAGCAACAGACTAAGCCCTCTCGCGCAGCGCAAAGCGTGCGGCGGGTGTAAGCCCTCCAGCCTCTTGTGAGGCCGATGAAAATCGCTGTGCGGGTACGCATTGCATTCTTGAAAGAATGGGCGTATTCTTTTTTAAGCATGGTACTTTTGAAGTGCCACACGCCCTTTTTTCAGAGGTCTGTTCTGCGGGCAAATAAAAAAGAGCGCTGGATGGGCGATATTGGATTTGAACCAATGACTTCCACCGTGTGAAGGTGGCACTCTCCCACTGAGTTAATCGCCCACTCAGCACTCTCGAGCGGCATCCTAGCAAAGGAGACCGCCGCATGTCAAGGATAGAACAGAAAGAGGCTGAATGTGAGAATCGATCACGTAGTACCTCGCGCAGAGCCCCTCGAACACGCATCGCACAACCGCCGCCTTCACTTTCGTTCTCCCGCTGAGGACCTGCGCATCGAGGTGACGCGAAAATCCCTGCATTTGTTGATTCTTTTCTGCATTCCATTGCTCGATATTTCGCCTACGCTGCCGATTGTGTGCCTACTGGCAGGGCTCCTCGTCTACTCAGTCAGCGAGTTGCTCAGACACCATGGCATCACTGTGCCGGTCATCGCACCCCTTACGGAGAGAGCCGCGCGCCGCCGCGATGGCAATCGGTTTGTGCTGGGGCCCGTGACTCTGGCACTTGGCGCAATGCTTGCTCTGCTCATTTTCGACCCGCTCCAGGCCAAAATCGCCATTCTTGCCCTGGGCATCGGCGACAGTTTTTCAAGTCTGATCGGAAAGTCCTTTGGACGCATTCCCATGCCGCTCTCCGATGGAAAGTCGGTGGAAGGTTCGCTTTTCTGCTTCGCGACCGTGCTGCTGGCAGTATTTTTGCTCACCGGCAGATTCATTCCCGCATGTATCATCGCATTGACAACCGCGCTCGTAGAATTCTGGCCTACCAAGGACTGGGACAATGTCCTCATTCCCCTCGCCGCGGGCGTCGTTGCTTCGCTCGTGATATAATTCTTTCTAATATAATTATTTCCAAATATATATCTTATGAAGCCTTTCGGTGGCCACCAACACACAGAGTACAAAAAAGAGAGCGACACCCATCCCCCCCACCAAAGACCGCGCATCCCAAAGCCATACCCACGCACTTGCCGCGGCCGTCAGTCCAATGCCGGCATATGCGTAGGACATATCCTCTTTCAGTCTTGCCGCGACAAAATAATCCACACAATTGATCACTATGAGTGATGTCGTCACAATCATCGTGATATTCCGATATCCCGCTTGCAGCATAAACGAAGACTGGAAACGATCAATGCTGATGGGCATGAGCATCGCAAGCATCGTCCCAAAGAGCAGGGCAAGCAGAGCACCTGTCTGCGGCCGCTCATGCCCTATTCCTACCGCGTACAATCCCGAGATAAAAAGCAAAATAAGCCCTGTAAATCTCCCCCCGTACACCACCCGCGTCAATGATACAAGCGATCCAATTGATGTGCTCCGCTGCGCGATGACGAGCATCAGAAGCCGCAGCGTTTCGACATCGACCAGAAAAACCCACAGTGCGATCAAATATACTTCCGCAGAGACTGTCTTCTGGAAGGTGAAGAGCACCACCATGAGTACGGCGCTCACTCCCAATGCCAAAACGCACATTTCCAGCGCCGCGGCCAGCTGAATGCCTACCGGCTTTCCAAAGAAAAAATACTCGGTGTAGAGACGCGTGTCTGCGAGAAAAAAGGGAAGCCGTTTGTCAGTCCCGATCCGAGTGGCGAGCACTATTGTGCCAAGAAGCATTACCAGACTCAAGCTCGACAGAATCCAATAGGTCAATCGGAAATTTCGCGTTGTCACAGCCATATCCTACTTCATTATGGCGATTGATTGAAGCATCGCTTTTTACTATAGTATGGCGAATTCCCGTGATCAGAGGTATGACAGATGGCAGAAAAAATCACACCGCGCGAAGTCGATTATTCACAATGGTACATCGACATCATCCTGAACGCGAAACTGGCGGACTATTCGCCCGTCAAAGGCACTATGGTGATACGTCCGCGCGGCTACGCGATCTGGGAAAAAATCCGTGACGAATTCGATCGGCGATTCAAAGAGACCGGTCATGAAAATGCCTATTTCCCTCTCCTCATCCCAATGAGCTTTCTCGAAAAAGAGGCCGAGCATGTCGAAGGCTTCGCGCCTGAACTCGCCGTGGTGACCTACGGCGGTGGCGAAAAGCTGGAAGAGCCCTACTGCATCCGTCCCACAAGCGAGACCATCATCTGGGCCATGTACCGCAACTGGATTCAGTCATGGCGCGATCTGCCCCTGCTCATCAATCAGTGGGCAAATGTAGTGCGCTGGGAAAAGCGCACGCGCCTTTTTCTGCGCACGTCTGAATTTCTCTGGCAGGAAGGACATACCGCCCACGAGACTGAAAAAGAGGCACGCGAGGAGACCTTGCGCATGCTCGAAGTATACCGCGACGTGACCGAGCGCTACCTTGCGGTGCCTGTGGTGGCCGGCATGAAGAGCGAGAGCGAAAAATTCGCCGGCGCGGTCGACACTTACACCATCGAAGCGATGATGCAGGACAAAAAGGCGCTGCAGGCGGGCACGAGCCACTTCCTGGGCCAGAACTTCGCCCACGCCTTCGACGTGCAGTTCCAGAACAGGCAGGGCGAGCTCGACTATGTGTGGGCGACGAGCTGGGGTGTGTCCACGCGACTCGTCGGGGCGGTCATCATGACGCATTCGGACGATAAGGGTCTCGTATTGCCACCGACGCTCTCACCTGAAGACGCGGTGATCATTCCCATTTACCGCAATGACACGAAGGCCGCGGTGTCAGCCTATGCCGAAAAGCTTCAGGCCGGGCTCAAGGCCGCGGGTTTCAAGACCGTACTCGACGCCGATGACTCTTCGAGCCCCGGCTGGAAATTCGCGGAATGGGAGCTGCGCGGCACACCGGTGCGCATCGAAATCGGGCCCCGCGACATGCAGTCGAATCAAGTTGTCATGGTGCGGAGAGATACCGGCGAAAAGCTCTCCGTCCCCGTGGGCGAAGTGCCCGCGAGGCTCAAGGAGCTGCAGACGCTCATCCAGCATTCGCTGTTTGAGCGCGCCAAAGCCTTCCGGGACGAAAACACCGTGCCGGTCTCCAGCCTGGACGAGCTCATCTCGTTTTTCGGCGTCGAAACCGCGGGCACGACGGGCGCAAAAGGCGGTTTCGCGGAGGCACTGTGGTGCGGCTCCGCCGAATGCGAGGCGTCCCTCAAGGAAAAAACAAAAGCGACCCTGCGATGCCTGCCGCTCGGCAGACAGGAACACGTCGAAGGAAAATGCGCGATCTGCGGCGCACCGGCCAGATACCGCGCCATTTTCGCACGCAATTATTAAAAAGAAAGCGCGGCCGGGAAAATGCCGGCCGCGCTTTCTTATGCCATACCTTTCTTAATTACAGGCCACCGCTCGACGAGCTTTCCCAAAGGTCCTGCACGAAAAGATTCACCGCAGTGTTCTGCGACGAGGCGAGCACAACCTGACTCTGCTCTCCGTTCGATGTGCCGATGCTCACGGCCGATGGCGCGGATGAGGAGCTCGACGACCACGACTCGATGAGCGCGACATCGCGCGAAGACTGACTGTGCCAGTAGATGCCGACCCAAAAACTCGCCGCGGCGGCAAGCGCCATTAGGGCCGCCGAAAGGGCAAAACGGCGCACTTTGCGCGGACGCTGCTCTGCTTCCTGGTACACGCGCGCAAAATCGGGAAAAGAGGGTGCCGAAGTCATAGCCACGTCTTTCAGCGCGGCCTTGAGATCGATCGTTTTCTTTTCAGCTGAGCTCATATCCCATCTCCCTGAGCAACATGCCCAATTTATCCCGCGCGCGGAACAGCCTCGATTTCACCGTCCCCAAGGGCAGGTCATACATCGCCCCCAGCTCGGAAAGCCCCTTGCCCTCGACCTCATGAAGATAGAGCATCGAACGATCAACAGGTTCCAGCTTCTGCATGGCAATTGCGAGCAACTGGTTCGCTTCCTGCCTCAGCACGTTCGCTTCGCCCGACGCATGAGGACTTTCCAATGAAAGCGACTCAAATTCTTCGACCTGCACATTGCGCGCATGATGGCGGGCGTGGGTGCGCATCACATCGGCGCTCGTCGTCCGGCAGATGCCGTAGAGATAACCGCCGAGAGGGCTCTCTTTTCGCCATCGCGGCAAAGCCTTGTATATCCGGATGAGCGATTCCTGGGCCGCCTCTTCGGCAAGCTCGGGATCGAACGCGACAAAGGCGGCGCAGTATCCGCGAATGCGATCCCACCAGCGCCACATGAGCCGCTCGAATGCCCCTTTGTCGCCCCTGGAGGCATTGGCGGCCAGCTCGAGGTCGAGGGGGTCGTCTCCTGTCGCGGCAGATTTTGACGCGTCTTTGGGGGTGGCCGGCGTGAGAGGGCCGGATTCTTTCTTCTCTGCGCTCATTGTCCGCACCAATATTTCATCGCTGATCATAATATAATGCTTTTCAACCCCCGCGCCTTACATTATCCGCCGCAATATGATCAACAGTCTGCCATAGCGGTCCGCTTCCTGGGAACTGAAACCCTTTGCGCTGAAAGAATTTGAAAATTGGCCCATTTTTTCCGACATTCTGGCCTCCCGCACCAGGAACAAAATCGACTGCCAGCGTTCCTCACCAAATATTTTGCGAATCGCCACTTGCCGCTCAATCTGAATTATCCTCACCGTCTTTTCGTACCCAAGGCTCTTCGATATCGCATCTTCGATCGAATTCATGTCGGGATTGGGATCGAGCAGCATATTCGCGACTTGAGTCTGATAAATTCTGATTTCATTCTGGGCTTTCGCAAGTTCGATCTCCCGGGCGTCGAGGATCTTCTCAAGTTTGGCTAAATCTTCATCGGTAAGGTTCAGACTGCGAAACCATTCGCGCACCGCGCCGGGGCCCATAACTCCCTGATTCCCCATCCCCATGCCCGGCCCCCCCTGTGCGCTCACAAAGGCGACACCGGCAATCAAAAACAGCAGGGCCAGCGTTTTGGCCCGATTCGATTTCATCAGAATCCTCCGATCTCTCTATTTATCTGTCGTGCATTGAAGCGTTTTGGTTGCAGAATTATACCACAATGACGGAAAAAAGAGCCGCTCGGCGTTGGCGCCCGGGCGGCTCTCATCAAAAATCCACAGGAGAATACGCTTACTGGTTTGCCTGGAAAATCTTGTTGACCTCGATGATGCTGTCCGCGCGGATCTCCTGAATCTGCTTCTGCAGATCGGAAATTTTCGAAATCGACTCATCGACTTTCGCTTTGTCGGGAGACGCGCTCCAGAGCAGATTGTTCAGCAGAAGCCTCTCGGAACGGACCTCGTTCTGCAAGGGCAGAATCTGCGATGCTGCATCCTGAACGATTTTCTCCACTTTGGCCTTGTCCTCAGCCGAGAGCTTCTGGTACTGGTAATAGGAGAATGCCCCGAAACCGGACTGGCCTCTCATACCTGTCGGCCCCATCATTGAACCCTGCGGCATCTGAGGCCTTTGAGCTCCTTGAGGTCCCATAAAACCGGGCTGGGCATTCATAGAGCCCTGGCCTCTCTGCTGTCCGTGACCATAAGGCCCAAAGCCTGGGGCTTCATTTTGCATCCCAAACCAATAATAGCCATAGTTATATCCATAACCCGGGGTTGTTGCACCTGGGCCTCCCGTCTGACCAAAACCCTGCGCGAAAGCGCCAGCAGTGACGGCGACAAACATGGCACCTACCATCAGAAGCGTGATCGCCTTTCTCGATGTTCTCATATCCTTCCTCCCTTGAAGGTTTTTGTTGTTCATCTAAATGTCGCAGGGAGGAGGAGCTTGGTTGCACGAAAATGCTAAAGGTTATTTTCTTTCATTTTTTACCGTGGCCGCCCTGATTGCCCTGTCCGCCGGATTCGGATTTCCCGGACTGGGATTTTCCCGAATCGCTTTGGCCTTCGGCATTCTGAGAGATATCGCCCTGGTTCTTTTTCCCCGAGAGAGAAACTTTTTCGAGCGCTTTTGATACGGCCTCCGCGGCACTGTGGCCAGCCGAAGTAAATTCCTCAACCGAGACCAGAATCGAACCAAAACCGTCTTCGTCGAGGTCACTCGCGATGAGGACGGACGCAAGCCGCAGACGATCCTCTTCACCAAGGCCGAATTGGGCCTTTGCGCTTGTCACGACCGAAAGCGCAGCCAGCGCGCGCGCAGTCGCCTTCTGTTTAGCGCCGCTCTTCGCGACACCCTCTTCAAGCGCCTTCTGGACCTCTGCTTCCGTAAGGCCGGCTCTTATAAAAATGAGCATCTGCTCTATGGCCGAAGAGGCCGTGTTCCTGTTCGAGGGGAAAATGCCATTTGCCCTAAGTATAGCGGCAAGCCGAACGACGCGCTGGATATCCACTCTCAGAGAAGCGACCAGAATTTCCGGATTCACCTGTTTTTGTGCCCCTTCTTCCAGGCGAACGACCAATATCGAGTCGGAAAGACCCAGTTTTTCGAGCTGCTGAACCATTGTATTGACTTCCGGGGCTATCGTTCCATACACAGCCACGTTCGAAGGCTTCGCCAACCATGCGGCGACAGTCTGGGCAAAAAGGACAGAAGGAGCGCTGAGAAACAGCAACAGAGAAAAGAGCCGCATAAATTTAGGCGTAAAGACCTTTGGTCTTGTTTTTTCCATATCTCTACAACCTTAAAAGACTGCTCGAACCACCGAAGCCATCGTCGACCTGCACCGCCGCTTTCGGGTCCGAAATCCATCTGTCGCCGTCGATGACAAAGTTATAGACGTAAACCCGTCCTTTCTTGAGCGGCACCAGCACTTCCCACATGCCATCGACGCTCGCCTTTTTAAGAACATACGTTCCGGGGTTCCATGAGGTAAAATCGCCGGCAAGTTCTACGGTACTGGCTTCCGGGGCATAGAGCACGAATTTGACGCTGACGGTGTCCTTAGTTCTTGTGCCAAAATAAAGACCCAGGCTCAAACCGAGGATGAATATCGCCGCAGCCGCAGCCACAAGCGCCGGCCTGGAACGGATTATGTGCGAGGGCCTTTTCTCCCCACCTATTGCCTTCATCACGCCATCCGCAAACTCCGACGGAACTGAACCCAGTGTACCTGACCGGCGCGCGGACCCGACACCGGAATCGGCCGCAATATTCGCTTCGGTATTCGCATCGCGCTCGATAAATGGCAGCAAGGCGCGAAATTCATGGGCACATGTCTCGCAATCCGCGAGATGCATGCGGAATTCGTCCAGGGAAGAGGTCATCATCCCGCGCTCACCCCGCTCCCACGCATCGACGAATGCTCGCGCTTCCGTACAGTTCATCATAGAGATATACCCCCCGGGGGCCGCTTCGGTTGCACATTTTCCGCTAAAGCCTCGCGCAATTGCTTCCGCGCGCGAAAAAGCCTCGATTTGACAGCTTCCTGTCCAAGACGCAGAACTTTCGCGGTCTCTTCGACCGAAAGCTGCGCAAAATAATACAGCTCTACCGGTTTCCTCAGATCCACAGGCAAAGAGGAGACAGCCTCACGCAGGGCCTGGAACTCACACGCCCGCTCGGCCTCTCCCGCGGGGTCATCAGGCGGATTCGTCACCTGCTGCCTTACAAACGCGACCTCTCTCTGCTTCCTCGATGCAAAAAGCCTGATATGCGTGCGCACATTGTTGGCGGCGATGGCGAAGAGCCACGCGGAAAAACTCTCTCCTCTCTTGAAAGAGGCGAGCGATCTGTATGCCCGGACAAATACTTCCTGCGAGGCGTCCTGCGCATCCTCTTCTGAACGCATGCGCATCCGGCAAAACGCGAGCACCCTGGCGCTATATTTATTGACAAGAAATCGGTATGAATCTATATCGCCATCAAGGACCCGCGCGATAATGGAATCTTCGCGGTTCCTTTCCGCCGCCTCTTTCATGCTGTCGGGCTCTGCGTGTCCCAGAATATCCGCGTGGCCTTGCATGCCTAAAAGCATACTCTTTCCCGGCCCCTTTTTCCAGAATGATTTTTTCTCTTTGCTGCAACCGAAACGACGATCGCGCGGTATCCATTGTCAAACACATTATCATATACCCTGAAAAAGGGACGGAGGTTGCATATGATTTCAAGATACAGACTGGTGACGTTCGTTCTGCTGCTGATGCTCAGCCTGGGAGGCGTCTCCGGAGTCATTGCGCAGACGACTGATACTTCCACCGAAACGGATGAACTGCAGAATGACATTACGACCGTGAACGCGGCGGCCGAGCTCGACCAGACAGCGCTTCTCATAAGACTCAGCGCGCAATTTCAGGTTGAGCTTGCGGTACTGGAAAACCTGAGCGCTCAGGGATACACCGCAGGTCAGATATGGCTCGCGCTCGAAATTTCACAGCAGACGGGTGCCGGGCTTGCGGTTTCAATAGCACAGGCCGCGAGCATCGGCGGTGACGGCCATGGATGGGGCGTACTTGCCCAGGCGCTGGGCATCAGTCCTGGTTCGCCAGAGTTTCTGGCGCTCAAAGCACAGATGAGGAACCGTACGCGGACTATGGCTTCAGACATCGCCAAAGAGCATGGAAAGGACCCGGACAATTCTGACAGAGGCTCTGCGGAAAAGGACAACTCCAAAGGCAATGGCGGCCAAAACGGTAAACATTGACATGTTTTGGCGCTGACGTTGCTGCCCGCGATTGACTACCCCAAAAGGCTCACTTCCGTGAGCCTTTTTTCATGTATGATACAGGCACTTTCCTTGGCCGGCCCGAATTATTACTCTATAGGTATTACTCTATAAGAAAAAAGGGAGTCAGAAGAAAAACCAGCCCGGGCCGGATTCTCTTCCTCTCTGATATTGCTACAAGTACAGGAGTTATCCATGCCATTCGTGCTTCAAAAAGAGACCTCGGTCCCCGAACTGGATTCGATTCTCAGATTGTATCGTCACGAGCCGACGGGAGCCCGCCTCCTCTCCGTCATCAACAAGGATGAAAACAAGGTTTTCGGCGTCACATTCCGGACGCCGCCACAACGCAGCGATGGCGTCGCCCACATCATCGAACATTCAGTCCTCTGCGGTTCCCGCAAATATCCCGTAAAAGAACCTTTTGTCGAGCTCATGAAAGGTTCGCTCAACACCTTCCTCAACGCGATGACCTATCCCGACAAGACCTGCTATCCGGTCGCGAGCACGAACCTCAAGGACTTCTACAATCTCATCGATGTCTACCTCGACGCGGTATTCTATCCGAACCTCACCAAACACACGTTCATGCAGGAAGGCTGGCACTACGAAGTCGATCCGGCCACCAAAAAGCTCAGCTACAAAGGTGTCGTCTTCAATGAAATGAAAGGGGCTTACTCCGACCCTGACGATCAGCACGACGATCTCTGCCGGCGGAGTCTCTATCCCGATACGCCCTATGGCCTCGATTCAGGAGGCGATCCGCTGGAAATTCCCTCCCTCACCTATGAAGAATTCGTCGGTTTTCACAAGAAATATTATCATCCCGCGAATTCTTTCATTTTCTTCTACGGTGACGATGATCCCGAAAAGCGTCTCGCCATGATGGACGATTGGCTTACTTCTTTCGGCCAGGCGAACATCGAATCTCTTCCCTCAGCGCAGCCCGAGTTTTCCGAACCGCGCCACCTCGAGTACCGATACCAGGCGAGCGAACAGGATGAGCCAAAGGCGTACACCGCGATCAACTGGGCTCTCTATGAACATGGAGATCCCGTGCTTTCGATGAAGGCCTCGATTCTGTTCCATATTCTGATAGGGACGCCCGCTTCGCCGCTGCGCAAGGCGCTGATCGAATCGGGGCTCGGAGAGGACCTCGCTGGTTTTGGTCTGTCGGAAGAACTGCGCAAGACAGCCTTCTCGATCGGACTCAAAGGCGTGGCGCCTGACAAGGTTGGCGACGTTGAACGGCTCATCCTTTCGACGCTTGAGGAGCTTTCCCGCGACGGTATCGATTCCGACACCATCGCGGCATCGCTCAACACCATCGAATTCGCTCTCCGCGAAAAAAATACCGGCCACTTCCCCCGCGGACTGGCAATCATGCTCGACGGACTCAACGACTGGCTCTACGACAAAGATCCCATTGAGTCGCTCTCGTTTGCCGGACCTCTCGAAAAAGTCAAAAAAACCGCCGCGGAGAATCCGAGGCTTTTCAGCGAACTCATCGACTCGCTCTTGCTGCGCAACACCCATCGGACTACCGTCGCGCTCTTGCCCTCGCCCGACGCCAACCGCGAACGCGAGGAAGCTGAGAAGACCATGCTCGCCGGGGCGCAAGTCGCTCTCGACGCACAGAAGCTTCAAGAGATAGAGCGGACCGCGGAAATGCTCAAAGTTTTGCAGGACACGCCTGACAGCCCCGAAGCCCTGGCCACGATCCCTGTCCTCTCCCTCGACGATATCCCGAAAGAAGCGCCCGTGCTGCCTTCCGAGCCGCTCGATCTGGGCAATGGCGGCGCACATGGCGCGCCGGACGAAGCGCGCGCGTATTACCACGAACTTGCGACGAGCGGGATTCTGTATCTCGACTTGGGCTTCGACTTTGGCGCGCTCGAGTCGAAGCTTCTGCCCTATGTGAGCCTATTGGGGCGTTTCCTGCTCGAGATGGGCACCGAGGCGGAAAACTTCGTGCAGCTGATTCAGCGCGTCGGCATGCATACCGGCGGCATCCGGAGCACGTCGGTGTCCGCGACGCGTTGGGATGACAGAAAGCCCGCGCCATGGTTCTTCCTGCGGGCGAAGGCCCTGCCCGAAAAGGCCGCCATTCTGGCGGACATTCTGGTGGATGTTCTGGCGCGGGCGCGGGTTGGGGACCCCGGGCGCGGGCGGGCGAACGTGCTCGAGGAAAAAGCGCAAGGGGGGGCGACGACCGCGTGGGGCTGGGCCCCCACACAGGCGGGGCTG
>Ga0074197_1001946_pt1 | contig 15608 bp, 13 predicted proteins | sample EPASupsiteSAE305_FD_64526 | JGI IMG/M metagenome (GOLD analysis project Ga0074197, IMG submission 64526) | Bioremediated contaminated groundwater microbial communities from EPA Superfund site, New Mexico - SAE3-05 reassembly with SPADES | ecosystem: Environmental > Aquatic > Deep subsurface >...
CTGTTTCCTGGTCCATCACCGTGACCGAAGGCAACCTCTACCTGCAGGACGGCAACGAGACCCTGGAGACCACTCCCAAACGTTATGCGCAGGGTTAGCTGATGATGGAAGATGAGCAATATCGGCCTGATGCCTCGGAAGAGGGGGTTGAGATTCCGTTGGAACGGATTGACCCAGAAATTCTGCAGGCCCTGCTGGCTGATTTTGTCAGCCGGGAGTGGTCTGAGCTGTCTGACGCCGGTTTTACCCTGGAGCAAAAGATTGAGCAGGTACTGCAGCAGTTGAAGAACGGAAAGGCACGGATACTGTTTGACCTGACGTCAGGAAGCTGGAATATTGTCCCTACGCAGCACGGTTTATAGCGTTACCCCATGTAAATCCCGCTTGTGGTACCGCCAGGCAAAGGCCACAGCCCGCACATACCAATCCACCAGAAACACCCCCCATACCGCATACAATGACAGGTGCAGCACCGGCCCTGCGATCCAGGCAAGCAGCACCCGTACTCCCCACATGGTCAGCAGCGTCACGATAAAGACGTAAAAGGTGTCACCCGCCCCCCGCAGAGAACCGGCATAGACAAAGGAAACCGCCAGCGGTATCTGGGCAAAGGCCACGATCCGCAAAAAAACCGCCCCCTGCCGGATTACCTCCGGGTCATGGGTAAAGATCATCACCAGATACTGCGGGATCAGCAAAAAGATCAGTGCCATGATCCCCATTACCACCAGGGCCAGACGTAGTGCTTCAGCATTACCGGCATGGGCGCGCTGGTACTTTTTGGCCCCCAGCGACTGCCCCATCAGGGTAGCAGCGGCGATCCCCATACCGGCACCGGGCATGAAGGAGAGTGATTCAATGGAAAGCCCGATCTGATGGGCAGCATAGGCGGTGGTGCCATAGGCGATCACCACGCTGGAGTAGACCAGCTGCCCGGATTGCTGGGCCACCCGTTCCAGGGCAACCGGCCAGCCCACCTGCCAGATCCTGCCGAACAGCTCCCGGTCCGGCAGCCCGATAGTCAGGTAGCCCCGCCGGAAGGCCTGCCAGAGCAGGTACGAACAACCGATGAATTCCGAGCAGTTAATGGCGATTGCCGCCCCTTTAACCCCCATGGCAGGCAGGCCGAACTTACCGTAGATCAGCGGCCAGGCCAGCAGGATATGCAGGATGTTGACCAGCAGAATCCCCTCCATCGGGGTGCGGGTGTTGCCCACGCCATGCATGATAGCCGAGAGGATATTGACCCCGGTGGTCCAGATCAGCCAGAGAAAGACCAGCCGGATATACTCATGGGCCAGCTTTTGCACCTCCGGCGTGGCCCCCATCAGACGGGCCAGCTCACCACCGCCATAGGCCCCGATCAGCGAGACGATCGCGGTCAGCCCCAGACAGAACAGTACCGCTGTACCGGCAGCCCGCTTTGCCTCTTCATGTCGGCCCGCCCCGGTCAGATGGGCGATCACCACCGTGGTGCCGGTGGAGAGCCCCCAGAAAATGGTCATGATCACAAATATCTGCAGTTGACCAAGCCCGGTGGCGGCAATGGCCGAGGCCCCCAGACCGCCGGTCAGAAAGATATCAACAATGGCAACCAGCCGTTGAAACAGGGATGAGAGCAGCACCGGCAGCGACAACCGGAAGACGTTGCAGCGGATTGAGGCAGGTTTGTTGCTGTCCAGACAGGGGAATATGCGATGCAGCAGGGCAGACATGTTGGGAACTGTAGTCCCTGTTGACAGGGGGCGTCAACAAAAAGGGCAGGATCAGCTCGATCCCGCCCTTTCTGGTTGCTCTGCATCAGACCATATCAGTTACTTGGTGTTATCAGTGCCCCCGCCCAATGCGGCATGGGCTGCTGCCAGACGGGCAATCGGCACCCGGAAGGGGGAACAGGAGACATAATCCAGGCCGATCTTGTGGCAGAAGATGACCGATTCCGGATCACCGCCATGCTCGCCGCAGATCCCCAGCTTTATGTCGGGACGGGTTGAGCGCCCTTTTTCGCAGCCCATCCTGACCAGTTGCCCAACACCGTTCTGGTCCAGGGAGACAAACGGGTCTTCCGGCAGGATGTTGGCATCCACGTAGAACGGCAGGAATTTACCGGCATCGTCACGGGAGAGGCCGAAGGTGGTCTGGGTCAGGTCGTTGGTGCCGTAGGAGAAGAATTCCGCCTCAACCGCGATCTCGTCAGCGGTCAGGGCAGCGCGGGGCAGTTCGATCATGGTGCCGATCAGGTACTCGACCTTGACACCGTACCGGGCAATCACTTCATCGCAGATTTTAACGGCATTGGCCTTCAGTACAGCCAGTTCCTTGACGGTGGCGATCAGCGGGATCATGATCTCCGGCACGATGGAGAAACCTTCGTTCTTGACCAGCTCGCAGGCCGCTTCCATGATGGCCCGCACCTGCATGTCATAGATCTCGGGGAAGGTGATCCCCAGACGGCAGCCGCGGTGTCCAAGCATCGGGTTGAACTCGTGCAGGAACTCCACCTTGTGCCTGAGGGTAGCGGCAGGAACCTGCATGGTGGCAGCCAGTTCCTCGATATCCTTGTCTTCCTGGGGCAGGAACTCGTGCAACGGCGGATCAAGCAGACGGATGGTAACCGGCAGCCCCTTCATCTCACGGAACAGCCCGATGAAATCACCTTTCTGCATCGGCAGGATCTTGGCCAGAGCCTTCTCGCGCCCTTCCACATCGGCGGCCAGGATCATCTCACGCACGGCAGCAATCCGCTCGGCCTCAAAGAACATATGCTCGGTACGGCAGAGGCCGATCCCTTCGGCGCCAAACTCACGGGCCACCTTGGCATCGTGGGGGGTATCGGCGTTGGTGCGGACCTTCAGCTTGCGGAACTGGTCAACCCAGACCATCAGCTTGCCGAAGTCGCCGGTCAGTTGTGGCGGTACGGTCTTGACTTCGCCCAGCATGACCTGACCGGTAGAGCCGTCCAGGGTGATCATATCCCCCTTCTTGACCACCACACCGTTGCAGGCCACAAAGGACTGGTCAGCGTAGTTGACCTTGATGTCGCCGCAACCGGCCACGCAGCACTTGCCCATACCCCGGGCAACCACCGCAGCGTGGGAGGTCATACCGCCACGGGCGGTCAGGATACCCTGGGCAGCATGCATGCCGTGGATATCCTCCGGCGAGGTTTCGATCCGCACCAGGATCACCTTCTTACCGTTCTTGGCCAGCTCTTCGGCCTCATCAGCGGTAAAGACCACGCTGCCGCCGGCAGCACCGGGGGAGGCGGGCAGGCCCTTGGCGATCACCTTCTTCTCTGCCTTGGGGTCCAGCGAGGGATGCAGCAGCTGGTCAAGCTGGGAAGGAGCCACCCGCAGCACAGCGGTCTTCTCATCAATCAGCCCTTCCGCCACCATGTCCACCGCAACCTTGATGGCAGCGGTGGCGGTCCGCTTGCCGTTACGGGTCTGGAGCATGAACAGCTTGCCTTTTTCAATGGTAAACTCGATATCCTGCATATCCTTGTAGTGCTTCTCAAGAATAGTTCTGATATCAGCCAGTTGATGATAGCATTCCGGCAGCACCTCTTCCATGGAAGGCAGGTCGCCCGGCTTTTTCTGATGGTTGTTGATCGGCTGCGGGGTGCGGATACCGGCCACCACGTCCTCGCCCTGGGCATTGACCAGGTACTCACCGTAGAAGTAGTTCTCGCCGGTGGAAGGGTCACGGGTAAAGGCCACGCCGGTGGCACAATCATCCCCCATGTTGCCGAACACCATCGACTGGACGTTGACGGCAGTGCCCCAGTCAGCCGGGATGTTGTTCAGCTTGCGGTAGGTGATGGCACGCTGGTTCATCCAGGAACCGAACACGGCGCCGATGGCACCCCACAGCTGCTGCTTGGGATCTTCCGGAAACTCCTGACCAAGCTCCTGCTTGATCGCAGCCTTGAACTGGGCCACCAGATCCTTCCAGTCAGCAGCGGTCAGATCAGTATCCAGATGGACATTTTTCTCTGCCTTTTTCAGTTCCAGCAGGTGCTCAAGGGCATGCTTGTCCATCCCCATGACCACATCTGAATACATCTGTACAAAACGGCGGTAGGCATCATAGGCAAAACGCTCGTCACCGGACTGGGCGATGATCCCCTGCACGGTGGTGTCGTTCAGCCCCAGGTTCAGGATGGTGTCCATCATGCCCGGCATGGAGGCCCGGGCACCGGAGCGGACCGAAACCAGCAGCGGGTTTTTGGCATCGCCAAAGGTACGCTCCATGATCTGCTCAACCTGCTTCAGATTGGCTTCAACTTCATCATTCAAAGAGGCGGGATAGGTTTCGCCATTGGCATAATAGTAGGTACAGACCTCGGTGCTGATGGTAAAGCCCGGCGGCACCGGCAGCCCGATGCTGGTCATCTCTGCCAGGTTGGCCCCTTTGCCGCCCAACAGATTCTTCATGTCGGCCCGGCCTTCAGCCTTGCCATTCCCGAAAAAGTACACGTACTTCTCTGCCATTGCGTCCTCCTTGATTAAAGATCAGTTTTACTGTCCGTGAAAAGGTTTTATTATTAGTATAATCAATAACTTATACAACATACCGAAATTTCAGCTAATTCTCAAGGTAAATTTTACCAGAAAAAAAGGAAGATGCAGCGCGCACCTCCCTTTTTTGTCCGGCTCCTGGGGGCAACAAGTATCCTGAACCCGCAGTTGACCACCAACAGACGCAAGGATCACAAAGAATTTAAACCTGTTAGAACAGATTTGAGAGAAACCGGCCGGTATTCCGGGAACCATCTTCAACCGGTTGTTATTATTTTTATTTCTTTGCTTTTACCTGCCGCGCAGCACCCGCTTGTCCCCGATCCGTATGGTTATTTTACGGCTGTCAAAATACTCCAGCAACGGAATCATGAACTTGCGAGACAGGCCGGTCAGCTCGCGGAACTCTGACGGAATAATCTCTGCCTTGGCCCTCAGATGCGAAATCAGCTTTTCTTCAATGGTTTTAAGCAAAGCGCTGTCGTAGAAGATGTCACCCGAGACCCGCGTCACCCCTCCTTCGCGGGTCAGCAGGGCCAGGTGATCCCGCACCTCTTTTTCGGTGCTGCGCAGTGCCTCGGCCAGCTCCTTGATGGTAGGTGGTTCAATCCCCCGTTCTGCCAGCAGCCTGGCGATACCGGCGCCAAGCCCGGACAACGGCGCCGCTGCCTGTTTTCTGGCACCTGCAGGACGGACCAGCTCCCGTTCGGCGGCCAGTTTGCCTTCCTTTTCCAGCTCTGCCAGCAGCGGGGCAAAGAAACGCTGGTCACTGCGCCTGGGTATCCGGGTCTTCAACTCCTCCTTGCTGATCCCCTCTTTAAGTGGATTGGCAGCAAGATAGCCCGACAGCTCATCCAACAGCAGCTGCTTCAGGCCGGCAACCGCAGCCTTGGCCAGAAAGACCCGCGGCTCACGGGTCATCTGCACAATCTCGCCAGCCGCCAACAATCCCTGTAAGGCAGCCTCAGCCTGCTTACGGGCAATACCGGAACGCAACACGATCTCATCAAACGAGACGCCGGACAGCAGGGCCTGGGACACGATCAAATTGCAGGTTTTCTGATGTTCTGCCGCATCCAGCGACACCAGCAACCGCAGGGCATCGTCACTGCGCCGCCGCCGGGCCGGAGGAAACGGGTCAAGCACGATGCCGCCACCGATAGTGACCGAGGGTGAAGTGGCCCGGATCAGGTAGGGATCTCCTGACACCAGCAACAGCGGTTGATCCAGCCGTAACTGGGCATAGCCGCTCTGGCCCGGCGGCAGTGCCTCATGTTCCAGCAGGATGATCTGGGCCGTAACCTCTGAGGTGCCTGAATGGAAGCGAACCGTGGTGCGATGCCGCAGATCCCGCGGAGCCGAGGCCAGATGATCCAGCCGCACATCCACCCGACGGCTGGTGCGGAAGATCCCAGTTGGGACCACTACATCACCCCGATGGGCCTGATCCAGATCGATCCCCTGCAGGTTGACCGCCAGTCGCTGACCGGCCTGGCCGATGTCGGTCTTTGCACCATGGGCCTGAATCCCCCGCACCCGGCCCGGAATCCTGTCGGGCAGCAGTTCCAGTTCGTCACCCAGCTTGATCTCACCGGCCAGCAGCGTGCCGGTAACCACGGTGCCAAAACCAGCCACCGTAAAGACCCGATCAACCGGCAGCCGGAAGGCGCCATCCCGTTTCTTCTCTGCCGTCCCTTCAGCCAGCCGGACCAGTTCTGCCTTCAGATCATCCAGACCGGCACCGGTTTTGGAGGAAACCGGAATGATCGGGGCGGTCTCAAGAAAGGTACCGGCCACAAACTCCCGCACCTCTTCCTGCACCAGCGGCAGCCAGTCCGGCTCCACCATATCTGACTTGGTCAACGCCACCAGACCGCTATGCACCCCCAACAGACGCAGGATATCCAGGTGTTCACGGGTCTGGGGCATAATCCCCTCATCCGCCGCAATCACCAGCATCACCAGATCCATACCGGCCACACCGGCCACCATGGCCCGCACGAACTTCTCATGGCCCGGCACATCCACCACGCCGAACTCGATCCCACCGGGCAGCTCAAGGTGGGCAAAACCCAGCTCAATCGTGATGCCGCGGGCCTTCTCTTCCTTGAGCCGGTCGGTGTCGGTACCGGTCAGCGCCTTAACCAGTGAGGTCTTGCCGTGGTCAATATGTCCGGCCGTGCCGAGGATCAGGTGTTTCATGGTGTGGGTCGGTATCCTTGTTCCATTAGGGCAGTGTTGAGCTCAACAGGGCATTGATTACCTCAAAACATAGCATTTGGGGGCAGCAGCAATGCCGTTAAGTGGTTTGTAAAATTTCTATTATCCAAACCGCAATTCATCCTTTGCCGATGACAAGTCATAGTCTTTGGCATGTGAGGCATAGCTGTTTGCAATCATGTTTAGCATACGGGAGGTCATCGGCCATGAAATAGCGGTTCTCTCCGCCCACTCCCTATATCGTGCCTCCAGGTTTCTCTCTTGATTACCGCCCTCTCCAAAGGATCGCGACGTAAAACCTCTGTTGTTGAATACTCCCATGTAAATCCCTACTTCTAGATCATGACTTCGCAATGATTCTATTATTTTTCGCACCGGCATAGCTGGCCAAATCCCGTCGTTATCAGTCGGTGACCAAGAAAGCATCTGCCCAATATATTGTTCACCAAGACACTTTCTGTCTATTTCAAGCAAGCGCTCTTTGGCCTGGAAAACCCAATTTACAAGTTGTACTTCGTCAATACAGGCGTCTGTGCCACCAGGCAAACCTTTCCATGAATGAAGTAAATCATGGGCAATGTGGGCTCGATTGCTTAACTCTTCAAACGAGAGTCCTTCGTCTTCTCTCTCACTATTTTCAGGTTTGTACATCCAGCACAAAACTTGAGCAAAAAATAGAGGGTCGTCATTCAGCGTCTGATGAAGAATTTTGGGGCCTCGGCCGCGTTCCGAATCTCTCAGTAAAGGCATGTAGCGCCATTCCAATTGGGCTATTCGGTTTTCATCCTTATCGATCGTCTTATCCATTGCCAAAAAGATTTCTTCAATATCATAGCTACTCGGACGGTTTGTTTCTCTATCTGGGTCTACCAGTTTAACAAAGAGCATTTCCAGGGTATCAACAAGAAGGGTAAATGGAAGCACTGATTTGCCAGAGAACCGTATCAGGCCTATTACTGCTTCCGGTCGATTCACTTTCAGCAATTGAGTCGCTGCATACTCCACGGCATTTTTATTTTCCGCTACGCTCCAAACATTTGCTATTGCCCAATACCCACTCTTAACTTCTATTCCGAGACGCTCAATCAGCTCCCACGACTCCATTTTGAGCGGTAGTGCCAAGCAGAGTTGCACCAGTTTATGTGTTCCCCATTGCTCTATTAATGCCTGTTCCAACCTCTGGTCAAACCAGTGTTCCTGCATACACTGGCGCCGTCCAACAAACGCCAATGCGAAGTGTGATATACGATCTTCATCATTTCCTAATGCGGCCTCAAGTACCCAATGCTCTATTTCCGGCTCTACAAGATCCTCCGCTGCATACAAGCCCAGATGGTAGCTCTGTTCTGCCTGCCTAACCAATCGTGACAGGCTGTCAATGCCACCAATCCGATAAATCTCATGTAAAGCATTGCGACGCGCCTCTGCCACTATCCTTTGAAAATCTTCATGATCTTCAGGTCTCCCATCGGGGAAAAGGGGCCAATCGTTTTCAAATAGCCATGTAAATCGCTCCACCTCATCTTCCGGTTCAAGCCGGCTGTAAGTTAATTCCAAACGATCTAGTGATTCTGACGGAAGTGACCATTGTGCATCAGGAAATTGTCGATGTTTATTGAGAAGGCTGCGCAAGGCATTCCAAAGTTCTGTTCGTTCCTCAGGTGTAGTGCAACTATCAGAAAATTGCTCAATATCAGCGATCAACACATCTCGGCAGTTCTCTGGCAAACTTGACAAACGCTTTAGCATATCAATACGCCGCTTTCCGCTATCACCAAATGCTGTCATGAGGCGGTCAACTATCGATAAAATGTATTTCTGATGTTCTTTAACGGTAACGGATGGCTCAATCTCCAACGCCCAATCCCGCCATCGGGGGATATATGTACCAGATGTCGTTTCATGGCCTGAGGGTAAAAGCTTTACCAGTAATTTCCAGCCAATTTCCGGCTCTGAAGTCAGAAGCAGATGTAACGACTCCAGCTTTTGTTCCAGCGTGGCAGCAGTATGGTTCTTCCAACTCAAATAAATATCTTTCAAACTATTGAATGGCCGATTACTCCATTTGCCACCGGGATCAAGCCGAGACAGGGCACCAAGTATGAGGGTCACTCGTGCCAAATATCGTGGGCTCCATGCTAGGGCCTCAAGTGCCCAGAGGAGGCCGGAGTGGAGACATGCTCCCATATCTCCTTCACTCTGGAAGAGATACATGATTGTCGGCGAATCGTCCTTCAAACTGTCCTCAACGGCATCAAGAAACGCTTCCGGCGATGCTTCGGCAAGCAAAGGAAGTTCATTGTGCAGCGAACCCCAGTGCAGTCCGGACGCATCTTTCAGCAGATCTCTAATGATGCAAAAGACCCAGCTCTCGGGGCGTCCAGATAGCGGTATTTCAGCCTGCTCCCCGAAAATAGCTATTAAGATAAGACCTTCAATTAATCCTTTCTTCAACCACCCGGAATGAAGCGCAGACTTACCATAAATATTTGCCGCCCACCTATTGTCAGGCTCTAAATCAAAGCGCGGATCAGGAGTACTCAATACGCTGAGGACAGTTTCCCGGTAGTTCCTAAGGTCATCCGATGTCAGGTATCTCCCAAGCAAAAGCCATGCATCCAGAGGCGCTGTAAGCTGCCAGACCGTGGCAACATGGCGTAATGGCGGATCAGAAGAGTGTTGCCAGCGGGTAAGCGATTTTTCAAGTTCGTTGTATGATTTACCCGCCAAACCTTCCAGCACTTTTTTGTCACCGCCCTGCTCTCCGTTCCATGCCCCTGCAAGGAGCACACTTGAGAATAATCCCGCATTACCTGGTTGCGCCCACTCCGGTATGGCAAGTGCTGGAGAAACGGCAATCCGCCTGCGCAGGACCTGAATGCTTCTGCCACAGCTCTGAGTCAGGGACTTTGCTTTAGCCTCAGTAAGTCCCAACTCGATGAGAGCTTTTGTTAATGATTCGCTTGAGGGTCTCGGAAGAGTTACTGCCTTATCGGACTTCATTTCCCGCCCTATCGGCAGTAACACTCGATGCCCGGCACGTATGAGTTGACCGGCAATGGCAGAAGATCCTTGGGGAAGAATGAGCAGAAGAGGGGGGCGGACAGCCAGAAGACTGCGGCAGGTTTCTGGATTTTCGACTACCAGAGAGCGGGCATACCAAGCATCCCTTTCATCATCGGGTAATGTATCCAACACAGAGGCAACAAAGGCCAAGCCTTCTTCGGGAGAATCGGCTTTCAACTCTTTAAGCGTCTCCGCCCCTGAAAACCACGTGACGAGATGTTCCACAATTACATGGCGACCTGCTATCACGAGAGCTGAATTCAAAGATGGCTCCGTAGCAGAGACAAAACCATTCCACCATTCATCGACTGCACGCAGGCCAGGAAGTCTCTTCCCAATTAGCTCCCCGAACCAAGCCGCTACTGATGGCGCTTCTTCGAGCCACTGTTCAATGTTTTGCGCATCATAGGCGCGTACCCTTTTCCAGACGTTTTCCGTGTTGCGCTCTTGTTCCCAAGTTGTCTTCCCTGGCCAATTCCGTGGAGTTACGAATATGAAAGTTGATTGTCTCGGATTACGGCCCAACGAATCATTTGAGCGTTTCCTGTACTCTTCATCTGCCTTGGATTTGGAAGATTGATCTGTGCCGATCTCCCAAACTGAAATCCCAGAGGGGACAATTGCATTTCCCACAGTACATTCAATTATGCCATCAAAACCATGTCGCTGAACCCCTTCGCCAGCATGCATCTCAATGCATACCAGATCATGAGTAGCCGCATAAATCAGTCTTCGGACAAGTCTTGGAAATTCAGACTTGGCAATTAGGCGTCCTGCCCATTGATCTATGTCATATGCAGTGATGGAGTACATTATTCAGCCCTTTGGCAAGTCATAAATAGTGCTGATAGTGAATAAAATGGTTTAATTCTGAAAGCTTAAAACTTCATCAAGACTGTACTACTCTCCTCCAACACCTCTGCCACCGCCAGACAGACCCGTTTCAGCAGATCATCGCCCAGCCTCACCAGCGGCCCGTCAATCAACCGCTTGTTATCAATGGCCCGCAGTTGATCCACCAGCAGGTCGGAGCCCTGCTAGGTTTTCCCGTTCAAACTCGCGGCCACACTTGGTGCAGATCCAGCCATAGTTTTTGATGTTTTTGTTCTGAGTAGTAAAAACGCAGCTATCAAATGAACAGAGCATCAGTTGTCGAGCGGCTCAAGGTTTTTCAGTGATTTTTTTTCCTCAGACATGAGACGCCTTTCAACCTTCTTAATGTCTTCTGCGGCTGACAGATTTTCCGGACGGATACCACGTTCAAGCAGTGTTTTTCGTACTGCTTCGTTGTTTGTTATATGTTCATTGGAAATGGCATGTTCGTTGGCGAGCCCATGTTCACGAGTGTTAAAAATAGTAATTTCAGTAGCGAAATCCTTGGCTTTCAGAATTATTGTCGGTGCAAAATCTGCAAGTGGCCGGTTTGACGGCACATTCCACTGAGCCTTCATCGCTTGAGTCGATTTACCAAATAAAGCAGTATCTCCTTTGCTGCGAATTAGGGCGAAGTCTTGATTACCACCTGTCTGCTCAAAGATAACCTGGGATAGTTCTTTTTCGGTTTCAGTCAGTTTTTTTCTGGCGGCTATGCGTTCTGCATCCAAAAGGCGTTGCTCGATGATTTCTGCCCGGCGTGTTTGGATAGCAAAATAGGTTTGAGCAAAGGCAATTTCATGTTTTTTAGGATCACCATTTTGCGCAATCAGGTAGCAGGCATAACGGGTGAGTAGAATATCGTCAACTTCTCGTTGGCTACCAGATCCAAGGTCGACCATTTTGTTAACGTCAACAAAATGGTCTGAGATGGTTTGGTTTGAAATCTCACATGCGGTTTTTGCCTTTGATATGACAGATGTAAAGTTTCGCCATTCTGCATATCCCAAAAGATGTTGCAAGTCACGTGCGAGCCAGAATTCAATCCCGTTTTCTGTCTGTTGGGCATGGGCCTCAAAGTTGTCGGTTAACGCATGAATTAAATCTGCCTTCATGGGCTGATCTCCTCACATCATTTTTTTCCGTTCAGATACTCCGCCAGGATCAGACGACTATGCTCATCATCATGACAGTAGACGCAGAGGTTTTCCCAGTTGCTGCCATCCTTGGGGTTGTTGTGGTGGTTGCCGTCCTTGTGGTGGACCGTCAGCAGCTGCAGGTTTTCACGTTCAAACTCGCGGCCACACTTGGCGCAGATCCAGCCATGAATCTTGAGGGACTGTTCGCGGTAGTTGGCATTGGTTGGCTTGTTGTCCGTTTTCAACTGGTTAACCAGCTGACTGAGCGCCTCGGCAGAAGGGAGTTTGCGGGATTGGGGCCGACGCGGGGGCATGGTCAGACCCCGCTGCGGGAAAAGCGGTAGCCGACGCCGCGCACGGTCAGGAAGTGGGTCGGACGGGTCGGATCAGGTTCAAAGTATTTACGCAGCCGCACGATAAAGTTGTCCAGGGTGCGGGTCTCGGTGTCGGAGCTGTAGCCCCAGACCGACTCCAGCAGCTCGCCTCGGGGGATCACCTGGCCTTCGCGCTGGAAGAAGAGCGCCAGCACCCGCACCTCCATCTCGGTCAGGTCGATCTCGCCCTGGGCGGTCTTGGCCCGGTAGGAGAGCAGGTAGACCTCGTTGACACCGAACTGGTAGCCCTCCTCCACCGGATCAGGGCGATACCAGGAGGAACGCCGCAGCATCCCTTTGACCCGCAGCAGGAACTCGGCCAGGTTGAACGGTTTGGTCAGGTAGTCATCGGCGCCGGATTCCAGGCCGCTGACCCGGTCCACATCCTCGGAGCGGGCGGTCAGCATCAGGATCGGCACCCGTGAATCAAGCTCCCGCATCGCCTTGCAGACCTGAAAACCATCCATGCCGGGCAGCATCACATCCAGGATGATCAGGTCACAGCGTTCCACCCGCAACGCCTCCAGTGCCGTTTCGCCCCGGTCAAAATGACTGACCGCATAGCCGTCCTGTTCCAGGTTAAAACAGATTCCCCGGGCCAGGTGCAGCTCATCCTCCACCAGCATGATACGTGGTTTGTCATCACTCATACCGTAACGCCTCAATCGGGTTCAGACCGGCAGCCTTGCGGGCCGGATAGAAACCAAAAAAGATCCCCACGGCGCCGGAAAACAGCACCGCCACCGTAATGGCCAGGGGTGATATCAGGGTAGGCCAGGAGAGCATCCGTGAGACAATGATGGCACCGCCTGCACCCAACACGATCCCCAGCAGCCCTCCCAACAGCGTCAGCAGTACCGCCTCGGTCAGAAACTGCAGCAGGATATCATGTTTTTTGGCACCAATCGCCATACGGATACCGATCTCGCGGGTCCGTTCGGTGACGGAAACCAGCATGATGTTCATGATGCCGATACCGCCGACGATCAGGGAGATGGAGGCCACCGCTCCCAGCAAGAGCGACATCGCCTTTGACGACTGCTCTGCCACAGCCAGTATTTCCGACAGGTTACGCACCGTAAAATCCGGTTCCTTGCCGCCGCTAATCCGATGGCGCTGGTTCAGCAGGGCATTGATCTCTTTTTCTGCCTTGGGCAACAGCTCTTCACTGCGGGCCTTGACCAGGATAGAACCGACCGTGTCCGGGAACTGGCTACCCATCAGCTTACGCTGGGCCGTACGCAACGGCACGAAGATCACATCATCCTGATCGGTGCCCTGGGGCGACTGCCCCTTGGATTCCAGCACTCCCACCACAACAAACGGCACCTTCTTGATCCTGATCATCTTGCCCAGCGGGTCTTCAGCTCCGAACAGGTTCTGAACGATCGTACTGCCGATGACACAGACCTTGGCGGCGCCGTCGTTGTCGGAGTCGGTAATACTGCGTCCATTGATTACCGGCCATTCGCGGGCCACAAACAACTCCGGCGTGGCACCCATCAACAGGGTGGACCAGTTCTGGTTACCATAGACGATCTGACCGGAGCTGCGTACCACCGGTGCGGCAAGCTCCACTGAAGGACATTCATTCGTCATCGCCTTGGCGTCTGAGGCCTTGAGGGTCTGCACCCCGCCGCTACCGCTACGCAGGCCGCCGCTGGTCATGGAACCGGGCAGCACCAACAGGATGTTACTGCCGATACTGGCGATCTGCTGCGAAATGACGTAGCTGGCACCGGAACCGACCGCCATCATGGCGATCACCGCAGCAATGCCGATGATGATCCCCAGCATGGTCAGGAAAGAACGCATCTTGTTGATCCGCAAGGCCCGCAGGGCGATGCGCAATGCCTGGACAACGTTGCTCATGGCTGAAAGGGGATGGCCAGTTGCCGGGCAACAGCCTGATAACATTCAAGAGCAGGACTATTGTACTGGATCAGGATGATCCGGTCAAAAGAACCACTGGCCGCTGCAGCCTGCGCCTCCTGCAGTGCAATGGCCGCTCCGAGTTTCATGGGATAGCCGTATACCCCGCAGCTGATGGCAGGAAAGGCGATACTGCGGATGCCATGCCGGCGAGCCAGTTCCAGGCTGTTGCGGTACGAGGCGGTCAGCAGCTCCGGTTCGCCTTTGGCCCCATCGGTCCAGACCGGCCCCACCGTATGGATCACAAAGCGGGCAGGCAGGTTGTACCCCTTGGTAATGCGGGCCTCACCAGTGGGGCAGCCCCCCAGAGTCGCGCACTCGTTCAGCAGCCCGGGCCCGGCAGCCTTGTGGATGGCACCGTCCACCCCGCCGCCACCCAGCAGGGTGCTGTTGGCGGCATTGACAATGGCATCAACCGCTAACGTGGTGATATCGCCCTGGATAATCTCTATGACAGGTAAGGACATGGACATGTTTCCTGTATTGTTCGGTAATTACGGCTTAAAGACCTTCAGCTCCAACTCTTTGATCACCTTGAAATGTTTGGCGTTGCTGGAAGACAATACCATACCGTTTTCCGTGGCGGTTGCGGCAATGATGGCATCACCGGCCCGCATGCCGGACGATAGTCCGTACTCTTCCACATAGACCAACGCCCGGTGGCCGATATTCTCTGTCAACGGCAGGACGGTAAAGCGGAAATCAGCAATAAAACGCTTGATCAGACGATGCTGCTGCTTATCCTTGGCGCACTGCAGCAGCTCCATGTACGTCTGTACAGACAGAAAGCGCTCTTTGGCCGACTCCATCAAGGCCGCAGCCCTGGCATTGCCCCGCTGGACCCAGATGAAGATGTCCGTATCAAAGATCATAGCGATTGCCCCGCAACTGCTCCATCACCGCTTCTACCGATGGTTCCTGGGCAGCGGCATGCATGCCGAAGAATGCATGGTTGCAGATCTTGCCGGTGGCTCCGGTCTCCTCCAGCGGAATGATGGTGCCCTTTGGCTTGCCATGGTAAAGAATCGTGACATGCTCACGGTTGTCAAGGGCAGCCAGGATATCGCTGGTTTTGTAGCGCAGATCAATGATCGAAGCGTTCATGGTCATCTCCAGAATGTCTCGTTACAGATAGACATAAGCTTAAAGCAGGTACGTGTCAATAGTGGAGAATCGTCTCACAGCTCTGTACTGCCATTCACCGCCCGCGCTGTTCAAACAACAGCTCCACCACATTGCGGACATAGCGTTCATCCGACACCCCCTCCACCGCTTCAGCGGGAAAGGTCACCTGGCTGCGGAACAGGGCTGCCAGTTCACGGAACAGTTCCAGCCGGGCAGCCGGGTCAAGTTCTTCCCGCCGGATCAGGGCCCGCAGGGCAATGGCCCCTTCCTCCCGGCTGACCTTCTGCCGCAAACGGGCCACCAGATGGGGATAGGCGGCCAGGGAGTTGAACTTCTCTGTGCCAAGCTGTTCCAGATCA
>Ga0074197_1001959_pt1 | contig 15535 bp, 11 predicted proteins | sample EPASupsiteSAE305_FD_64526 | JGI IMG/M metagenome (GOLD analysis project Ga0074197, IMG submission 64526) | Bioremediated contaminated groundwater microbial communities from EPA Superfund site, New Mexico - SAE3-05 reassembly with SPADES | ecosystem: Environmental > Aquatic > Deep subsurface >...
ACCTGAGTTGTTGCTGAGTTGTCCAGATAAACTTTACGCGGTGTCATAACAAGTCACCTCTTAATTAGATTTAGATTCTATCTTCTTTTTATTGCAGCTACACTGAGGTATCCTGCAAATATTCGCTGACTGATCGACGAGATCCTGGAACGTTGTTCCGTCATAAACGCTTTCAAGTGCTGCCCTTGCCTTGTCCCAAAGTGGTCTGAAGACGCAGTCGCTGTAAAAATCGCAGTCATCATCCACGCGGCTCGTGCATTCAACGGGTCCGAGGGGCCCCTGGACGAACCTTATCACCTCTCCGACTGTAATTTTGTCGGCAGGCTTAAGAAGATAATACCCGCCCTCTTTGCCTCTCGCGGAATCGACAATGTCCGCGCCTTTGAGGCTGTTGAGGATGTTTTCAAGGAAACGTACCGGTATAGACTGTGCTTCGGCAATGGCCCCTATCTTGCAGGGACCCTCATCCTGATGGAGCGCGAGCTCGTATATAGCTCTAAGAGCGTATTGACATTTTTGTGAAATCGCCATAATCCTCACCATCCCTACCAAGCTAGTGAAGATTACTATTTATTGTCTATGTTGTCAATACATAAAATGCGTAAGATATGGCTGAGCAGTCGCTAAGCAATAGCTGAGCAATGGCTGAGCGGTTGTAAGGGACAGGTTCGGGGAATTACGGCGTGACCGCCGCGGAGAATTCGCGACAAGCCCGGTCGCTGGTGAATTTGCTCGCTTCGCATCGCGGGGAATTCGCAGTTTTTCAAGCTGCGAAGAATTGGTTATCAAATAAAAGAAAAAAATCGATATCCCCTATTAACGGCATATGTGAATGGCGGTTATGGGCCGGATCCTTAGGTTTTACGATGGCTCAGCGACGGCTCAGCAACTGCTCAGCAATTGCTCAGCCGGCACTTACTGCTGTTTTCCTGCAAAGTAGTGCAGTCCGAGGCTTTTTGAAAGATGCTCTAAGAGGTGCATGCCTCCTACGCTGTTTCCCTTAAAGTCAAGTGAGGGGTTGAAAACTCCAATCCCCATCCTGCCTTCTACGACGGAAAGGATGCCTCCCCCTACTCCGCTTTTTGATGGTATCCCTGCTTTGATCGCAAATTCACCGGAACCATCGTACATACCGCAGGTGACCATGAATGTTTTAACGATCCTGACTATCCAGCTTTCAGCGAGTCTCTCTCCGCTTATAGGGTCGACACCGTCGTTTGCGAGTACCATTCCCCAGTTTGCGAGGTCTTCGGCAGTTACGTTGACGGAGCACATCCTGAAATAGAGGTCGAGCGCATCTTCGGGATCTCCTTCAATTATGTTCTCGCTCTTCATCCAGTATGCCATAGAGCGGTTTCTCATCCCGGCGCGTTTTTCTGAGAGGTATACTTCGAGGTTTATAGAGAGACTTTTGTTGAGACAGACTTTTCTTGCAAGATCCAGATAAAGTTCGAAGGGGTCTTCTCCCGGTATGCAGCTGGCTGTAGCTATCGCGCCGGCGTTTATCATGGGGTTCAGCGGGTGAGCCGTTCTGGTCTCAAGTTTCACTATTGAATTGAAAGAATCGCCTGTCGGTTCAAGTCCGACTTTGCTGAAAACCTTGTCATACCCGGCTGTCTGCAGGGCCAGTGTCAGAGATATCGTCTTAGATATGCTCTGCATCGTGAACGGTTCATGCCAGTCCCCTGCAGAATAAGTCTCTCCCGTTACTGTCTTTATGCATACCCCCACGTGTTCGGGGTCGGCTTTGGACAGTTCGGGAATGTATGTTGCTACTCTGCCGGTTTTTGTAACCCGTTTTCCCTCGTCTACTGCCTTTTCTAGAGCTTTCTGTATAATCCTGCGATCCGATCCCCTCTCGTCGGAGGAGCCCAGGACCGAACTAGAAACCTGTCTCATCGGGCGAACGGAAGAGCTGTTCATAGCTTCCGGGTATTATGAGTTTTTTTCTCAGCTGTATTTTGGGCATGCCCAGAACTACCACACCCGAACTTGGGTCCAGATGATAATTCTTTGCGTCCTCGACAGGATCGAAGCCGATAGAGGTTCCCGGCGGGATAATGTTGTGCGCATCAACTATGACCCTGCGGAGCCTGCAGTTCTCTCCGACCTCAACGTTCTGGCCGATTATTGATTCTTCAACGACAGCTCCGGGCTTGATCACGCAATTCCTGGAAAGGACGCTCTTCCTGACATATGCTCCCAGAACACGGCTGGCTTCCGCCCTTAGGCACCCGTCGACCGAACAGGAGTGGTCTGCTGCGGGATAGGTGAATCCCGGAGGATCGGAATAAGATACTGTCCTTATCGGCCACTGCTGGTTGAAAAGGCTCAGCTCAGAGGGGTGCTTGAGAAGGTCCATCTGAGCTTCCCAATAGGCTTTTATGCTTCCCACGTCTTTCCAGTAAGGCCTGTCTCCTCCGGGGAGCACGTTGGTGGAGAAATCATAGGCCATTACTTTCTGGTTTTTGTATAAGGAGGGGATTATATCCCTGCCGAAATCGTGTGAGCTCTCTTTGATCTCGTTGTCTGAAAGTACAGATTCTTCCAGTGTCTCCCGTTCAAAAATGTAGTTTCCCATTGAAACGAAACTGAAGCCGGGCCTTCCCGGGATCTCAGGAGGTACGTCCGGTTTTTCTACGAAGTCGATTATCCGTCCTGCCTCATCTGTTGCTATGCACCCGAACTGGTTCGCTTCAGAAGATGGCACAACGTATGCGGAAACAGTGACATCCGCTTTGTTTTCCATGTGGTACTGGAGCATCTGTTCGATGTCCATCTTGTAGACATGGTCAGCCGCAAAAATGCATATCCTGTCTGCATTGAAAAGGGTAACCAGATGAAGGTTCTGGAATATGGCATCAGCCGTTCCCTCGTACCAGCGTTCTCCATCCCACATTTGTGCAGGTACGACATTGACGAAAAAGTCACGGCCGCGGAGGGCACTTCCAAACTGCCATCCCTTTCCTATATGTTCATGGAGTGACTGGCTTTTGAATTGTATCATGCAATAAATTGAAAAAAGGCCGCTGTTGACCATGTTGGAAAGCGCGAAATCTATGATCCTGTACTTTGCTGCGAAAGGGACAGCAGGCTTAGCTCTGTATTTTGTAAGCGGCATCAGTCGTTCGCCCTTACCCCCCGCCAGTACCATGCCCAGGACACGACCGTACTTGCCATGGATCATCTTAACCCCTCCTTAAAAATCTTTTTAACGATGCCTTGCCATTTTGGGGACAAAAGTCAGTCATTTTTAGATCACGCAGTGTTAAGGATCACATATGAAGCACTGATACTACAAAACAATTATAGCCTATAAAAAAACAAACGATATGGTTTTTTATAATGGTTACAATCATTTATTTATTATATTCCGGTTTTATAAAAAGTTCGTCTCACCAACGTTGCATTAGTGTAAAAGATCAGTCTGATGTCAGTATGTCCCTGTAGAGTTCCGCGTAGGCCTTTGCCGAATTATCCCATGAAAAATCGGAATTCATCGCGTTTTTGATTATATTCTCCCATCTTGCATTATCTTTTTTAGCTGCGATAGCCCTTTCGATGGCTTTTTCAAGTTCCTCTGAAGTGAATTCCTTGAATAGAAAGCCGGTTCCGTCCGGTGATCCGTCAGCGTCTATGACAGTATCGGCAAGCCCTCCTGTTGCCCTCGCAACAGGGATCGTGCCGTAGGTAAAAGCTATCAGCTGAGAAAGACCGCATGGTTCGAATAGGGACGGCATCAGCAGTATATCTCCTCCGGCGTATGTAAGATGCGCCTTGCTCTCGTTGAACTCGAGGATAGAGTGCACCGAGCCGGGGTTTTCTTTTTGAAACTCATTTATCCTTCTGGTGTAAAGATCGTTGCCGGATCCGACTATCACGCATCTGGCCTTTTTTGCCAGAAAGGGTTTGACCGCTTCAAGCATTATGTCTATCCCTTTTTGCTCCGTCAGCCTTCCGACAAATATGAAAATGGGCCTATTGTCTTCCTTCCAGCCGCATTCTTTTAAGAGGGCTTTTCGGCACTCTTCCTTTCCCGTCATGTCCTTCAGACTGTAGTTGGCAGGGAGAAGGCTGTCTGTTTCAGGGTTCCATATGTCGTAGTCTATCCCGTTGATTATTCCGCGCAGCTTGTTCCTGTGGGCGACTATTACACCGTCAAGGCCAAGGCCGCCGTTGGGAGTCTGGATGTCCCAGGAGTAGTTAGGGCTTACTGTTGTGAATGCTTCGGAGGTCGTGATGGCGCCCTTCATCATGTTCAGCTGACCAAAGAACTCCATGCTGTCCATATCAAGGTTGGAATATGCCTTCTGGCTGAATCCCCAGCCGTCAAGGACAGAATGGTCGATTATTCCCTGGAATGCAAGGTTGTGTATGGTGAAGACTGTATCGTAATCTCCGTTGAAGTATGAATAATACCTGTGCCATTTCAAAGCTGCGGATACAGGGGCAGTCGGCCAGTCGTGGGCATGCAGGAACTGCGGTTTCCACCCGGTCAGCCTCAGGAGCTCGAAAGGAGCAAAAGAAAGGAACATAAATGGAAGCACAGTCTCAGCATCCAGTTTTTCGGGGTAAATGCACGGGTCGGAAAAGAGTTCAGGCTGGTCGAGCAGATATATATGAAGTCCGTTGACCTCAGCCTCAAGGACTGAGGCAGTATAGGCACGCCAGTTCAGTGCGACACTGATCTCTCCGAGCGGCACTCTGTTGAGAGTTCCCACCTCTTCGGCCTTCTCGAGTACGCCGGGCCACGCCGGCATCAAGACCCTTGCGTCAATGCTCTGTTTTTTTAGGGCTTTCGGAAGCGTACCGACAACATCCCCAAGCCCGCCTTTTTTTGCGAGCGGAGAACACTCGGGAGCAATGTGGAGCACCTTGAGCGTAAAATGTTTATAGGCTATCATTTTTTAAAGGCCCCTGAAAACAGTTCCGTAAGCTTTCTCGCAATATTCCCTGACTACCCTGTGTGTGTTGAAGTAACTCGCGTTTATCGAAATAGCCAGCTTCATCATCCTTATCCACCTTGGTCTGTTGTTGTAATAGAGGGGCAGGATCTTATTCTGAAGTTTCCTGTAGAGATCATCCGCGTCCTCTGCTTCATTGTAGCCTTTCATGTCATCGGGACCCGGTTCTGGTCCTATGGCCCAGCCCGTATGACCTTCAAGGCAGCCCTCGATCCACCATCCGTCCAGGACCGAGAAGTTCATTATTCCGTTGTGTACGCATTTCATTCCGCTTGTACCGGAGGCCTCTCTCGGCCTTACCGGTGTGTTGAGCCAGAGGTCCACTCCTGACGTTATCAGCTTTGCAGGAGCGATGTTGTAATTTTCGATGAAGACCACGGGCATTGTTTTCCCCAGTTCCTTCGATATGTTGAATATTTTCTGAAGGATGTCCTTTCCGGGTTCATCGTGGGGATGAGCCTTTCCCGAGAATATGAACTGTATCCTGCCGTCCCCGATCTCCAGAAGCCTTTTTATGTCAGTAAAGACGAGGTCAGCTCTTTTATAGGTTGCAGCCCTTCTTGCAAACCCTATCGTAAGGATTTCAGGATCCAGTTTCTGCCCGGTCTCCTCATATACCATATCCAGGAGCTTGAGCTTTGCAGTCTGGTGAGCCTCCCAGATCTCTTCGTTCGGGATCTGTATTGCCTGCATCAGCCTGCTGGTGTTTGAACGCCAGCCACGGATGTATTTGTCATACAATGCCGCGAATGATTCACATGTCCATGTGGTGGAGTGGACACCGTTAGTTACCCAGTCGATGGAATCAGAGTTGAACATGGCCCTGCTGACCTCTGCATGTTTCTTGGATACTCCGTTGACATACCTGCTGAACTTAAGCGCAAGGTCTGTCATCGAGAGTCCGCTTCCGCCTATGGTGTTCTTAAGCTTTTCAATGAAGGTGCTCTCAATGACCGCATTTATCAGGTCATAAGAGAAGAAGTCATGGCCTGCTTCGACGGGGGTATGCGTTGTGAAGACGACCTGGTTGCGTACTTTCTGGAGGTCGGGGTAGCCCTGCTCCCTCAATAGTTCAAGAGTGATAAAGCCCGCATGTCCCTCGTTAAGGTGGAAGGTCTTTACATTTCGGTATCCCAGGTCACGAAGTATCCTCAGTCCGCCTATCCCCAGTATAAGTTCCTGGCACAGCCTGTATCTGTTGTCGCCCCCATAGAGCTCATCAGTCAGCGCCCTGTCCTCAGGCGTGTTTTCGGGGAGGTCAGTATCAAGGAAGAGGATCGGGATCGGATGGCCTGAATATCCGATTATCGTGTAGGACCAGACTCCTACCGAGACGCTTCTGCCGTTCATGACGACTGAGACCCTGTTGGGCAGCTGCGTAAGAAGCTCTGTCGGGTCCCATTCCACAGGTCTTTCTGTTTGTCTTCCCTGTTCGTTTATTTTCTGTGCAAAATAGCCTTTTTTGTAGAGGAGTGTAATTCCGACCATAGGCACTCCAAGATCTGCCCCACTCTTAAGGATGTCTCCGGCCAATATTCCCAGACCGCCTGAATAGGTCGGGATCTCAGGAGTAAGTCCTATCTCCATCGAAAAATAGGCAACATTCCTGAATGCAGGATCTCTTTCAAGTGTAGATAGGATCGATTGGGCAAGATTGCCGCCATAATTCATGTCTGTCATATTTTCTCCTCCAAATTGGTTGCCTTCTGCCTCGGAAATTAATGCAGAGCCTGTAGATCTCAGCGCTCCGTTAGTCTGTTTCCCGTTTCTGCCGTTGCCGCCCGCAGGTATCTTCGAAATTATATCCCGCTCAGCCAGTATCCTTGCATTGGTATATTTTTTATCGTTGCCCCTGGCTTTTCGCAGATCGGTCAGGAGGTCAGTTATGAAGTCTTTTTCTATCACGTTGCCGGCAAGCTCTGCTGCTCTTACAGCGAAAGAGATGACCTGTTTTGTTTCCACGCCTGAAATATCGTTAAAAAACCATCCGCACGAAGTGAACATGAACATCCGCATCCGCTCTGCCTCAAGCATCGCGAGCATCGAGGCCCCCTCTTTTTCACCTATCCCGCCCAGGTATTTTGAAAGGAATTCCATTCCATCTTCATACTCTTTTTTTCTGTCTGCCTTCGCCGAACGGTAGTGTTCGATCGATATGTTTCTCAGATCCCATGGATCGAAATAGGGCGAGACTGTTTCGTAAAATGCCTCGTCGATCTTGCCCGCCAGCTTGTCGAACGCTTCCCTTAACGGAGCTCTCCACGACTGGTTCCAGCCTGGTTTCCCGCCCGTGCTGCACCCGCAGTTGCTTCTCCAGCGCTCGATCCCGTGTACGCAGGACCATGATGAGTTTTCTCTTATGCGGCACTCATATTTGGCCGGATGGTTTTCAAGAAAGGTCCCTATGTCAGGAAGTGAGATTTCAGAGTCCTGGTCAAACCTTTCAAAAAGACGGGCCAGCGCCATCTCTCCAAACTTATGGTGATGGCCGTATGTCTCACCGTCTGTCGCAACTACGAGAAGCCTGTCTGCAGCTCGGATCTTTACAGCGCCTACAAGCGCATCCCGGAATCTGTCTCCGTTTTCCAGGAGCCCGCCGAAAGCTATGTCATGCGCAAGTTCCCCATGATAAAAGACTATAGTTATCGCCCTTCCTGAAGGGAGCCTGCAGAGGTATGGCAGCGTAACATCAAGGCCGTTCCCTTCAGGTGTCTCTTTCCATTTGCCATCCATATTTACAGCGCCGCACTGTCTTGGAGCAAGGATAGTAAAAGCTATCCCGTTTTCACTCAGGACTTCGAGGGTTGAAATGTCAACGGCTGTCTCCGGAAGCCACATCCCTTTAGGCTTTCTTTTGAACCTATATTCAAAGTCTTTTATGCCCCATATGGTCTGGGTCTTTTTGTCCTCTGCGGAAGCAAGGGGCATGATCATATGGCTGTAACACTGGGATATTGCTTTTTTCCCTGATTCTGTAAGGGTCAGGTCAAGTGAGGGATCTTCTTTCTCGATCCATCTATGAAGGGTAGGACCAAAGTTAAAGCTCAGGTGAGAATAGTTGTTTATGACCGATATGATCCGGCCGTCTGATCCAAGTATTTTTGCCGCACAGTTTGGTTTGTAGCATTCGTTGGCTATTCTTTGGTTCCAGTCATGGGCAGGAGCTGCTGTGGGATCCTTTAACACCGCGTTCAGCCATGGATCTTCGCGCGGCGGTTGGTAGAAGTGTCCATGAACCGCGATATTGAACAACTAACTATCACCTCCGGAAGGGTACGCCGGTCAGCCCGGCAATATGATTATACTATGACAAGCGGGATTTATCACTGGTGCCAGAAGCCTGATGATGCCTGTATACACTGGTACTCTTGTTTTTTTTATTCTTAAAGCTATAATTGGGTAAGAATCTAAAATCGACCCTGCGGAGTACGTGGAATACGGGTTGTGTCTTGAGCCAACAATAAATCCCGGCTGAACTTTTTTCCCGTTAGCGGCGGAGACCTCGTCGGTTGACCAAGCTTTGCGGGTGGAGTTCTAATCCTCTTTCAGGAGCGGGTCAAGACCTTCCGTACACGGCTCTTGCGGGGTATTTTTGGCATCTTTGAAAACAACAGTAAGGAGCAAAGTCATGAACATCAAACCACCATTTTGGCACCCCTCAGGCTCAAGAGGTTTTATCCTTGACTGGGATGGTGTAATAGCAGACACCAAGCTTGATTTCTCCGGATTAAGGGAACGTTATTACGGGGGACGTCGGGCTATGCTGCTTGAAGATGCTTCAACACTTTCTCCCGAAGATCAGGCATCATTTATGAAAGAGCTCTGCGACCTCGAAATGGAAGGCGCAGGTAAAGCAGAACCCATTCCGGGAGCTTTCGAGCTTATAGACTGGCTTAAGGCCAGAAACATTCCTTACACTATCGTATCCAGAAATTGCAGGGAATCCATAGAACTGGCAGCAAAGACGATCGGACTCAAGCTTCCGGAGAAAGTATGGAGCAGGGACGAACAGAAAAAGGTAAAACCGCATCCGCGCTCGCTTGCAGAGGCCGCCCGTTCTATAGGTCTTGAACCCGCTGAATGCCTTCTTGTCGGGGATTTTCTATATGATCTTCAGGGAGCAAGGAGAGCAGGAATGAGGGCAGTGCTTGTCCAGAGGGATGAACCTGACTGGACCGTCTGGTCAGATGTTGCTTACCCAAAAATGACTGATTTTGTTGCAGATCTTGATGAACCGAAGCCCATAACGCCTTGGGAATATCGCGAGATCTTTGCCAAGCGGGGCGAAAAATGGCTCCATGCTGCATTCGAGCTTGCTTTTGAACTTCCCGAAACGACCTCGCCGACCCTTGACTGCTGGCTTGTAAGGGTCGCGGCCCTTTGTGTGGGCACTATTACCGTATCCAATGACTACATACTTGGACCAACGGAATGGAAGAACAATCAGTCCTTTGAGCCGTACTTCATGGGGCTTACCATATCTTCCATCGCAAAAAAGTACCTTGCATCCCGTTATCCCATGATCACCGTAACTACAGAAGAAGAGGGCATCAAGGCACCTAAGAACTCACTTGACCTGACGAGGTTCATAGAAAGAAAGATCTTCTAAATGGAAGAAGGAAGCCTTTTCGGCCCGGAAAAAGATCATAAAATACCAATTTATGAAATTCCGCTGGCTGAACGTATGCGGCCGGACAACCTTGATGATTACGCAGGGCAGGAGCACATTCTCGGTCCGGGAAAACCTCTCCGTATAATGCTTGAAGGGGGCAAAGTCCCCAGCTGTATCCTCTATGGTCCTCCCGGAGTCGGAAAGACCACTCTTGTTCGCATAATGTCCAAAACTACAGGCAGGGAACTGCTTGAAATAAACGCTGTAAGCGCCAAGGTCGAAACTTTGCGCACACTTGTTGATAAAGCCAAAGCATCAAAAAGGACATCAGGCAGATCCACGATAGCATTTGTGGACGAAATATATCACTTCAACACAAAACAGCAGAACGTACTGCTGCCCTCGGTGGAGACAGGCGACATAATACTGGTCGGCACAACTACAGAAAACCCCTGGTTCGAGATAAATAAGACGCTCCTCTCACGCATGGTCGTTTACACGCTGAAACCTCTTGATGAGGAAAACATAGCATCATTGCTTGAAAACGCGCTCTCTGACAAAGTGCGCGGGCTTGGAATGCTTGAAGTGACGGCCGACAAGTCAGTCATTGGCAAGCTTGCCTTGCTTGCAGGAGGGGATGCCAGGCAGGCTCTGACAAGGCTCGAAGCAGCTGCGTCAGCTGTCGCCCTCGGAGGCGGCCGTGAGGTAACGCTCAAGATCATCGCCGAAAGCACCGGAATGGCGACCCAGAGGTATGACAGGGTCTCAGATGACCATTACGCGGTAATATCAGCCCTGATAAAAAGCCTTAGAGGATCAGACCCCGATGCCGCGCTCTACTGGCTTGCAAGGATGCTTGCGGCGGGGGACGACCTCCGGTTCATCTGCAGGAGGCTCTGTATATTCGCATCCGAAGATGTCGGGCTTGCAGATCCCATGGCTCTTGTCGTGGCGCAGAACGCTGCTGCGGCAGTTGACAGGGTCGGACTTCCCGAAGCCGATATCATACTGGGCCAGGCAGCCGTCTATCTTGCATCCGCACCAAAGAGCAACAGCTCATACCTCGGTATAAGGGCTGCCATGAAAGCGGTGGAAGAGGGAGATCTCATGGAAGTTCCCTACCATCTCAGGAATGACGGTGAAGGCTATCAGTATCCCCATGACTCGCCAGGCCACTGGGTCCCTCAGGCATACCTGCCCGAACAGAGGCGTTTCTACTATCCCGGAAAACTTGGTGCCGAGGCGCGGATCAAAGAGAGGCTCAAGCTCTTCTGGAAAAGGTTCGCGGACGACACTGCCGATGAGCAGGGATCATAATACGACTTTATTGGAACAAAAAAGGGCGGCCGAAGCCGCCCATGTTTTTTAAATTTCAGTTTTTCTTTTCCCGCTCTTCCTCGTCGACCTTTAGCGAGATCATGTAAATCACATCGGAAAGCCTGTTCAAAAAGGCGTAGCTCTTCTCTGTTATCTCTTTCTCCCTGAACAGCGGAGTCGCCGTTCTTTCGGCCCTTCTTGCTATTGTCCTCGCAAGGTGCAGCGCCGCGCCGCAGGAAGAGTCCCCCGGTCTGACGAATATCTGTGCCTCTTTAATCGATGCTGCCACCCTTAAAGATACGTTCTCCAGTATTTGAGGGTCCGGTTCGGGAAAATCGCATTCTGCAAAGTATGCCATTGCGTTGAAAAGATAATCTTCCAGGAAGAAGATGTCCTCAGCTGTCTTTGGAGATACGCACAAGGCACGTGCCAGTCCCATCGCAGCCTGGCATTCATCCAGTGTCCCGTAGAGTTCTACCCTTCTGTCATCCTTTGCTATTCTCGTACCGTCACCGAGTGAAGTGGTGCCTTTGTCTCCGCCTTTAGTGGTGATTTTAATATCTGCCATCTTATTCTCCTTCAGAAACTTCAGTCTTTGTGGCGTATGCCCTGTTCCTCGTCGCCGCATCCGCTGGCGCAGGAAGAACAGTCAGAGCAGCTGCAGCTTCCCTCATGCTGTGATTTGAAAGCGACGCGAAGTGTAGCCTCCATGAAAAATTCCTCGGGAAGGACCATCCTGTCATTTCCGTCAAAATCTTTCAGTGTCCGGCAGGGAAATCCTACTCCGTCAGGTACCCTGCAGGAATCACACTCGGCAAACCCGACTTCGAGCATAATGAGTTCCTCGATAGGAGTCTCTTTTACTTCGATCTCCGGTGACTGGATCGTCACCATGTTGCCGGCCATCAGGGTCTCCTGGGTGATCTCGTCAAGGATCACCTTCCTGAGCTTCAGCTTTATATTCATAGGTTCAAGCTTGGGCGCCATCCTCTCGCCGAAATCGACGAGGTTGTCCCATGTCTCTTTCCACGGTTCGGGCTCAATATCTCTGACTGTATAGTGCGAAAGAATAATATTTTTCATCTTTTGTCCCCCTAATCGCCGCTTCTTTGTCACCTGTATATCTTACAACATTTTAACAGGTAAAGGCATTGCGGTTAACCAATAATTCCGCTAGAATATCCGGGTCAGCATATTGCCGGGATGGCGGAATGGCAGACGCAGAGGACTCAAAATCCTCCGAGGTAACACTCGTGGGGGTTCGACCCCCCCTCCCGGCACCAAATTTTTACTGCCAGAGAAACATCTGGCGCGAAACTGCGGTGTCCTGCACCGCAAGAAACCGCCGAAAGCCCATCGGCGTGAAGCGGTCGTAAAGGCAGGCGCAGGCCGAATCCACGGAAGTCGATCAGAAATAGATTGCGAGTTAGTTGCTAGGCAATTGTTTTATTACAATCCAAACATCGGAAGATATTTTCCAAATACCCCCAAAGCATTTATTAAAATCCCTTTTAAATAATGCCTGGACTATGGTGATACTGCGACCGATACGTTTGCGTGACTCCGTTGTAAGGACGGTCAAACTATCGTCAAACGTCGTCAAACAATGGTCAAACGGTCGTTTTTTTAATGCGGCTGAGCAATGGCTGAGCGGTTGTAATGGCGGGTGGAGAGTTTATTTGCGGGGAATTGCAGCCTCTATACTCCTGAGAATTCAAGATTAAAGTTTTAGCGATAGCTCTCTTCAATATCGCAAGTGGTGCAGATCGCGAGTGATGACGACGCAACACGTAATGCTTGGAACCGAGGCGTATATCAATACGTTGAGGTGAAGGGGCATTGCGTTTTGCTAAGTCAGCGCTGCGAAATGCCCCACTTGCCGCAATTGCCCTGCCGCATTTATAAGTATTGCATCGGTCACCCAATAAGCTTATTATTTAACTATTTAAATAGATACATACAGGGTTTTATCTGAATGCAGCAGCCATAATCAGCAATGCTTAAATAAAGATGTACTCAGCCATTCCCTGCCTGGTTTTTTAAAATTTGTGCCGTTGGAAGAAAGGGGTGTCTTTATAATGGTGGGTGAAACAAGTACAAATAAATCTTCTTCATCCGGTAACCTTCATATCAGACAAAACCTGATACATGGGATCATTCTTACCGTCCTGGTATTGTCTGTTATTGCCCTTCATTTACGTTTCTCATGGAACAGGTACAACGAAGCTGCCTCATCTGAAGCCATTATGCTGGCTGAGTCGGTGCAAGCTCTTTTGCCTCATCAACATATAGCAGAGTTGTCAGGCAGTGAAGAAGACACTGCAAAACATGAATACATCGCGACAAAACTCAGTCTCTCAGAGCTTGTTAACACAACCAATCCGATTCGTTTTGCCTACCTTATGTCACAACGAAATGGCGATATTATTATTCTTGCAGATTCAGAACCGCCCGATTCACCGGATTATTCGCCTCCGGGACAAATATATGATGAGGCGGATGAAACCTTAAGATCGGTCTTTATATCAGCTAAAACAGAGCTGACCGGACCTACATCTGACAGATGGGGAACATGGATGAGCGTACTTGTACCAATAAAAGACCCGGCAAACGGAAAAGTCATTGCAGTCTTCGGGATAGACTATTCTGCATCGGAATGGTATGCCCGCCTGAAGGAACGCATGATCCCTGATTTGGTGATCGTATTAAGCCTGCTTGTCCTCTTTTTTGTCCTGCTTCGCTTATGGAGTCAGAATTCCACACTTAAAGAAATGGGTAAAAAACTGGCCCTGAACGAAGCCCTCTATCGCAGCGTGTTCGACCAGGCCCCGACGGGGATCGCGATAGTTAATGGCAAGAGCTTTGTCTCACGATCGGAATATATACATTTGAATATCAATCCCATGTTCGAACGGATCATTGGTTGGAAAAGCAGTGAATTAATGAAAATAGTATGGACAGAAATTACACACCCGGGCGACCTGGCGGCGGATCTGGAAAAATTCGATCAGTTCAAGGCGGGTAAAATTGATGGTTATTCAATAGAAAAGCGGTTTTTGAGACCTGACGGATCGAGCGTATGGACAAACATGAAGATATCCCACCTTTTGGGCGGTCCGGAAATGCATTCCTTGCATCTCTGTCTTCTCGAGGACATATCCATGCGCAAAGCGGCAGAGGAGTCACTCAGGGAAAACGAGCGCAGCAAGGCTGTCCTTCTTTCCCATCTTCCCGGAATGGCATACAGGTGCAATTATGATCGGGATTGGACGATGCAGTATGTTTCCGACGGTTGTGTGGAACTGACAGGATATCATCCGGAAAGCCTTATCAACAACAGGGACATCTCATTCAACGATATGATAACGCCGGAATATCGCGCGCTTCTCTTAAAGGAGTGGGAGCGTACCCTTCCTGAGCGACTGCCGTTTAAGTATGAATATGAGATCACAACGATCGATGGAAAACGCAAGTGGGTCCTTGAACTGGCAGAAGGCATTTTTGACGAGCAGGGAGAAGTGGTGGCTCTTGAGGGCATCATCATCGATATATCAGACCGAAAAGAAATTGAAAATACTCTCAGGTATAACAATGACCATAACAAATGGACCAACCTTTATAACAGAAATTATATGGAGAAGACGCTGACGAACGATGCGATCATGCATACAGAGAACAATAAAGCTCTTGTGTGCGTTAACATCTCTGCGATCCACTCTTTGACCAGAGCTTACGGATTTAACTACACTCAGGAACTGATCAAAAAAATATCCGATTCCCTTAAAAAATTCTGCACGGACAAGCGCACACTGTTCCATGCCCATGAGAACCGTTTTGTCTTCTTCATCAAAGACTACAAAGACAAGGATGAATTGCTTGAATTCAGCAATGCCATTATAAGGACTCTGGACTTTTTCCTTTCGCCGGAAAGAGTCGGAGCAGGAATAGGAATAGTTGAGATAGATAAGGACAACGAGCTCAGTGCAGACCAGCTTTTGAAAAAACTCCTCATCTCATCGGAGAAAGCGCTTAATATTCAGGAAGAAGATTTTAACGTTTATATTTATGATGCCGAAACGGAAAAGGAAATTGTCCGTGAGCAGAACATAAAACGAGAGCTCGCCGCGATCGCCGACAATGAGACCAACGGAGGTCTATACCTGCAATATCAGCCTATACTTGATCTCACGTCAAACCGCATATCCGGTTTTGAGGCACTTGCAAGATTAAAAAGTGAAAAACTTGGGTCCGTTTCACCGCTCGAATTCATACCGATCGCGGAGAAAACAAAACTCATTATCCCGATCGGCAATAAAATTATACTTAAGGCCTTCGGTTTCATTAACAGGCTGAAGGAGGCCGGACATGGCGATATCAACGTTTCGATCAACGTCTCTGCCATTCAGCTGCTGGCAAATGATTTCACTGACGATCTGTTTAAGATGATCGACGAAATGAATGTCAGTCCGGCTAATATTGGAATCGAGATAACGGAGTCGGTGTTCTCTTCGAATTACGGTGAAATTAACTGTATACTTGGCAACTTAAAAGAAAAAGGGATCCGCATTGGAATTGATGACTTCGGTACCGGATATTCTTCACTTGCAAGAGAGCAGGAGTTAAATGTTGACTGACTGAAGAT
>Ga0074197_1001960_pt1 | contig 15532 bp, 11 predicted proteins | sample EPASupsiteSAE305_FD_64526 | JGI IMG/M metagenome (GOLD analysis project Ga0074197, IMG submission 64526) | Bioremediated contaminated groundwater microbial communities from EPA Superfund site, New Mexico - SAE3-05 reassembly with SPADES | ecosystem: Environmental > Aquatic > Deep subsurface >...
GATAGCCCTTATTTATCCCCCCGAATTTTTGAGAATTATACCGGGGCGGGTCAAGAAATTACGCCAGGGCAAGTCGATGCAGTCCTTTGACATGACCCTGGTGCGAAAATCGGGAGAACGTTTTCCCGCCGTTATTTCCATTCATCCGTTTGACGCCCATGAAGGAGGATTCAGGAAGGTGGTGGGAGTGTTTCGCGATATTTCGGAACTGATGGCGACCCAGGAGCAATTGAAAGCAGTCAATGCCGAGTTGGAGAGCAGGGTGGAGCAACGAACCCGTGAGCTCCAGGAATCCCAGAGGCAAGTACAGCATACAGAAAAACTGTCGGCCATCGGCCAGTTGTCGGCCTCCATCGCCCATGAATTCAACAACCCTCTTCAGGGTATCCTTTCCGTCCTCAAGGGACTGAAAAAGCGGGCGATCCTGGAAAATGAAGATAGGGCGCTGCTGGAGGCGGCCATCAACGAGGGCGACCGGATCAAGGACTTGATCCGCAGTCTCCAGGAGTTCAATCGTCCCTCCACCGGCCGGCAAACGGTGGTGGATGTGCACAAGTCGCTTGATTCCATCCTGCTGCTGCACAAAAGTGATTTCAATGGCAAGCGGATTGCCGTGGTGCGCAACTATGCGGAAGAGCTGCCTCGGATCCTGGCGGTTCCCGACCAGATCAAACAGGTTTTCTTGAACCTGCTGACCAACGCCGCGGATGCCTGCCAAAAATCCGGCGGGGAGATCACCGTCAGCACCTGGGAAGAAGGCGACAGGGTGGCGGTGGCGATCAAGGATACCGGCGTCGGTATCGAGCCTCAAGCAATGGAGCGGATCTTTCAGCCCTTCTACACCACCAAGGCCGCGGTCAAGGGGACCGGTCTGGGCTTGTCGGTCTGCCATGGCATCGTCAAGCAGCACCAAGGGGAAATCCGGGTCGAAAGCCGGCCGGGAGAAGGCACGACCTTCACCGTCCTGTTGCCCGTCGCGGGGGTCTGCAATCCGGTTTCCGCAACCGAGGGCTAGGCCTGTAAATGACACGACATGCGGGCGTAGGGTGCGCCGTGCGCACCGTTCAGCTGGTGCGCGCGGCGCACCCTACAGCATGACAGGGTCAGCTTCGAAATCCTGGATCATTTGCAGGAGGCTCATTCATGAATTGGTCATCTTTTGCGGGATGTGGCGAGGCACGAACCGCATCGGTTTGGGGATGATGCGGTTCACGTTGTTCACCGCATCCTACGGATCTGTAAATGACACGACATGCGGGCGTAGGGTGCGCCGTGCGCACCGTTCAGCTGGTGCGCGCGGCGCACCCTACAGCATGACAGGGTCAGCTTCGAAATTCTGGATCATTTGCAGGAGGCTCATTCATGAATTGGTCATCTTTTGTAGATGCGGCGAGGCACGAACCGCATCGGTTTGGGGATGATGCTACGGATCTGTGATCGATATGACATAATGCGCGGATTGGTACCTGCAGCCTGATAGGCTACAGTCTAACCAACCTGAACAAGTTACCAATGGAGAATGCAATCATGACCGAAATATCCATTTTATTTGTCGATGACGAGGAAATCATCCGGAACTCTTTTGCCCGCGACCTTCGCGTCGAGCAGTTCGCGGTCACCGCCGTCGACAGCGGCAGTGAAGCCATCAAGGCTGTGGAGAACGGGCGGTTCGATCTGGTGATCACCGATCTGATGATGCCCGGCATTGACGGTTTCGGCGTGCTTAAGGCTGTGAAAAAAAATGCGCCGCAGACCAGCGTCATCATCCTCACCGGTTACGGCGACATGGGGGCCGCCATTGACGCGCTCCGTCTTGGAGCCGACGATTTCACCCTCAAGCCTTGCGAGATCGAGGAACTCGTTTTTCGGATCAGGCGCTGTCTTGAGAAGCAAAGCCTGCTCAAAACGCTGGCCGTGCAGAATCAGCGGCTGGAAGAGGAAATCATCCGCCGGCAGTTGATTGAAGAACAGCTGCTGGAAAGCGAAAACCGGTTCCGTCTGGCCCTGGATTCTTCGTCCAACGGGGTCTGGGACCGGAACCTGCTCACAGGTGAGGTCTATTTCGGCGAGAACTGGCATCTTACCCTGGGGTATGCGGATAAAAGCGAGATCGGAGATGATCAGTCCTTTGAAAACCTGCTGCATCCCGATGACCGGGACAGGGTTTTAGCTCTGCGGGAGGCGCACATCCAGGGCAAAATACCCCGCTACGAGGCGGAGTACCGGATGCGGAACAAGGCCGGCGGCTGGCAATGGATTTTGTCCCGGGGACAGGTGGTAGCCCGGGATGCGCAGGGACGGGCGCAGCGGATCATCGGCACCCATATCGATATCACTCGGCTGAAGGAAGTCGAGGCGGAACTGCAGGAGGCTCGGGTCAAGCTGGAACAGCGGGTGCAGGAGCGCACCTCCGAGCTGTACGAATCCAACATCGCCTTGGCGGTCTTGCTCAAAAAACGAGAAGAAGACCGGGGTATCCTGGCCGAACAGGTGGTGTCCAATACCGCCAACCTGGTTGAACCCTTTCTCGATCGACTCAGTGAAAGCGGGCTCAACGAGCAGCAGATGGTGCTGGTCGATATCCTCCGAGCCAACATCAACGAACTGACCTCCCCCTTTACCAAGAATTTTTCCAGTAAACTGATTCGGCTGACCCCCGCGGAAATCCAGATCGCCAACATGGTCAAACTGGGCAAGAGGACCAAGGAAATTGCCGAGATCATGCATCTCTCGCCGGGAACGATCAGCATTCATCGAAAAAACATCCGGAAAAAACTTGAACTGACCCACCAGAAAACCAATCTCCAAACTGTGCTTGCAATTCATTCCTGACCCATTGCGCACCTGAGCGCATCATCGGTTGAACGGACTCCCAATCACCCCGCGGCCGGGATACCCGTCGCCCGGCGAGACCGGTCCGTTCCGAAACGAATCCCGTCCCTCGCGATGCAGGTGCGGCCCCGGTTAAAGGGATAGGTTTGCTATCCATTTTGCCTTGCATTTTCCCCTATTGTTTTTCTCCGCCCATCTGGTCATACTTCCCCATCTTTCCTTATCTCCCCGCGCCTCTCATCCCGGGAGGCTGATACCGCCTGCTGTGGAGGTTGATATGCCTTTCCACCCCATCACCAAGGATGTGGCCTCGATGCCGGTGCAACCGCACCTGCTCGATTTCGAGAAACTCTGCGCCGATTTTTCCTGGGAGGAAGTGCGCCGCGAACTCAGCGGCCTTCCCCATGGTCGAGGCCTGAATATCGCCCATGAGGCGGTTGATCGTCATGCCGAGGGACCTTGGCGCGACCGGGTGGCTATCCGGTGCCTGGGCAAGGACGGCGCGGTTGTGGATCTCACCTATCACGGTCTCAAGGAGCGCAGCAATCGCTTCGCCAACCTGCTCGACGGCCTGGGGGTCGGCAAGGGGGAGCGGGTGTTCTGGCTCGGCGGCCGCATCCCTTCGCTCTATCCGATGTTCTTCGGCACCCTCAAAAACCGCAGCGTTTTCTGCCCGCTCTTTTCCGCTTTTGGGCCGGAGCCGATTTTTCAGCGCCTGGAACGGGGCAATGCCACGGTGCTGGTCACCACTGTCCGTCAATACGGCCAGAAAATCCTCGGCATCCTTCATCGCTTGCCGGAACTTCGCTATGTGCTGCTGGTTGATGTGGGGCGCGACGTTGATGAGCGGGTGCTGTCATTGCCGAGACTGATGGCAGAGGCCTCCGCCAGCTTCACCATCCCGCCGACCGATCCCGAAGACATGGCGATTCTCCATTTCACCAGCGGCACCACCGGCATGCCCAAGGGGGCGATTCACGTCCATGATGCCGTGCTCACCCATTTCATCACCGGCAAATATGTCCTCGATCTCCATCTTGCCGACATCTTCTGGTGCACCGCCGATCCGGGCTGGGTGACCGGCACCTCCTACGGCATCATCGCCCCCCTGCTCTTCGGGGTTACCAGTATTGTCGATGAAGCCGATTTCGATTCCGAACGCTGGTACCGCATCCTTGAGGAGCAGCGGGTGACCGTCTGGTACACGGCCCCGACCGCGATCAGGATGCTGATGCGCGCTCCGTTCGAACAGCGGCTGCGCTACGATTTCCTGGCGCTGCGCCTGGTGCACAGCGTCGGCGAGCCGCTCAGCCCGGATGCGATTCTCTGGGCCCGGCGGGTCCTGGGGCTGCCGATCCACGATAACTGGTGGCAGACGGAGACCGGCGGGATCATGATCGCCAACTATGCGGCCCTGGAGATCCGTCCCGGTTCCATGGGCCGACCGCTGCCGGGGATCGAGGCCGCCATTGTCAGCCGGATCGACGATCAGACCGTCAAGATAGCAGGCCCCGGGGAGGAAGGCGAACTGGCCCTGCGCCGGGGCTGGCCCTCCATGTGTCGGGGTTATCTCCATGAGGAGGAACGCTACCGCCGGTGTTTTATCGGGGATTGGTATATCACCGGCGATCTCGCCAAGCGGGATGCGGACGGCTACTACTGGTTCATCGGTCGGGCCGACGATATCATCAAAACCGCCGATCACATGGTGGGGCCCTTCGAGGTGGAGAGCAGTTTGCTTGCGCACCGGGACGTGGCCGAGGCCGGGGTGATCGGCAAGCCGGAGGCGACCATCGGCGAGATGGTCAAGGCCTTTGTCGTGCTCAAACCCGGTGTCAGGGCCAGCGAAGAACTGAAGCAGGAATTGATTGGCTTCGGTCGCACCAAGCTCGGCCCGGCAGTGGCTCCACGAGAAATTGAATTTATCGATATTCTACCGAAAACGCGCAGCGGCAAGATCATGCGCCGGCTGCTCAAGGCCCGTGAACTCGGGCTTCCCTCTGGCGATACCTCCACTCTGGAAGGGAGGGAAATGTGAGTCTGCGGATTGCGGCAACCGAACCTGTCGAGAGGTAAGGACAACGATTTTGCAAAACATGGGAAAACACCCGTTTTATCATTTCGAGCGCAGCGAGAACTCCCTGGGATAATTGAGAGATTCCTTGTCGCTGTGCTCCCCGAAATAACAAAAATCGGCTTTTTACGAAACCAACAACTATCCGGAAATAGAGATTCCCTTGTCCAGGGTTTAAACTCAAAAGAGGTTGATGACACGAGGAGACGAGGCATGAACAGGCCGCACATCGAGAACAGGGGAGTGGATATGAAAATTGGCTGGAAAGCGAAGCAGGAATTGATTCGATCCATTCAGGAGAAACAGGGGATGATCCGCTGTTTTCAGACCGGAAAGGACTGCTGCGAGCAACTTGATTGCCGTTGGCGCGGCGACTGCAAGCCGGGCGGAATGGGGGCGTAACTCGAACCGTCCGGAGAGTGCTGGGAGGGATGCATGAAACGAAAATCAATCCTGCTTGTTGATGACGAGCAAATCATTCTGGACACCCTTGCCCGGGATCTGACCAGTGATACCCTCAAGTTCGACGTCAGCTGCGCGGCGTGCGGCGAAGAGGCCATCGCCCGGATCCATGCCGATTCCTTTGATCTTGTCATCACCGACCTGATCATGCCGGGGCTCGACGGCTTTCAGGTGCTGAAGGCCGCCAAGCAGCGGGATCCGAACACCATGGTTATTGTCCTGACCGGCTATGCGGATCTGGAATTCGCCATTGACGCCTTGCGGCTCAAAGCCGATGATTTTCTCCAGAAACCCTGTGATACCGATGAATTGCTGTTCAGGATCTCCAACTGTTTCGTCAAGCAAGACCTGCAGCGGCAGTTGACATTTTATGAAAAAATTTTACCGGTGTGCGCGTACTGCAGAAAAATACGAGACGACCGGCAGGCAGGGACCGGTCAAGGAGGGCACTGGTATGTCCTCGAGGAATATCTCAGGACCGTGAAGGGGGCGAGTGTTTCCCATGGCTGTTGCCCCGAATGTTTTGAAAAAGAGATGACGGATATTGCGTATCGTAAAAACAAATGAAGGGACTCGGTCAATAAAAAATCCAATTGTTTTTGAGTGATTATTTTACCTATACACTAACTCTTTATTTTATGTCTATTTTCAAGCCGCTCGCTCTGCTCTATGTTTGTCTTAGGAAGGCCTGTTGAGCGCTGTCTGCCTGTTTGTGATTTACGGAAAAGAGAGGGCGCAGGCTATTTGGTTAAGGGCACTTTAAAAAATTAAGGGGGGGAACACCATGCAAGACATTAAAAAGATTGTCGTTCCAGTGGATTTTCATCAGCATACCAATGATATCGCTGAGTTTGCCGCCGGTATTGCCGGTAAATTCGGAACCCCGATAACCTTTCTTCATGTAGTTGAGCATTTTGCGAGAATTGCCGGCTATACTGAAGGGTGCCCTACGTGTGTCGTGGATGCCTATGAAGAGATCAACAAGCATGCGCAGAAGAAGATGGACGCATTGCTCGAAAAGTACAAGAGCGCCTGCTCCGGATGCACGGGGGTGGTGATCCGAGGTGAAGGAGACGCTGCCGGCGATATTGTTGACTATGCCAGGGATCAAAAGGCCGATCTGATTGTCATCGGTACCCACGGCCGCAAAGGCATTGAACATGTTTTACTGGGGAGTGTAGCGGACAGTGTATTGAAGCGAGCCTCCTGCCCGATCCTGCTGTTCAATCCGTATAAAGGCGACAGAGGGTATAAGATCGGCGCGCCCATCAGTGAGAGCGTTCAACCGGTGTAGATGGAAATACAAGGAACAGGCCGTCTGGAAATACAGGGGACAGGCCGTCCGAACTGAATGTTTTTTTTTTTAAAATCTGAGATATGGGGGCAACAAAATGTATTGTTGCCCTTTTCTTGTGACCGGAACACGGATGGGGCGTCTCCACAAGCGCCTTGCACGCCGAGCTGCAATTTCTCGTAAAAAAATCCCATCCTCCGGGTGGCAGCGAGCGGAAGAGTTTCCGGAAAATCTTGCGGCTGTCACAATCCGCACCTTGATTCAACCGATACAACCGGCGGGTGAAACCCACCCCGGAAAACCTGAAATTTGTCAATTTGAGCTCTCCTTGCAATCGAGACTCTCCTGAAGGAAACAATTTCAGAGAGCATTAACGCGGGAAATCAGCCTGGCCGCCGCAAAAGCGCGACGGCAGGATTGAGGGACGAAGTGGTTATCCGATAAACATTACGAAAAAGGGTGTAGCTATGAATATGAACAAAATCAAGGAAATGGCAAAAAGAATGAACATCGAGCCGGGGTCGAGGGACAAGAAAGAGCTGATTCGATTTATCCAGGAACAGGAGGGTAACACCCCCTGCTTCAAGACGAGTCAACCCTCCTGCGACCAATACGACTGCTGCTGGCGCAGCGACTGCAAACCGGGCGAGATGGCCGCCATGTCGTAAACGCCCCGGGTTAGGCCTTATCGGTTCTTTTTTATCTGAAAAATATGATAGATGCGCAACAAGTCGACTACTGTCATATAAAGGCCACAGCCGGTGATAAAGGATCGTCGACCTCCTCTCCGGGAAGGCATGGTTGATTGCGCTGTCGGCGGTCCGCGGTCTGCTTGTCCTTCCCGGGCAGGCAGATCGTTTTATCGAGAAAGAGGGGATGGAGCCCTGCCTCTGGCGGATGTTGATTGCTTTTGTTGGAGAATTTCAAACAATGACTAGGAGAATCTTTTTCGTAACGTGAATAGACTGGAAGAAATTATTGAAGAAATAAAGAAACTCGAGAAGGAACTGGTTGCTGAAATTCAAAAAAAACAAGAGGAATTTTTTTATAAAGTCAAAGGGAAAGATGTCTTGTTTGAAGAGACGGTAAAGGCATATCATGAAAAATTCGCCATAAAAATTCCCACCTACCTCTATAGCTCATCGCTGTTGAATATCCTTGTTTTGCCGGTGATATGGTCGTGCATCATTCCCGCCGTTTTTTTGGATGCCGTGGTCTCTGTCTATCAATGTATCTGTTTTAAGGTGTATGGAATTCCTGAGGTGAAAAGAAGCGAGTATATAGTGATGGATCATGAAAGCCTGAGTTACCTCAATGCAATAGAAAAGATCAACTGTATGTATTGCGGATATTTCAATGGCTTGATCGCCTATGTCCAGGAGATAGCCGCCAGGACGGAACAGTATTGGTGCCCCATCAAGCACGCCAGGAAATTAAAAACCATTCACAGCCGGTATGGCAAGTTTTTCGAATACGGCGACTGCGATGAATATCGCAGAAGACTTGAAGAAGTCCGCCGAGATTTTCATGACCTGCAGGATGATCAATAAGATCGACTCTCCCGACAAACACCCGTTTGTCGTTTCGAGCGGTAGCGAGAAATCTCATCCTTTGAACCACGAGATTTCTCCCCTTGGTCGAAATGACAGAGCATGTCGTAGGGTGCGCCGCGCGCACCATTCAGCTTTTCCTGGTGCGCGCGGCGCACCCTACCGCTCAAAATCTCCGGGAAAAGTGAGATTTCTCGTCACTGTGCTCCTTATACAGCAATCGGCTTTTTGCGGAACCATCAATTATATCCAATAAATCCTGAGGCCGAGAGGCCGACCTCCTTCCTCCATGTCCGCAGCCCGCGGCGACAATGGACCCTCGGGTTGATGTCGGGACTGCTCAACCCCAAGAATGCGATTTTCCACCCTCCGGGTGGTATCGAAAAATTCTCCGGAGTCATGCCGGCCCTGTTCGGAATTCTTCCGGCCTTTGACTGAGGCGGGTTTGCCCGGGCTTCACTCGGGGCAGGCTACGGAGAGCAACAGGCCTTCTTCGATGAGTCGGTTGAGCAACTGATCGTGCTGCATCGCATCGATCTCTTTGATGGCACTGAGAGCGGTCCGATAAGCGGTCAATGTCTGCGGCTGTTCGAAAAACCTGAAGGTTTTCCGGTACAAGGCCTGGGGCAGGGTGACAATGCCGCTGGGCAGGAAAAAGCAGACGGTGCGCTGGTAGGGCAGCGGCGCATCGCTGCTTTGGTGCAGGCGCTGCAGGAGGGGCGGCAGGTCGAGGTAATCCTGTTCGTGGATGGAAACTTTTTCGCTGTTGAGGATGAAACAACCGTCGTCCCCTGGCTGTTGGCCGCCTGCCGGCCGGAAGGCCTGGGCGAGCTTTTTGCGGCTGAAGCGGATCAGGTCCGCCAGAAAGGGCAGGGCAGCCGCTGCGGCAGGGTTGGCGGCGAGTCGTTCGCCCAGGCCCGCCACCAGGGCATCAAGGGGCGGCGAGGCGAAAAAGGCCGGTGCGTTCTCTGCGCTGAGCGAGGGTGCAAGGAGGGGCTGCAGCTCCTGCATCCAGGAGTCGCCCAGGCGCGCAAAGAGGATGTGGAACAGTTCGTGGCAGTGGCGTTCCAGTTGTTCCAGCACCAGCACCAGGGCCTCAAGCCGCATCCGAAAATCGGGTGAGAGATGCGCGGGGATGAACAGGCAGAGATTGTCCACGGGAAAGGGATAGAGCGTGCCCTCATCCACCTGCTGTTTCAGTTGGAGCAGGGTGGCGAAGGTTCGGGGAGCTTTGATCTGCTCCTCCCAGTAGCGGCTGCCGACATCGGTGGAAAGATGGTCGAAACAGAGGTGCACCTGCGGTAATCCCTGGAGAAACAGCCGGTGTTTCCACAGAAAGATGTCCTTGATTTCCTGCTCGAGCATTGCAGCGGTGAGCGTGGGATGATAGCGGCTGAAAAAAATCTCGATACGGACCCGGCCATGGAAGGCCTTGACGATCTCGCGGATGTTGCTCTCCAACTGGTCGATGGTGTAAGTCGATCCGCCTTTGATTTCCGCCCGGCTGGCGTCGGAATAGACCTCCGGCGAAAATTCGAAGAGCGGCGCGATCGCCCGGTCGTCGAATGCGGCCCGGTAGCTTTGCAGAAATTGTGGTTCGAGCAGGTGCCAGGCCCCGTAATGGAGGGTGAAAGAGCCCCGCAGTTCCGTATCCTCGGCAATAGCCCGGAAAAGGGCAATGACGAAAGACGGATCATTCTCATAGCAGATGTAGAGCAGCCGGGTCTGCCCCTTGAGGGCATGCAGATCGGCGAGGATGGCGGCAAGGGCGCGGGTGACCGGCTTATGGCGGCCGGAATGGAGACGGAAGGCCTGGCGGCTGCCGCCGCAGTAGTCGCAATCGAAGATGCAGCCCCTGCCGAGGAAGACCGGAAAGCCGAGCTTGGCGTTGATCTTCTCGAGATATCGATCGGCATCGATGAGAAAATGGAGACCGGCAAAGGAGAGGCTGTCCAGCAGCGGCTGCTCCATCAGCCAGCGGTTTGGATTGCGAACCGCCACGCCGCTGCCGTCCCGCCGCACCAGATTGGCAATCGATTCCGGGCGAGCGCCTTGGAGGAGCTGGTATACCGGTAGCTCGGGGTCGCCGACCACCACATAATCCAGGCCGGTCACGGTTTCCAGGAGATTCTCGGCAAAATAGGAGGCGGTGAAGCCGCCGCAAAGAGTGATCACCTCCGGGTTCCATCCCTTAACAACATCCAGGGCCGTCAGCAGGCCATGCGCGGTTTCCTGCCAGTGGAGGACGAGGCCGATGTGGGTCGGCTGCAAGGCGGTCAGGGCCGCCAGCAGCTGGGTCGGCATCTCGCGCGCCGGGTAGAGGGCGGGATTGAAGATGGTGGCGGTCAGGCCCCGCTGGCCGAGATAGTCGCAGAGGCCGAAGGTCCCCATGGGGATGTAGAAAAAATAGGGACTGGAGCAGTTGATGATCAGCAATCGCGGCGGCATTATTCGCTGTCGTCCCGGTTGGCGGCGGTTGGCGGCTCTTCGCTCTCGCCGGCGGCCGCCCGGTCTTCGGCGATTTCCTGCAGCTGATCGCGGAGCAGATCCTGCAAGTCCATCGCCGTCTCCTCGATCTCGTCTTCCTGTCCCTTCTGCACCGCGCGGAAAAAGGCATCGCAGACCTTCCGTTGGTCCCGGTGCCAGTGGCTGGTGAAACCGCTTTTCCCCTTCGCGGCCCGCATCGGGCGGTCCGTCCCTTGATAATCGCGGCGGCCGTGGGCCCAGTTGATCACATGCGCATAGAACAGCAGGCCACGGTCCAGGAGGATATAGAGCAACTGGAGATTGCTGACCGGTCCCACCTGCAGCTGCTCGCCCCCCATCCGCATCCCCAGCAGGCGAAGGCTAGAGAGCAGCGCCTTGCCTTTGAAGGCGGTGGCCCCGGCGCCGATGAGCCCGCCGATCGCCGAAAAAAGGCCGAAGGAGGTGCCGATGGTGGCGGCATCGATGCCGACTCCCAGGGCCGCTCCGCCCAGGGCCCCGGCGAGGATGATCTGCCGGTCGCTCAGGCCGAGAAATTCCCAGGTCCGTTTGCTGAACAGGTCCTCGCCCAGGATCGACTGCGGCGGCAGTTCCAGGTTGAAGATATTATGTTTGAACAACCGCCGGATCGCCTGCTGGGCCTGCTGCTCCCGAGCGGTGACGTAGTCCTGGTATTCTCGGTGCAACTGCAGACGTTTTTGCTGTTCCTCGTCCTTGGCGCAGGCCACGGTCCGGCGGTAGGCCAGGATATCCTGGAGCAGGGCGGTCAGGATGGTCGCGGTCCGCATGTTCCGCACCTCCCAGTCCTCCTGGAAGGCGTTGATCACCGTTTTGAGCACCGGCTCCAGCTGCTGGTCGATTGCTTTCAGGCTCTCCAGCAACTCGATCCGCTGGCGGTAATTGGCCCGACAGGAATTAAACAGGCGAACGGCGTTGAAGTGTTTCCGAAATTCGCTCTGCCACTGGGGGAGATAGCTGCCTTCCTCTTCCTTGCAGTTGATTACCGCCATCCGGGGAGCGCCGCTGAGGCGGAGAATTTCCATTTCCGCCCGATCGACATGGCGCAGCGGCCGCGAACCATCGACCACGAAAATGATCCCGGCCCCGGACGCCACCGGACCGAGCAGTTCGCAATCGTCACGGAAGGCCGGATCGTCCCGATGGGCCGCGATGAACGAGGCCAGCATTTGCTCCTCCGGCCCCTGGTACTCCTGGAGCCATCGCAGGGTCTGGCGCGGATTCTGAAACCCGGGGGTATCGATGAAGCGGATGATTTCCCGGCCGTCGATGCGCACCGGAAAGGCCTGACAGACCACGGTTTCCCCGGGGATCGGACTGATGCGCACCGAATCGTCTTCCGCCAGGGTGGAAAGCACCGAGGACTTGCCCTCGTTGGGGTGACCGATGATGGCGAATTCCGGGATTGTCGTCGTTTTCATGGCTGCACCAGGGCAAGGACGTCGAGGCAGGGATCGCCGATGGCCCGCATTTTTTGGCGCCAGACCTGCAGCTGCCCCTGGTCGGCCGCAGTAAAGATGGTCGTGGCCGAAGGCCTGCCGATCAGCAGGATGGTGAGCGGGACAGCCTCGCCCGCAATTTTTCGCAATTGCTGCAGAAACGATTCGGTTTCCCGCAGAGGCGGCTGCCAGGCCTCCTGCAGCAGCAGCACCCCGGCAAGTTCCGCCCTGTCGGCGGCGGCACGCAAAAGGGCCAGGCTCGCGGTCTCGGAGGCGCCGGGCACACCGGAGCGGAGGCATTCGATGCGGACGGGACCCCATTGGGAGGAGAGCAGGGCGATCAAGGCCGGCTGGGGGCAATCTTCATAGAGTTCATCCGGGATCAGCAGGAACCAGGGCTTGCCTTCGGGCGGCGGCGCGGTCTCCGGCGCGGCGGCGGATTTGCCGCCCTCGGCCCGATTCGCCTGACCCGGCCCGGGCGCGGAGATTTCGGTCGGCGCGGTTTCCGCAACCCCGTTGGTGTCGATCCGTGGCGCCGCCATGCGCTGCAGCAGCGGCCGGATTCCCAGGGTGGCGAAGTGCAGCTGGTCCAGGGCCCGCTGCTGCTGCACCAGCCCCAGCACCAGGAGGGCGAGGCGGGGCAGGAGTCCGTAGACCACCACCGCGGCGCAGAGAAAAGGCCACCAGGAAACCAGGGCTCCGGTGCTCAGGTGCGCGATTCCCTCCTTGAGTACCAGCTGGCTGCCCTGGATCTGCTCCAGGCCGGGGTAGGCCTGGGGCACGGCCCAGGACCAGGGCAGGGCGATCCACTCCACCAGGCGGGCGACGGTGAGAGCGGAGAGCTGCAGGCTCGACTGCCAGCCAAAGGCGATGTCGGAGAAGGCCACCTTGGCCAGGGTGGCGCCAAACACCCCGAGATTAAAGCCGATTCCGCCCAGCTGCACCAGGATGAAGGCCGGCCAGATGAGCAGGACGGCCAGTTCCTTGCGCTGCTGGACACCGCCGATGAGGGCGGCGAGATCAAGCCGCTGCTGCCCGGCCATTTTTCGCTGTAGTCGCCTGCGCACCCCATCCAGGCCCTTGATCAGCAGTCGGCCGATCAGGACATAGAGCACCGTCGATTCCATGGGGATCCGCCGTGCCCGCCGATAGACGAAAAAAAGGGTCTGCGCGGCGAGAAAAAGCAGCTGCAGGAACACGAACACCCCGAGATAGCTGGAGACATTGAGGGGGGCCGTCCCCGAATAGATCAGAAACGAGGCCGCCAGACCAACGCCCGCGGACAGTCCAATCAAAAAAAACAGCCAGCGGCAGAGGGTCGCCAGTTCCCGCCACACGGTTCCGGGCAGAATCTGGCCCTCGTGATTCCTTTCCTGGGAAAATTGCAGCCGCCGTATGGCCAGCCATTTCCACACCAGGAGCCGGGGAGGAATATCGTCCGCCTTGCCCAGTTGCGGTTCAATCTTGGCCAAATAGATGATCCGGTCGCGTTTGGCGAGGGCGCTTTCCCCTTCCTTCCGGCGCAAGGCCTCGTCAATCTGGAAAAAATAGTGCAGATCGATGAGATCGGCGATATTCCACAGGTTCTTCACAGCGGGGACTCCAAGGGCGGGGTAAGGGTCTGACAATGGCAAACCGGATCTCAGGCCGAACGTCTTGCGTCGAGGAAATAGGTGGTTTGGGGGCCCTTGCCTTTCATCTCGACGTTGAGGGGACAGGAGAAGACAAAATCTTTTTCCAACAGCTGATACACCGTGGACGAGACGTTAATGCGCATCGGCGCCGAGAGCTCCTCCAGTCGGGCGGCAATATTGACCGTGTCGCCGAAGATATCGTAGAGGTATTTTTTGGTGCCGACAATGCCGCCCACCACCGGGCCGGTATGGATGCCGATCCGCACCTGCCATTGGAGGCGGGCCGTCCGGTTTCGTTCGGTCAGGTAGGCGATCATCGCCAGGGCGGAATCGGCCATGGACCGGACATGGTCCTCGGTTTCTTCGGGAATGCCGCAGACGCACAGATAGGCGTCGCCGATGGTTTTCATCCGTTCGCAGCGGTTTGCCTCGGCGATCCGGTCAAAGGCGGTGAACAGGGCATTGAGTTCCGCGATCAGGACCTCGGGTTCCAGGGGCGCCGCCGCTGCCGTGAACTGAACGATATCCACGAAACAGACGGTGACGTCGGGGAAATTCTGGGGCGTGCAGCTGCCCGTTGCCATCAGTTCCCGTGCCACCCGAGTCGGCAGCACATTGAGGAGCAGGGCCTCCGACTTCTGCCTTTCCATTTCCAGCAACCGGTTTTTATCCTCAAGCTGCCGCTGCAGGCGGCAGAGTTTGAGGTGGGTGCTCACCCTGGCCAGGACCTCGGCGGGATGAAAGGGTTTGGTGATATAATCGACCCCGCCGGCCTGGAATCCGTTGAGTTTATCAAGGGTGTCATCAAGGGAAGAAATGAAGATCACCGGGATGTCGCGGGTTTGCCCCTCCTGCTTCAACAACCGGCAGAGTTCGAGCCCGTCCATCTCCGGCATCAGGATATCAAGGACAATCAGGTCCGGGATTTCCTCCGCCACCAGGCGCAGCGCCTCCTTGCCGTGATGGGCGGTCCGGATTCGATGCCCCTCTTTTTCGAGGAGATGGTGGAGGATCTTCCGGTTGATCGGAGAATCCTCAACCACCAGGATAGAGGCTTGGGAACAGTTCATGGAGGAGTCCGGCGCCGCCCGGTCAAATCGGGCTGCAGCCCAGGCGGGCCCGCTGGCGCAAGGCCATGTCCATGAGCACCAGGGCGGCCATGGATTCGACGATCGGCACCGCCCGGGGCACCACGCAGGGATCGTGCCGTCCCTTGGCGGCCAGCGTCACCTTTTTGCCGTCGAAATCGACGGTCTCCTGCGCCATGCCGATGGTGGCCACCGGTTTGAAGGCGACCCGGAAGACGATGGACTCGCCGTTGCTGATGCCGCCCTGGATGCCGCCGCTGTGGTTGGTCCGCGTTCCCAGTTGCGCGCCCTTGAGGACAAAGGGATCGTTGTGCTCGCTGCCGCGCAGGCGGGTGCCGGCAAATCCGGAACCGAGGTCGAAACCCTTGGTGGCCGGCAGGGAGAGCATGGCCTGGGCCAGCTTGGCCTCCAGCTTGTCGAAGATCGGTTCGCCCAGACCGATGGGCACATTGCGGCAGACGCAGGTGAGGATGCCGCCGATGGAATCCTTGGCATCAAGGATCTCCTTGACCCGGGCCTCCATCTGCTCCGCGGCGGCCGCATCGGGACAGCGGATGAGGTTGGCGTCGACCTCGGTCCGGGTGAGACGCTCGCAATCGGGCCGCGGGGGCTCGGTTGCGGCCACACCACTCACCCACACGACAGACTCGGTCTCCA
>Ga0074197_1001964_pt1 | contig 15504 bp, 12 predicted proteins | sample EPASupsiteSAE305_FD_64526 | JGI IMG/M metagenome (GOLD analysis project Ga0074197, IMG submission 64526) | Bioremediated contaminated groundwater microbial communities from EPA Superfund site, New Mexico - SAE3-05 reassembly with SPADES | ecosystem: Environmental > Aquatic > Deep subsurface >...
GCGGAAAATGCATGACCACCACAAAGGCGAGATCGCAGTCGGCGGGAATGGCAATGAAGATATGCTCCAGGGATTCCAGGCCCCCGGAGGAGGCGCCGATGGCCACCGTCATGGGAACCGGCGGGGCCGTTTCCGCTTCGGCGGCGGGGGCGGGCGCTGATGCCTTGCCGTTTTTTCCCGAAGACAACCGCTGAGTTGGGTCCATGTCTGTATACCTCGATCGATTCAGGTTTATTCGAGTCCCTGTCAAGGAGAAAGCAATGAAGCTTCATGACCCATTTTTTCAATTTAGTCGAGTGCTATGATATTTTGAGATCAAGCGCAGATAACATATTTTACGGTCGATCGGATGCCTCGCCGACAGAATGTCCATTTCCAACTGAGGCGGAACAGATGCAAGGTTAAAAAGGGAGAGGAACCTGGATGCTTTCAGTGCGGTTGATCGTCATTGTTCCTGTTTTCAGGCCGGGAGTCATTAAGGAATTCCTTGTCAAGAAAGACAGTGAACTCAAGATGGGGCATGCTATTGCCGTCGCTAACCGAGGTAACAGCTGTATCTGCGGTGCTCAACGGGAGTTTGTTTTAATAGTTAAAGCGGCTGGAATCACATAACCACCGGCGCGCCAACTCCTTACTTGTGTTTCGTCGTCTCTGATGAGAGAATGGCATGATGAACAGATGAAAATTAGGCGCATTGGCCGCTGTACAGGAGTTTTTCTATGAAATTTATGGGACATGCATTTGGTTTCTTGGCGACCGCAGGCATCGGCATACTGTGGCTGACGTCACTCCCCATGGCCCTGGCCGAGACTTTGGCTGACATTGACCAGGATATCCAATCCAATAAAACCTTTAGGACCGAGAGAGGTGATCTGGATGCGTACAATATTTACGAGGGGGTCACCGACGACCGTTTAGAACGTAAAATCAACCTGCTTCAGGAAGCGGGCATAAATTCCAGATTTTATCAGACAGGTACCGGAGCCCGAGACTTCACCAATTTTTATTCCTTCACCGGCGAGATCGGGGTTACGGATACCAAACTCGATCTGGTGACGACTAATTCCATTCTTCGTTTATACCGACGTGGCAGCAGTGGATACCAGGAGGCCTCGGGCTACCTGGGCAGTTGGTGGGGCGATCGGTATCGGGGCATCGGGGAGAGCCGCGACCAGCAGGCGATCCTGGCTGCCTGGGGCAGCGATTTGCAGCGAATTTATGTGATCGATGTGCCGGTGGGCAAGACTCTGGTGGGCGGACTTGCCGCACCGATGGAAAGGGATGGGGAATACCGGAGCGGCGGAGCGTATCAGTACTATTACCGCGGCGCTTTAAGCAGTTGGCTGGTCTATGCGCTTTACGCTCCCGACTATTTGAAAAGTTATTCCGGGGCGGTAACGGGAGCGCAGAAAGCCGGCCGCAGTCTCGCCACCGATTTAGGTCTGCACCTGGAACAGACTCGACATGGCGCCGTCAACGACCCCGACTCAGAGGCCGCGCGGACAGCGGAGCGGTACGGAGAGCTTTGGCTGCGCGGTTTCGGCAGTGATCTTGACTACAGCGAAATTGACGGAAGTTCGGGCAATGCCCAGACAGGTGGCGTGAGCATCGGGTGGCAACGAATGATCACCGGACAAAACGCTGCCGATCAATCGAGAGCGTATTGGGGGCTTATGCTGGGACAGAGTACCAACGAACAGCAATACGAAATCAGCAACGTGGAGAACAGTGCAAGGGCTACGGTCGGCGGGATGTATGCCTTGTATATTGATAGCCCTGAAAGTCCCCGCTCCTGGTACGGCAATTGTTCCTTGCTTTATGGCGGCCTGAGCCACCATAATACGGTACCGGGCGAGCTGGGATATGGACTCAGCCAGGACTATACCGGTGATATTATGATTTTGACCGTTGAAAACGGCATTTCCTTCCGGCACAAAAACGGCTGGAGTATTGAACCGCAGCTGCAGTTCTCCTATGCCCGGATTGGCCAGAGCGATTTCAACGACAATCTGGGCGCCCTGGTATCATTACAGCAGGGAGACGCTCTCTGGGGACGTCTTGGCATGGAAGTAAGAAAGACTCTGAATAATACCGGCATGCTCCAATCCAGCTTTTGGACCAGGCTCAGCGCTGTCCGTGATTTTTCAGCCCGCAACGAGGTCAGTGTCGCCGGCGACTTGGCGGTGAGTGAATTGGAGCAGAACAGCTTTCTGCTGGCCGTCGGTACGGATTTGAAAATCAACCAAAGATGGAGCCTGCACGGCCAGCTTGCAGAAGTTTTCGACGGTGAAAGAGGATTGCAAGGGAATCTGGCCTTGAAATATGCCTGGTGATGCTTGCTTATCCTCCGCGCGTGGCCCGATGATCCGCCGCTAAACGAGAAAGTCCATTGTTCCAATATCCGGTAGGGAATTTGCTAAAATGATACAGGGCGTGTTGGGAATTTTTGTTTTACTGACAACGGCATGGCTGCTGAGTGAAAACCGCCGCCGCCTCTTGTGGAGGCCCATTCTGGCGGGCCTGATCCTGCAGGTGGGATTAGCCCTGCTTATGCTCAAAGCACCGCTGTTCCGCCAGCTTTTTATTGGACTCAATGCCGTTGTTCTTGCCTTCCAGGAAGCAACGCAAGCAGGCACCTCCTTTGTTTTCGGTTACCTGGGCGGCGGGCCCTTGCCCTTTGCCGAGACCGCGCCGGGCGGGTCGTTTTCCCTGGCTTTCCAGGCCTTGCCATTGGTCCTTGTTATCGGCGCCCTTACGGCCTTGCTGTATTACTGGCGCATCCTGCCGCTCGTGGTGCAGGCTTTTTCCTGGGTGCTGCGTAAAACCATGGGTATCGGCGGGGTGCTGGGGGTGGTCGCCTCCGGCTGCATCTTTCTGGGGATGATCGAAGCCCCTCTGCTGATCCGTCCGTATCTGCTTAAAATGACCCGGAGCGAACTCTTTGCCATGATGGTTACCGGGCTTTCCTGCATAGCCGGCACCATGCTGGTCCTCTATGCCACGGTCCTGCAAGGCATCATCCCCGACGCCTTCGGCCACATTTTGACCGCATCCATTATCCATGCGCCTGCCGCTCTGGTCCTGGCCTCGGTCATGGTTCCGGAAACGGCAGCCCCAACCAGGGGAGATGAGATTTCATCCTCCGAGGCTTCCAGCTCCATGGACGCGTTGGCGAAAGGGACCTGGGATGGATTGCAGCTCCTGCTCAACATAGTGGCTCTGCTCATCGTTTTTGTCGCCCTGGTGAAACTGGTCAATATCGGTTTCGCGCAGCTGCCGCAGCTGCGGGGTGCGCCGCTCTCCCTGGAGCGAATTCTGGGAACGCTGATGGCGCCGGTAGCCTGGCTGATCGGTGTCCCGTGGAAAGAAGCCGGGACCGCGGGATCGCTCCTGGGCACCAAGGTCGTGCTTAATGAGCTTCTGGCCTATATCGAGCTGGCCAAACTTCCACAGGCCGCGCTTGGGGATAAGAGTCGCATCATCTTGACGTATGCGATGTGCAGTTTCGCCAATCTCGGCAGCCTGGGCATTCTCATCGGGGGGCTCGGTTCGCTCTGCCCTGAACGCCGAGGCGAAATTGTGGGCATGGGTGTTAAAGCCTTGTTTGCCGGTGTGTTAGCTTCATTGATGACCGGGGCTCTTGTCGGGATGCTCTGATTTTTTGCCTGTTCCCGCAGGTTCAATCCCTGACGGCTCCGGTCTTGACCCATCAATCTCTCCCGTCCCTTCTTCTCCCTGGCAGACATCGTTGGCACGACGGTTTTCTCATGATCAGATATCCACTTGATCTGGACAGTATTATCTGCTTTTGTGGATAATCTTCTCCTCGTAGACCTCGGCTGCAGGCGGGATACCGTATCAACAGAGCAAAAAATGTGGTAAGCAGGCAGCTCTGCTCGACCTGTCAACAAGGACTGAAAATTGCTTTTTTTGATAAAAATGGCACCGATAGCTTGCTATTCAAAAAAATAATTCGATAATCAATACACAAGCCTATCGCTGATGGCAGCGCTCGACTCAGCTTCTTGCAAGAGGCCTGCTGACCAAAGGTTCCACAACAAGGGGAAAACCATGAAAAGAATCTCGCTGTTCGCAGTGCTGGCCGCGGTCGTTTTGTCGCTGAGCGCCTGCGCCTCCGAGCCAACGGTTCAAGGAGCCGGGAACGGGGATACTCGGCAGGTGAAAAACGTCATTTTCCTGCTGAGCGACGGCACCGCCAACGAGGCCTGGCCCCTGGCGCGCTGGGTCAAGGGGGAAAAGCTCGCCTCCGACGATATCCTCAGCGGCGCCATCCGAACCTACGGCGCCGATTCGATCATCACCGACTCGGCGCCCGGTTCCACCAGTTATGCCACCGGTCAAAAAGGAACCGACAAGGGGATTGCCGTGTATCCCTGGCATGTGACCGTCGCGGGGGTTGCTTTCGACCCCAGCCTGCAATACGTGCCCCTGGCCACGGTGCTGGAAGGCGCGCGGCTGTCGGGCCGGGCCACCGGGATCGTGGCGACCTCCAACGCCCAGCATGCCACTCCGGCCGACTTTACCGCCCATACCCACGACCGCGGCAAGTATACCGAAATCGGCGAGCAGCAGGTCTACCAGGACATCGACGTGGTGCTCGCCGGCGGAGAACAGTATCTGCTGCCCAAGGGCGTGGGTGCCGGTGTCCGCACGGACAACGAAAACCTGGTCGAGGTGCTCAAGGCCAAGGGCTATGCCTACGCGACCAATCGCGATCAAATGCTCGCGGCCTCGGGACCGAAGCTCTTCGGTCTCTTTGCCCGGGACGCCATGGCCTACGATATCGACCGGGCCACCTTTGCACCCGGCGAGCCAACGCTGGCGGAAATGACCGCCAAGGCCCTGGAAACCCTGGCGGCCAGCACCAAGGGCCAAGACAAGGGGTTTTTCCTGTTTGTCGAGGGCTCCCAGGTCGATTGGGCCGCCCACGCCAACGATCCGGCCGGGGTGGTGAGCGAGCTGCTCGCCTACGACCGTGCCGTCAAGACGGCGCTTGATTTCGCCAAGACCGACGGCAACACCCTGGTGATCGGCGTCGCCGATCACACCACCGGCGGCCTGTCCATCGGTGTCAGTTCGGATCCCCAATATTCGACCACGGATGACGATTTCGTGGTAGGGCCGATGCGCAAGGCCAAACTGACCGGCGAGGGACTCGGCAAACTCATCGCCAGGGACAGCTCCGAAGCCAACATCAAGGCCGTCTTTGCCGATCAGTGGGGCATCACCGATCTGAGCGCCGATGAAATAACCGCGATCCAAAAACCGCCCCAGGGGGTAGCCCTGCAGCGAGTTTTGGCGCCAATGCTCTCCAAGCGTGCCCGGCTGGGCTGGACCACCAACGGCCATACCGGCGGCGACCCCTACTTGTTTTCGTACGGCCCCGGACGGATCGGCGGCCTTTGGGAAAATAGCGATATCGGCAAATATATCGCCCAAAAATTGGGATTTTCCTTCCCGGATATCAACCAGCGCCTCTTTGTCGAGGCTTCGGCGGCTTTTCAGGCCGCGGGGTTTGCCATTGCCATCGACCGGACCGACCCGGCCAATCCGGTGCTGACCGTCAGCAGGGGCAAAGCGACAGCCCGGTTGCCCCTGGCCAAGAACCTGGTGCAGGTGAACGGCAAAGCCATCGAGCTGGAAGGCCTTGTGGTTTTGGCCGAAAAGCTGGACAAGGTGTTCCTGCCCCGCCAGGCCATCGAGATCGTGACAGCTGAGCTGAAAGAGTAAAAACCGGCAAAGGCCTGAAAAATGAAAATGAAATGCTGTCTGGCGGTGATCATTCCGCTCCTTTTGTTCTCTGCCCTTCCTTCCCCTGCAGCCGCCGAGCCTGCCCTCAAAAAGGCGACGCTCATGCCGTTGTGGAGCCCCCAGGCCCAGTTTGCCGGGTATTACGTGGCCCTTGAAAAGGGGATCTATGCCCGGCACGGTATCGACCTGACCATCCTCAAGGCGGGGCCGGGCCACGCTCCCGTCCAAGTCCTGCAAAGCGGCTCGGCCGACTTTGCCGTGCTCTGGCTGACAACCGCCCTGCAGCATCGCGCCACCGGTGTCAACCTGGTCAATCTGGCCCAGATCGTCCAGAGATCGTCCATGATGCTGATTTCCAGGAAATCGAGCGGCATCAAAACCATTGCCGACATGAACGGCAAGAAGGTGGGGATGTGGGGAGGCGATCTGTCCATACCGCCCCGGGCCCTGCTTGCCCAACAGGGAATCAAGGTCCATGAAGTGCCCCAGTCGCAGACGGTGAACCTCTTTCTGCGCGGCGGCATCGATGTAACCTCCGCCATGTGGTACAACGAGTATCACACGCTTCTCAACTCAGGCGTTGACAAGGAAGAACTGGAAGTCGTTTTCCTCCACGAGCAGGGGCTGAATTTCCCTGAAGACGGGCTGTACGCCATGGAAAAGACCGTCCATCGCGACCCTGCCCTGGCGGCTGCCTTCGTTACGGCATCGCTTGCGGGATGGCGCTACGCCTTTGAACATCCCGACGAGGCCCTGGACATCGTCATCAGGCAGATGCGCGAGGCGCGAGTGCCCGCCAACCGGATCCACCAGAAATGGATGCTCGAACGGATGCGGGATCTCTTTGCGCCCGGCTCTCCCCAGGGAACGCCCGGCCTTCTCAACAGGCAGGATTACGAGGCGGTTGGCTGCATAATGTGCATCGAGGGCCTGATACACGCTTACCCCGACTACACCGTCTTTACCGGGAGGTCCGATGCCGGGGAATAAGAGTATCGTCATCAAGCTCGTCCTGGTGATTGCGTTCTGCAGCTCGCTCATCTTTGCGGTGACGCTCGGATATAACTATTACCGTTCGCGCCTCATCCTCGAACGCGAGTTGGAAAACAACGCGCGCAACCTCGCCCTGTCCCTGGTCCACCGGGTGGAGACGGAACTTGCGGCAGTTGCCAAGGTGACGGAGGGAGTGGCCCATTCGCTGGAAACCGGCAGGTATACGGAAGGGGAACTCCTCGCCCTGATCAGAACGACGGTCGAAAGAAATCCCGAGATATACGGCTCGGGCGTGGCCTTCGAGCCCTATGCCTTCAACGCAGCAACCCGCCTGTATGCGCCCTATTATTACCGGGAAAAGGGCGAGATCGCCTTCAGCCGCCTGGAAGACTCGTATCAATACGTCCCCTATCTATACTGGGATTGGTACCAGATTCCCCGTGAGTTGGGCAAGCTCGAGTGGAGCGAGCCCTACTTCGACGAGGGGGCGGGCAATATTACCATGTCGACCTGTTCGGTTCCCTTTTACGGGGAAACCGCCGGGACCAGGCAACTCAAAGGGATCGTGACCGCGGATATTTCTCTCGACGCCTTGACCGAACTCATTTCCTCGGTCAAGATTCTCAAGACCGGCTACGCAGCCCTGCTTTCCCGCAACGGCATGGTGCTCGCCCATCCGTTGAAGGACACGGTCATGAACGAGACCTTCTTCAGTATCGCCGAGGCACGAAACGATCCCTCCCTGCGGGAACTGGGCAGAAAGATGATCCGGGGAGAGTCCGGTTTCCTGCTCTACACCAGTCTGGTGGGAGTCAGAAGCTGGATGTACTACGCGCCGATCCGTGCGACCGGCTGGACGCTTGCCGTTGTCTTCCCCGAGGCCGAGCTGCTTGAAAATGTCACCCAATTGAGCGTGACCATGGCGGCCATGGGGGTTGCCGGCATCCTGCTCCTGACCGCGGCGGTGGCCTTCATTGCCGGCACCATCACCAGACCGCTCCGATCGCTGGCCGCGGCAACCCAGGTGCTGGCTTCCGGAAACTTCGACCTGGAACTTCCGCAGGCGCGGTCCAACGATGAGGTCGGCGTGCTTACCCATAACTTTCAGGTGATGAATGAGTCGCTGAAGGAATACATCAGGAACCTGACCGAGACCACCGCGGCCAAGGAGCGCATTCAGAGCGAGCTCAAGGTGGCCACCGATATCCAGGCCAGCCTGCTGCCGCGCCTGTTTCCGGCCTTTCCGGATCGTCCCGAGTTCGATATCTATGCCTCCATGGATCCGGCCAAGGAGGTCGGCGGCGACTTCTACGATTTTTTCTTCGTCGACGAGACCAACCTCTGTTTCCTGATTGCCGATGTCGCCGACAAGGGAGTCCCGGCCGCCCTGTACATGATGGTGGCCAAAACCCTGTTGAAGTCCGAGGGACAGCGGCTGGGAGAGCCGGACCGGATCCTTGCGGGGGTCAACACCATCCTGGCCGCCGACAACGACAGTTGCATGTTCGCGACGGCGTTCTGCGCCATCCTGGATACGGAAACCGGCGAGGTGCGTTTCGCCAATGCCGGACACAACCCTCCGTTGCTCATCGGCTCGCAGGGGATCAGGTATCTTGCCTTGCAGCCCGGATTTGTCCTCGGCCCCATGCCGGATATCGTCTATGCTACCGAACGGATCACCCTACAGCCAGGAGACACGCTTTTTCTCTACACTGACGGAGTCACCGAGGCGAAAAACCCGGAGGAAGCGCTCTACGGAGAGCCGCGGCTGCTCAATGCCCTGGAGCGGGCTCCCAAGCAAGACCTCACGGAAATGATTCAATACATCCGTGCCGAAGTAAGGCTGTACGCCCAGGGTGCACCGCAGTCCGACGACATTACCATGGTGGCGATAACCTACCGGGGCAAGCGGACAGAGAGTTGACACGTATTCGCAACGCATTTGAAATATTAAAAAAAGAGGACAGGATGATGAAAAGCACCATGTTCAAGGCAGTTTGTGCAGGGTTGGTTTCTTTGGCTTTATTGACGGTTCCCGGCTGCAGCAAGCGAGAAAAGATCGCAAAGCTCCAGCAGCTGGAGGGCAAGGAGTTCGCCGTTCCGACAGGAACCGTTGCCGACAAGCTGGTCCTGTCAAAATTTCCCAATGCAAAGTTCAAGTATTTCAACAGCACGCTTGACGCCGCCCTGGCGGTAAAAAGCGGCAAGGCCGATGCGGTGGCCTATGACGAACCCATTCTGAAAAATATTGCTGGAAAAACCGGCGGACTCACGGTTCTGCCGGAGATGATTACCACGGACAACTATGGATTTGCAGTCCAGCAGGACAAACAGGATCTGAAAAAGAAAATGGATCTGGTGATCAGCGAACTGAGAAAAAACGGCGTTTATGATGCCATGTTGCAGCGCTGGCTTCCCAAATCAGGGAGCCCGGCCGTGATGCCGGAGATACCGTTAAACGGGGAGAAGGGTACCTTGAAGCTGGGGACTGCCGCGGTAACGGAACCGTTTGCCTTTGTCGACGGTTCACGGAACATCGTCGGCTTTGATATCGAACTTGCCCGCTATATCGCCCAAAAGCTCGATATGAAACTTGAAGTGGTCAACATGGATTTTGGCGCGCTTATCCCTGCCTTGATCTCCGGCAAGGTGGACATGATCGCCGCCTGCATCACCATCACCGAGGAACGCAGAAAAAAGGTGCTCTTTTCCGAACCGTATTACACCGGCGGCATTGCGGCCCTGGTCCGAGAATAAGGTGCATCGGGACACCCACAGTCCTGCCAAGGTGCAAGGGAGAGAGACGTACATGAAAAAAGCAGTGCTGTTTGCGCTTTCCTGTTTGATCCTGGCTACTGCTGCTGCGGGGCATGGGGAAAGTGTAGAAGAAATGAGAGGATTGGAGCAGATTGACGGCAAAAGAATTGCGGTCCTCTCCGGCTCGGCGGGCGACATGGCTGCCCGGAAACACTTTCCCCGCGCGGATTTTCAGGTGGTAACCTCTGCGGCGGATGCGGCTCTGGCCATAAAGACCAACAAGACGGATGCCTTTGTCTATGATAAAAGCGTGCTTTTGAACCTTGTGGAGAAAAATCCGGAGCTGGTCATTCTCGATGAACCGGTGGACAAACTTGAAGTCGCCGCGGCTATCAAAAAAGAAAATACCGCACTGCTCTCCGCAATCAATGGGGTTTTATCCGATCTGGGCAAGGAAGGCGTTCTGCAACGCCTGAGGATGAAATGGGTCGACGCAAAATATGCGGCAGTGCCGCCGTTGCCGCCGATCAACACCGTTCCGGTCAAGGGCCTCCTGAGGATGGGGACCTGCGCCAACCTCGAGCCCTTTTCCTTTCAGGCAAACGGAAAAGTTACCGGCCTGGATATTGAACTGAGTCAGCTGATCGGCGAACGACTCGGAAAAAAGATTGAGATCGTCGATATGAATTTCGAAGCCCTGATTCCGGCACTGCAATCGGGAAAAATCGATTTTGCGCTTTCCAATTTCAATGTGACGGAAGAACGGAAAAAATTCATTCGCTTCACCCTGCCCTATATCGAAAACGATATTTCCGCGCTGGTCAGACGTTCCACGACGCCGGATTCCGCCGGCGCACCGGTCCCAGCCGAAACAACAAGCGAAACGGCTCAAAAGGACCGAACCAAGATCACCTCGGTTGCCGATCTCCAGGACAAGCGAATCGGGGTGCTGCTCGGCTCGGTTCACGACACCTATGCAACGGAGCACTACCCCAAGGCAACCATCCTCCAGTACAAATCCCCGTCCGACCTGGTGCTGGCGGTCAAGTCGGGTAAGGTTGACGCCGCGATGTACACCCGGGAAACCTTGGTTGCAATCCTCCGCGACGACAGCGAACTGGGGCTGGTGGGGGAATCGATCCTGGCCGCGCCGATAGGCATGGGTTTTCATCGGGATAACGACCAACTTCGCGAAAAATTCAACCAATTCCTCCGGCAGATCCGACAAAACGGGGTCTTCGACGATATGGTCGATCGCTGGATGAAACAGGGCAGCACCCGGATGCCGGAGATTGCCCGGACAAAATCAAACGGCGTGCTGGTCGTGGGCAATGTCAGCGACAAGGGACTGCCTTTTACCGTGGTCAAGGACAACCGACTCATCGGATTCGATATCGAGCTCTCGGAACGATTCGCTGCCGATCTCGGCAAGGAAATCAAATTTGCGGACATGGAGTTCGGCAGCCTGATCGCCGCGGTTTCGACGGGCAAGATCGACATGATCGCCAGTACCTTGATGTTCACCGAAGAACGAAAAAAGAAAGTCGATTTTTCAGATCAATACTATGAAATGGGCACCAACGTCTTTGCCCTTAAGAAAAACATTGCCGACACGGCCACCCCGGCCAAGGCGGGAACCGCGTCCTTATCCTTCATCCAAAACCTTGCCGACAGCTTTCAGAGCAACATCATCCAGGAGGGTCGGTATCTCCTCATCTGGGACGGACTGAAAACCACGGTGATTATTTCCGTGCTCGCCACGGTCTTCGGCACGCTCTTGGGGGCACTGGTCTGCTTCCTGCGGATGTCGAAAAATGCGGTGCTGAACCTGCCCGCCAAGGTCTATATCACCATTTTGCGCGGCACCCCGGTGCTGGTGCTGCTCATGCTGATCTTCTACGTGGTCTTTGCCTCGGTCAGCATCGACCCGGTCCTGGTGGCGGTGATCGCCTTTGGGATGAATTTTGCCGCCTATGTGGCCGAGATCTTCCGAACCGGCATAGAAGGGGTGGACAAAGGCCAGACCGAGGCCGGCATTGCCATGGGATTTACCAGGGTCGCAACCTTTCTGTATATCGTCCTGCCGCAAACCGTGCGCCGCATTCTGCCGGTTTATAAGGGCGAATTCATTTCCCTGGTAAAGATGACCTCCATCGTCGGGTACATCGCGGTGCAGGACCTGACCAAGGCCAGCGACATCATCCGCAGCCGCACCTTCGATGCCTTCTTTCCCCTGGTGATGGTCGCGATCCTCTACTTCTTGATATCGTGGATCCTCATGCAGTCCCTGGAGTATCTGGAGCGGTCCATGGACCCGAGGGCCAAAAGAAGAAAGGTGAGGCGCACATGATCACGGTCGAGCATCTTTCCAAAAAATTCGGTGACCTGGTTGTTTTGAAAGACATCAGCATTGAAATTAAAAAAGGCGAGGTCATTGCCATCATTGGCCCTTCCGGCACCGGTAAAAGCACTTTCTTGCGTTGCCTGAACCTGCTCGACCGTCCCAGCAGCGGCTCCATTTCCATCGACGGGGTCGATATCCTGGATGCAAAGGCCGATGTGCCCAAGGTCCGGCAGAAGATGAACATGGTCTTTCAATCGTTCAATCTTTTCTCGCATCTTTCCGTGCTGGAAAACCTGACCATCGGACCGGTCAAGCTGCGGGGGATGGGCACCCGTGAGGTGGAGCAAAAAGCCATGCATCTTCTCAAGCTGGTGGGGCTTGCCGAGAAGGCCGACAACTATCCGGACGAACTCTCCGGAGGGCAAAAGCAGCGCGTGGCCATCGCCCGCTGCCTGGCGATGGACCCCGAAATCATCCTGTTCGACGAGCCCACCTCGGCGCTGGACCCGACCATGGTCAGCGAGGTGCTGTCGGTTATCCGCCGCCTTGCCAAAGAGGGCATGACAATGGCGATTGTCACCCATGAAATGGATTTTGCCCGGGACGTCTCCAACCGGGTGCTGTACATGGACGAGGGGCGCATCTACGAAGAAGGGACGCCCCGGCAGATCTTCGAGAATCCGCGCCGGGAAAAGACACGGGCCTTCATCGACCGGATCCGCAGTTTCAACTATCGCATCGGCTCGCCTGAATATGACCTCTACGCCATGAATGCCGAGATCGAGGCTTTTTGCGAAAAGCAGATCCTCCCCCGAAAGACCCGGCACAACCTGCTGCTGCTTGTCGAGGAGCTCCTCCAGATCTACAACCCGTACTTAAGCGCAACGCTCCTTGACCTCACTCTCGCGTACTCCGAGAAGAAAGAGACTCTGGAGCTTGTCTGCGAAAGCACGGGCGAGGCGATCAACCCGCTTGATCCCAACCTGTTACCGGATGAACTGGGTTTGACCATCATCGACAGTCTGGCCCAAAGCATTGCGTACAGCCGAGTGAACGACAAAAACAGAATAACGGTGTTGATGAACAAGGGATGAATCGTGCCGGGCGCCCATCCAACCCGGCTCCTTGCCAATAAGTGAATTGAAGAAATCTATCCCCTTTATACGAGAAGCCCAAAGGAGCAAAATATGGACCTGCAGATCCAAAAGGAATCAAACGCAACCGCGGTCACCATAACCGGCCGGCTTGATGCCGTGACCGCGCCGGAATATGAAAAAAAGTTCAATGAACTGATTGCCGGTGCGGAGACCTGTTTCGTGGTTGATTTTGATCAGCTCGACTACATCAGCAGCGCCGGTTTACGGGTACTGCTGGCCACTGCCAAGCGTCTCAAGGTCAAAGGCGGGCAAATTCGTTTTGCCAATGTCAAGGGTGCGGTCAAGGAGGTGTTCGATATCTCCGGATTTGGCTCTATCTTCCAGATGGACGATTCGGTGGAAGCAGCGCTCGCCAACCTTCCCGCCTGACCATGAAATGGGAGAGGATACACTGTGCGGCGACCTTGGAGCATTTGGCCCTGGCGACTGAATTTGTCGAAGAGTGTGCCGACCGCTTCGCTCTTGCGGTCAAAAAGAAGTTCGGGGCGTTGATTGTCGTGGAGGAGGCCTTTGTCAATATCTGCAGCTATGCCTATCCGGAGGGCGGCGGGGAGGTTGCGCTTGCCTGCGGAGCCGACGACGATACCTTTGTGCTGGAAATTGCGGATAAGGGAGCTCCATTTGACGTGCTGTTGCTCCCCGACCCGGATACGACCCTGGATCTCATGGATCGCGAGATCGGCGGTTTGGGGGTTCATTTCATCCGTAAACTGCCGGACCGAGTCAGTTACAGCCGGGAAAACGGGCAGAATATATTGCGGATGGTTTTCAATCGCAGGCAAGGGAGCATGTCTGCTCACCCCAAACCTTGAACGACAGCGCACAGTGAAAATCTCCGATGCCGGCTCTCTTCGATTGAAGACCCTCAATGATTTTGTGCGATATCTTAACGCGACGGTATAACTATGGATAGAATTGAAGCGCTCAGCCTTCTTGCCCGCGATCGCCGGACTGTTCCTGAAGGAGAGGGATATACGGCGGCCTATTTCGAACCTTCCGACGGACCGGGCGTAGCCCGGCTGTTCTACGCCGTCTATGGCGACGGCTATCCCATCGATACCTACTACATCCCCGAACGCCTGGCGGAAGAAAACCGTCTGGGGAACATTCGCAGTGTGGTGGCGCGCACGGCTTCCGGCGACGTGGTGGCCCATGTCGCCTTGTATCGCAGTTCCCCGCCCAACCCGCATCTCTATGAATACGGGGTGGGACTGACCCTGCCGAGTTACCGCTCCACCATGGCCTTTTTCCGCACGACCCAACTGATTATGCAGCTGGTGGGAACAGATGGCATTGATGGTTTTTACGGCGAGGCGGTCTGCAACCACATCATCACCCAGAAGCTTTCCCGGCATGCGAAAGCGCTCGAAACCGCCGTGGAACCGGCCCTCATGCCGGCCGAGGCGTACGAGGCCGAGCAGAGCGCCATGGGCCGGGTGGGATGCATGGTCTATTCCCGGGTGGACGTTGATGGCCGCAGAAACCTCTATCTGCCCGCTCCGTATCGGGATGAGCTGGATTTCATCCTGAACGGCTTGAACCTCGACCGTGCATTGATGGCGTCCGACCTCACGCTTCCCGACGGCAATGGTGCAATAGAAGTGCAGCGCTTTGACTTTGCCGGAGTTGCGCGCTGCACGGTCACAACCCCGGGTGCGGGCCTCACGGTGCGGTTGGCTGCACTGGAGAAGGAGCTGCGAGCCGACAAGTACGCCCTGATCCAGTTCTTCGTGGATCTGGGGAAACCTGGTCCGGCGGAGTTGTGGAGCAGTTGCGGGGCCAGGGCTTTTCCTTCGGCGGTCTGCTGCCCATCTGGTTTGGTGACGACGGTCTCTTGATGCAGAAGCATTTTGTTGACCCCGATTTTGGAGGGATGAAAATCCACTCCGACCGCGGACGTGACCTGGCGGAGCTGGTCCGGGCCGATTGGGAGCGAACCGGCGCACAAACAGAGGCGCATGTATACAACAAGAGCGCAAAATAAACGGGGGTCCCGATGAGACAACAGCCTGTCGAACAGCAGGGCGTCAGGGCGCGCATCCCCTTCAGCGCCCCCTTCCTCCCCCTGGCGATGGAGTTCATCGAGAAGGGGGCGCACGGTTTTGGTTACAATGACCGGGAGACCGGCGGCATGGTGCTGGCGATGGAGGAGTTGTTTTCCTTTTACGTCTCGCAGGCGGCCAGCAAATCGGCAATAGAGATCGAACTGGAGGATCAGGGCTATCGCCTGGCGCTGATCCTTGCCTTTCGCATGGCCGATCCCGACATGCGCGCCTTTAATCTGACCTGGAACCTCAGCCCGGACAGCGAGGAATCGTTGGCCATGCTCGGGCCGATGATTGCCGCCCGCAGTGTATCCAGTCTGCGGCTCGATTTTGGGGCCAACGAGCAGGGGGTGCTGCGCATGACCCCGGGCCGCGATTATGCACCGGCTCCCGCCCGCCCGCCCCCCCCCCCCCGCGCTGGCACGCACCTCGACAG
>Ga0074197_1001966_pt1 | contig 15474 bp, 10 predicted proteins | sample EPASupsiteSAE305_FD_64526 | JGI IMG/M metagenome (GOLD analysis project Ga0074197, IMG submission 64526) | Bioremediated contaminated groundwater microbial communities from EPA Superfund site, New Mexico - SAE3-05 reassembly with SPADES | ecosystem: Environmental > Aquatic > Deep subsurface >...
CCGCTGCCCGGATCACCATCGATATGGGGGTGCAGACCCCCGGGGCTCCGCCGGACAAACTCGTCGAGGTGTATAAACTGTTCTCCTCGACCGGGCAGGTCGGCAAAGCCGGATCGATCTTGTATGCCATGGGCCAGACCCAATATACTTCGGGGTCCCAGAATGTGCGGTGCATGGCTATGCTCCAGTTGCTGCTCGGTAACATGGGGCTGCCGGGCGGTGGCGTCAATGCGCTGCGCGGCCATTCAAACGTGCAAGGGTCCACCGATATGGCCCTGCTGTTCCATTTGCTGCCGGGCTACATGCCGGCGCCGACCACCGAGTGGCCGACCCTGGCCGATTACAACGCAACGACTCCGGCGGCCCCATCCTACTGGAGCAACCGGCCCAAGTTTGTCGCCAGCCTGTTGAAAGCCTGGTATGGCGATGCCGCAACCCCGCAAAATCAGTTTGCCTACGATTTTCTGCCCAAAGCCAAGAAGGGAAAAAATTATAGCCATATCTCCATGTTCGAGGACCTGCATGCCAATACCGGCATTAAGGGATTGTTTGTCTGGGGGCAGAATCCGGTGGTTTCAGGTCCCAATTCGAACTTGGAATCCAAGGCCATGGAAAACCTCGACTGGCTGGTCTGCCTTGATCCGTTCGAGAATGAGACCAGCACCTTCTGGAAACGTCCAGGAGCGGATGCCAAAAAGGTCAACACCGAGGTCTTCCTCTTGCCGGTAACCACCTTCCTGGAAAAGGAAGGAACCCTAACCCACAGCGGCCGTTTGATTCAATACCGCTGGAAGGCGGTCGACGGACCGGGCAATGTCCGCCAGGAGTCGTACATCCTTGATCGCCTGGTCAAGCGAGTAAAATCTCTCTACGCAACAAGTACCAAACCGCAAGATTTGCCGATCAAGTCGATGACCTGGAACTATCCGGATCCTTTGGTCAGTCAGTCCAATTTCATTGATGCGGTGATGCGGGAAATTAACGGCAAGGACTTGGCAACCGGTAAACAGGTGCCCAGTTTTGCCGCTCTCAAGGATGATGGCAGCACCAATTGTGGTAACTGGATCTATTCGGGAATGTACACCGAGGAACTGGGCAACCGCACCAAGAGCCGGGTCCTTGATGATCCAGGCGGCTGGGGGGCGCATCCCGGGTGGGGATTTTCCTGGCCCGCCAACCGGCGGATTATTTACAATCGTGCCTCCGCCGATCCATCCGGCAAACCATGGTCGAAGGAACGCGCTTACATCTGGTGGGATGAGGCGGCCCAGAAATGGACCGGATACGATGTTCCTGACTTTATCGGCACGGTCAAACCGACTGATCCACTGGGGGATAAACCCTTTATCATGCAGACCGAGCGGGAGGGACGGCTGTTTGCCATCAAAGGCCTCAACGAAGGGCCTTTCCCCGAGCATTATGAACCGGTGGAAAGCCCAACGCTCAATGTGCTCAACAAGCGGCAGAACAATCCCGCGGCCTTCCTCGGCAAGGAAGGCGGCAAAGTAAAGGGGGATTCGGCCAAGTATCCGATCGTCTGCTCAACCTGGCGGGTCTGCGAGCAATTCCACACCGGTGCCTATAGCCGCAACATGCCGTGGCTGGCCGAATTGATGCCTTCTTCCTTTGTCGAAATAAGCGAGGAACTGGCAGCCGAAAAAGGAATCAAGAATGGTGAGCTGGTGGAACTCATCTCGGCTCGAGGCACAGCGAAAGCGGTGGCCATGGTGACCCCCAGAGCGCGAGTCTTCAGTATTCACGGCAAAAATGTTCATCAGGTGGGGCTGACCTGGCATTTCGGCTATCAGGGACTGGTTAAGGGAGAAATTGCCAACCATCTAACCCCCCATGTCGGCGATGCCAATACCGCGATCCCTGAATATAAAGCATTTCTTGTCGATATCAGGAGGGTGACGACATGAGCAGAATGGCGAGATTGATCGATATCACCCGATGCACGGCCTGCAGAGGCTGCCAAGTAGCCTGTAAACGGTGGAACCAGCTGGAAGGAGAGATCGGCAAGTTCACCGGCAGCTATCAATCCCATAGCGATCTGTCCCCCAACCGGTGGACAATGATCAAATTTTACGAGGAGAAAAAACAAACCGGATTTGAATGGCATTTCCGGAAGACCACCTGCCTGCACTGTGGCGATGCCGCCTGTGTCAGGGTTTGCCCAAACGGCGCCCTGGTTCAGATGGAGAACGGCACGATCCGGCGGATCGAGGAAAAGTGCGTCGGCTGCGGCTATTGCGCCAAGGCCTGTCCTTTCGATATCCCGAAGGTGGACCATGAAGCCAAAAAAATGCGGAAATGCACCTTCTGCTACGACCGGATCACCAACGGGCTGACCCCTTCCTGCGCCAAGACCTGCGTACCCCAGGCCATCGTCTACGGCACCTGGGACGAAATGGCCAAACTGGCCGATGAGCGCTTGGCCCAGGCCAAGGGCAGATACCCGAAAGCGCAGATTTACGGCAAGACAGAACTGGGCGGTTTGGGAGTGATCTATGTCCTTCCGGACAGCCCCGCCAACTACGGCCTGCCAATCGACCCGAAAATTTCGTTCAGCCTGGTGTTCTGGAAAGAGGTCGTGCAACCCGCCGGCAAACTCCTTCTCGGGGCGAGCCTGGCGGCCACCGCGGCAGCCTTTATTTTCTCGCGACGCAATGCGTTCAAGCAGAAACCGAGCTCGAAAATAGAAGAGGGAGGAGGGCAAGGCCATGAGTAACAAGAAAAGGATCATGCGCTTCAGTGCGCTGGTACGGGTTACCCACTGGATGTACGCTATCAGCTTCATCGTTCTGGCGATTACGGGCTTTATGGTAACGGGGTCCGCGCTGGACTGGCTGGAACCGCTGTTCGGCGGGCTGGTCGGGGCAATGGTGGTGCATCGGATAGCGGCGGTCTTTTTAATGGGCGCTATCGTTATTTCATTGATTGTCCGACCATCTGAGATACTTTCCTGGTTAAAGGAGAGTTTCACCTTTACGGAAAACGATGCGTTGTTCCTGCTGACCTTCCCGTATAAATTTGTGGGGATGAAAAGGGAATTGCCACCACAGGGCTTTTATAATGGTGGTGAGAAGATCAACTCCCTGATTCAGATCGTCTCCGGTGCAGTGTTGATTGTCTCCGGCCTGTTCATGTGGCTTGCTCCGGGCATTACCCCAATGTGGGTCTACCCGGTCCACGTGACCTTCATGGTGATCGGCACCGTCGGGGCTATCGGCCATATTTATCTGGCGGCGCTCAATCCTCTGACCAACGAAACAGCCAGGGCGATGATCTTAGGCGATATATCGGAGCAATACATGATCGAAAATCATCGGCAATGGTACGAAGATGTGTATTTGGGCAAGAAAAAGGAGGACAGTAAATCCCCGGCCTGACCAAATAGAGCCGGACCATGGCACAACCGAAGGAGGAACCGGATTGCCGGTTCCTCTCCCCCTGTGTTTCATTGACGATCTTAACGATCTTGAGATCGCTACTTTGCAAGGAGCATTCTGTGCCCACTGAACTACAATCCTTAGCGCCTTATTCGGAAATGGTTGAGTATTACCGGCACGTTGATACCTTCCTCAATGCTGAGGTCAGCCGGTTGCGCGATCTCCCGTTTACAAAATCCGCCGATGCGCTTCAGGCGATTCGTTTCCTGACCCGCGACAGCTCACTCACGTCCCTTGCGTATGTGGACGTCGATACCGAGCGCTTGCAGGCTAACTTCCGGACGATCATAGAGCTTCTCCAAACAAGTTCACCGGAAAATCCCTTGGTCTTATCCCTGCGCCAACCCTCCGTTGCCGATGCCCTTGCGGCTATGCCCTGGTCGGCGCCCTTAAAGCAACTGGAAGGTAGTCTGCAGCAGTGGGCGGAACGGAAAGGGTTTGACGGCGAATCGCTGCTCCAACTGCTGCACTGGGCTATGAGCCCTTTCTGGCGGCTGGCTGCCGAACGGTATGCCGAAGAACTTCGGCAACTGGTCACCAACGAAAAATCCACCTGCCCGGTCTGCGGCAATTATCCCGATTTTGCCATCCTTGACGATAATGAACACGGCAGGAGGTATCTGCACTGCCTGTGCTGCAACTGGCAATGGCCCTTCAAGCGCATGGGGTGCGGCTATTGCGGCAACGAGGAATACAGTCAGCTCGGGTATATCATGTTGGAAGAATTCACAGGATACAAAATTTATCATTGCGAGCAATGCAAGAGCTACCTGAAAACCTTTGATCAACGAGCCGCGACGGCCAGGCTCGACCGTAATCCCATGCTGGAGCACGTAAAATTGCTTTTTCTCGATCTGTTAGCCATTGAAAAAGGGTATCTACCGATGCATGCCTAGGGAACTGTTTAAAAATGGTTAGCATCAACCGCTCATCCACGTGCAACCTTTTAGAGTCCATTGTTTCAATTCGTTAAATGAAAAGTCCGGGCTGACCGTATTCAAGATGATTTGTTAAAAACGTTTTCTAAACAACCTGTAAGGGGGAAACTGGCCCATGATCAAAAAGGCGCGATTTATCGTTTTGGGTTCCACCGGAAGAAATACAGGAAAAACCGAGTTTGCCTGCCGGCTCATTGAAAAGTATGCAAAAGTACAGCAGCTTTATGGGGTCAAGGTGGTCACTATAGATCCGGAACGAGGCAGTTGCCCCAGAGGGGGCGAAGGCTGCGGCATTTGTTCCTCTTTGAAAGGAGATTATGAAATCAGCGAGGAAACCCGGTCCGATACCGACAAGGATACCTCCCGCATGCTGAGAGCGGGTGCACACAAGGTGTATTTTCTCAAAGTGCGGTACGATCGGCTGGAGAAGGGGCTGAATGCTCTGGTGGATCTCATTCCAGAGAATGCGTTCGCGGTGTGCGAATCCAATTCCATCCGAAAAGTTGTCGAGCCGGGACTGTTTCTGGTGATTAAGAATCGAGATGAAAAACAGGTGAAAGAAAGTTGTGCCGAGGTGGTGCAGTACGCCAACAAGGTGATTGATTTTCACAGCATGAACTGGAATTTCTCCCCGGAGAGAGTGTTGATCGGCAAGAACGGCTGGATCATTCGCGAGCACGCCACCGCCATTATTTTAGCAGGAGGGAAAAGCTCAAGGATGGGCGTTGACAAGAGTCTGCTGGCAGTAAACGGCCAACCCATGATTGCTCATATCGTCAAGCAACTGGAACAACATTTCGACGAGGTGATTATCGGCGCCAATGATCCGGGAAAATACGCCTTTCTCAAACGTGCGGTTGTACCTGATGTTGAAAAGAACCGAGGCCCGTTGATGGGTATTTACTCCTGCCTCATGGCGTCGAGCACTGAGGTGAATTTCATCACCGCCTGTGATATCCCCGAGATGAATCTCCGGCTTATCCAAAACATGATCAATCTGACCAGGGATGCCGATATTGTCATGCCCATTAAAAAAGGGGAACGGCATGAACCCCTGTACGCCGTTTACCGGAAATCCATTGCCGGAAAGGCGGAATTCGTTTTGAACAACAACGGCAAGCGGATCATCGAATTACTGGATCACGTCAGGGTGAAACTTATCGAGTTTAGCGACACGGGCTGGTATCAGAATCTCAATATCAAGGATGACTATGTTGCCTACATCAAGAAGAAGGGGCCGCGGAGATGCCACCGGAGTCAGGTCGCAATCTGTTGACGTGGCCAGATAGAAGCCAAGGTTTAGTATAGCGTTTTTTCTCACCCGGAGCAGTTTCCGCGTTCTGAACGGACTCGGAACGCCTTGTTTCTCGATAGACAGCCTTGGTGGTACAGGCTTGGCGCCAAGAACCGTCTCAAAGTCCAAGCTGCGGTTATGATTCGAGTGACGAGCTCGTAGGCGATTGTCAGATTGTCACCTTTAACCCGGATGCAGGACGCGAAATCCGGGATAGCCTTGCCGCCTAAGACCCAAGGGGGCAATGGGTTAAGGCACGGTGACTTTTTCCAGCGGGACGGCTCGGAAGGAATAGAGATGAGTGCATTGTTCTTCCGTGCCGTATCGCGAGAGAAATCGAGATCAGTCATCGGCATGCAGAATAACCGCAAAGCCGTTGAACAGCACCCAAACACTCTCGCCCGTTTTGAGAGCAAGCGCTTTGCCGGTGCTGGTGGAAATGAGGGTGCATAATTCCGTGCCGTCTTCAATTCGGACGACATATTCCGAACTCACCTTTCCCCTGTTGATCCGGATGATTTCTCCCTGAAAACGGTTATCGGCGCTGCACGCGGAGAGCGTTTGTCCGCGCTGGAGCATAATCCACGGCGCCTTGACCTCTGCCGTGACCAGTCGTCCCGGCTGCAACCCCAGCCGTTCCAGGCTTTCGCTGGTGATGATCGAGGACACCCGATGGCCGCCAAGGTTGACCAGGGTGATCCGGGCCTGGACGTCACCGCGCTCTATAGTCACGATCTTGCCAAAAAACGCGTTTCTGGCGCTCGTTTTCCGCGACGATTCCCGTTCAATGAACAGTTTGGTCACCTGGTGCAGTTCCTCTTCCGAAAAGGTGACATGGGCCGTGGTCAGGTTGGGGGTTGCGTGGCCAAGCAGCTTTTGCACCGCCGGCAGCGGCATGTTGCCGCGCACCAGCTCCACCGCCCGCGCCCGGCGGATCATTTCCGGGCCGCCCAGGTGCTTGGGCAGGCCGCAGGCTGCGGCGCGCTCATAGAATTTCCGGCGGACAAAGGCAGGGTCGACGGAGAAGCCGTTGGCCAGGGACTTGCTGAAATCGGCATCGGCCAGGGTTTCCCGAATCTCCATGCTCAGCGCTTCGGCGATGGAAATTTTTCGAACGCAGGGTCCGGCCGCATCCAGATCGTGGATGCAGACCATCTGCGCCTTGATATCGGTGAATGGGTTGAGGCTGAGAATTTCGTTGAGCTTGGCCCCGGTGTAGCGGATGAGGAGAAAAATCAGCAGGATGCGGCGTCGGGAAAGACGAACGTCGCGCCGGGGCGTGGCATCGATCCAGTCGCGAAAGGACTGCTCCAGGCGAACCAGTTGAATGGTATCCAGGCAGGGGCCGTCCTCTGAAAATCCGCCGTCATCGACTCGAGGGGCGCCGTCATTCGCTGCTTGCACTGGTTTGTTCCTTGTTGAAATGTTCTGGCTCATCAATAGGCAACGGTATTGAAAGTGGATAAAAGGTGATGAGTGGCAAATTACCACACTTGCGGCAAATTGCGAAGGCCTCGTTCTGCTGTGCTTGCATGGTGAAGGATCACACCGCGACGAGGTAAAGAGGCGACGATGTTGGCGAGGGCCAGAGAAAAAAAGTCAGAAGGTTTCCTGATCAATCCAACCCTGGAACCGGCCCACCAGTAGCCAGAAATCGGCGATGGTCTGTTTACCGGCTTCGGTCAGCCAAGCGCCACCGCCCTTGCGGCCGCCGGCCTGTTTTTCGACCAGCGGTTGCGGTGCCAGGGTATTCATGTTTTCGACCAGGTGCCAGGCATGGCTGAAACTCATCTGCATGGATTTAGCGGCTGCGGAAACCGAACCGTACTCGCCGATGCGTTCCAGGAGCACAATCCGGCCCCAGGAAAGATAGGTCGCGCCTTCGCTTTCGATCCAGAGACGACCTTTGATTTGCAAACCGCTCTTGATCTGGCCGGTGACCATCGCATTGTGTTCGTTGGCTTTTCGTGTTTTCGGCATGGGGCACTCCTTGGAAAAAGAGCTGGGTTGCCTGATCTCTGCGACCGGGGCACCGGAAATCTTGTCTGCTACACCAGGTACAATGCCCTGGTGCAGGGAAGCGGGCGATCCGCCACTGGAGGCCATTGTAACGGGCCGGGCTTGGGCGGCAAGGGCTTTTTTGGGGGTAGAAACAGGAGGGATGGTGGCAGGGCGCAGAATAACCATTTGTTCTTTGCCATGAACGGTTCATGTCCGGCATGGGGAACTGCGTGTTGTAAAAAAACTGTCCCGGCATATAAGCGCTTTGTTTTCGTTTGACCCTCGAATAGATTGCTGGCGGCTTGGTCCTTTCTACCGAAGCCGCTCCATCCGGTGGAGCAGCAGCGGCCTTTTTTTGATTGATGGATTGAACACCGCGCGGAACTGTTGCCGGTTTCGCCACAGTGGTTTGGATTTGTTGCAGGTTATGGAGGCTTGAGTTGGGGGATCAACCGTTGGAGGACAATACCCTGCAAGGGGAAACCAATACTGTGGCGGCAAGCGGCGAGGATCGGGTCTGCATCCGTGATGACCGCACCGGCCGGTGGCTGCTCTTTTCCCGGCCCTACAGGGTGATAACCACCAGGAAGAGAGACGAGGTAATGGGTTGTCTGCGCGAAATCGAGCGGCTGGTGACGCACCATGGATTGGCCGCGGCCGGTTTTGTCGCCTATGAGGCGGCCCCGGCCTTTGATGCCGCGCTTCAGGTGCAGACAGACAATCGATTCCCGCTGCTCCGTTTTGGCCTCTACCCCCCGCCCGTTCCCATCATCCTGCCCGAACCGGCCGTGCCGCCACCCGATCTGGCCTGGCAGGCCACGGTTGAGGAGGCGGCCTACCATCACGCCATTGACCGCGTGCAGCAGTACATTGCTGCTGGCGACACCTATCAGGTCAACTACACCTATCGGCTCCGCGCACCTTTTGCCGGTGACGCCTGGGACCTGTTTGCCGGGTTGGCCGCTGCCCACGATCCGCAATACGGCGGCTTTGTCCAGACCCCGGAGTGGGCAATCCTGTCGTTGTCGCCGGAGCTATTTTTCCGGCGCGAGGGGGAGGTGATCGCATCGATCCCAATGAAGGGCACCATCGGCCGGGCCTTGACCGCCGCCGAAGATCTTCATCAGGGAGAACGGTTACGCACCAGCGGCAAGGATAGAGCCGAAAACGTGATGATTGTCGATATGGTCCGCAACGACCTGACCCGGATTGCCTGGCCTGGTTCGGTGCGGGTCGAAAAACTGTTTGCGGTGCAGCGGTATCCTACTCTCTGGCAGATGGTTTCCACAGTATCGGCCCGGACCGGGGCCTCCCTGGCCAACATCTTTGCCGCCCTGTTTCCACCGGCTTCAATCACCGGCGCCCCCAAAGCCCGCACCATGGCCATCATCCGCGAACTGGAAAGCGCACCCCGGCGCATCTATACCGGCACCCTTGGTTTTGTGCTGCCCGACCGCCGGGTCCAATTCAATGTCGCCATCCGCACCCTCTTGATCGACCGTCAGCGCGGGTTGGCCGAATACGGGGTGGGTGGCGGCATCACTGCCGATTCCACCGCTGAGGCTGAGTGGGAGGAGACTCGGATCAAGAGTCTGGTGTGCCGAAGCCGGCGGCCCGAGTTTTCCTTGCTCGAAACCCTGCTGTGGACACCGGAAGAGGGCTATATCTATCTTGCCGAGCATTTGAACCGTCTGACCGGATCGGCCGATTATTTTTCCTATCCCTGCATGATCGCCAAAGTTCGGGCAACATTGGCTGCTGCGGTGGCCGGATATCAGGGGGTCCGCCAACGGGTCCGGCTGCTCCTCGATCGTCGTGGCCAGCTGCGGATCGAGACGGTTCCATTCGTGCCCGCAGCAACGCAACGGCCGGTCCGGGTGGCGCTGGCCCCCCATCCCATTGATGAGCGGGATGTTTTTCTCTATCACAAAACCACCAACCGTACGGTATATGAGCGGCTGCGCGCCGATTTTGGCAGTGAGGTCGATGAGGTCCTGCTTTATAACCGGCGGGGCGAGATCACCGAAACCACTATTGCCAATGTCGTGGTCTCGATCGATGGCCGGGAGTACACCCCGCCGGTGCGCTGCGGCCTGCTGGCCGGTACCTGCCGGCAGCATCTGCTGGCGAACGGGCAGGTGGCCGAACGGATAATCTCCCTGGAGGAGATTCGCGCCCACGAAGCTTTCACCCTGATCAATTCGGTCCGGGGCCGTTACCCGGCCCAGTTGGTTTCAGCCAGTTGAACGTCGGCGACCAAGGGGCACGAATTTGCCGAAATAGGGCTCCTCTCCAGTCTGGCAGGTCAGGAAAAACGGCAAAACCGCATTTTCCGCTTCATTTCCGCTTCATTTCAGGGTAAACTTTTTCCTCTTTTTTCGTGCCGCCCTTTTTCCTGCGGCCATCCCCGGCGTATTCCGAAACAAGTCACGTTTTTTGTCTTCGTGACCGTCTTTTTATTTACAGGAAGTGACTCATGCTCCAGGCAACCAACATTGCGCTTTCTTATGGCAAGCGCGTCATCTTTAAAGATGTCAACATCAAGTTCACTCACGGCAACTGCTACGGCCTCATCGGGGCCAACGGCGCGGGCAAGTCGACCTTTCTCCGCATTCTCGCCGGACAGAAGGAGCCGGATAAGGGTGAGGTGTCGATCGATCCCAAGGAGCGGATCGCCGTGCTCCAGCAGGACCAGTTCGTCTACGACGAGGAGACCGTGCTCGACACCGTGATTCGTGGCCACAAGCGGCTCTACGATGTTAAACTGGAGCGCGAGACCCTCTATGCCAAGGCCGAACTCACCGAGGCGGACGGTATGCGCTGCGGCGATCTCGAGGTTGAGTTCGGCGAGATGAATGGCTACGAGGCCGAGTCCGAAGCCTTTGTCCTGCTGAGCGGTTTGGGCATTTCCGAAGAGATGGGCAGTCTCAAGATGAAGGAGCTGGAAGGCGGCGACAAGGTGCGGGTGCTGCTGGCCCAGGCCCTGTTCGGTAATCCGGATATCCTCCTGCTTGATGAGCCGACCAACAACCTGGATGTGAAATCCATCGCCTGGCTGGAGGAATTTCTCATCCGCTTTCCCAACACGGTGATTATCGTCTCCCATGACCGGCATTTCCTCAACCAGGTCTGCACCCACATGGCGGATATCGATTTCGGCCAGATTCGGGTCTATGTCGGCAACTACGATTTCTGGTATCAGGCCAGTCAGCTGACTTTGCAGCAGAAGCAAAACGAGAATAAGAAGACCGCGGCCAAGGTGGCGGAACTGAAGGAGTTCATCCAGCGCTTCTCCTCCAACGCCTCCAAGGCCAAACAGGCCACCTCGCGCAAGAAGCTGCTGGATAAGATCAACATCGAGGAAATGCCGGTTTCGTCGCGCAAATATCCCTGGATCGCCTTCAAACCGGAGCGGCCCTGCGGCAACGTCATTCTCGAGGTCGTTAACCTTTCGAAGGCCATTGATGGCGTCGATGTCCTGAAAAATCTCAGCTTTTCGGTCAACAAGGGCGAGAAGGTCGCCTTTGCCGGTACCTTCAGCCTGGCCAAGACCACCTTGTTTCAGATTCTGATGGGCGAACTGGAACCGGATGGGGGCAGCTACCGTTGGGGCCAGACCATCACCACCGCCTATTTTCCCAAGGAAAACAGTGCGTTTTTTAACAACACCCAGACGCTGATCGAGTGGTTCCGCCAGTTCATTCCACCGAGCGAGGGCGAGAGTTTTTCCCGCGGTTTTCTCGGGCGGATGCTTTTTTCCGGCGATGAGGTGCTGAAGAAGACCAACGTGCTCTCGGGCGGTGAGCGGGTGCGCTGCATGCTGGCGCGAATGATGCTGACCGGAGCCAATGTGTTGATCCTCGATGAGCCGACCAACCATCTCGATCTTGAATCGATCACCTCGCTCAACAACGGCCTGATTGCCTTTCCCGAGGTGATTCTCATGGCCTCCCACGACCACGAATGCGTGGCCACGGTGGCCAACCGGATCATCGAGATCGGCCACAAGGGCTGGATTGACAAGATGATCAACTTTGACGACTATCTGACCGACGAGGCTATCGCCGCTCAACGCGAACAGATCTACCACCAGGAAAAACGGCGGTAGAGAGGGGTTCTTTTACTCATGCAAGCCAGGCTGCCTTTTTGGCTTTGCGTAAGGCACAGTCCTGGTTTTATTGATGAGAAAGCTCCGGATTTCTTCCTGTCGGTCGATGACGCGGAATACAGCAGCGTTAGTCTGAACAGCGAACTGGGGTTAGCGGCTGGCCGTGGCCAGTTTCAGGGCCAGCCCGGCAAGGATGACCCCGGCCGTCTTGTTGAGGATTTTTTGCGCCCGTTCGGAGCGGCGGAGCTTTTGGCCGAGTACCCCGGCCAGCAGGCTGATCGCACCGAAGACCAGTAGGGTGGAGAGGATGAAGATACCGCCCAGCACAACGAGTTGCAGCGGCAGGTTGCCGTTTTCCGGTTTGGTGAACTGCGGCAGGAAGGCAAGGAAGAAGATCGAGACTTTGGGGTTGGTGACATTCATGATGATGCCGCGCAGGTAGAAACGGCCTAATCCGTTTTCCCGGCTGGCTTCATCCGGCAGCGTGCTCGCTCCGGCTCGAAACGCTCCCCAGGCAAGGTAGAGCAGATAGGCGGCCCCCGCGAATTTCAACAGGTTGAAGGCCAGAGCCGAGGCTTGGAAAATGGCGGCCACGCCGAGGGCCACGGCGCTGGTGTGGACGATCAGGCCGGTGCACAGCCCCAGCGTCACCACGATCCCCACCAATTTCCCCTTGATTGCCGACTGGGTCAATACAAAAATATTGTCCGGCCCCGGTGCCAGGGCCAAGAGAATCGAGGCAGAGCTGAAAAGGGCAAGGGTGCTGAGATCGAACATGGCATTCCTGGGCCAGCGTCTGTAGTGTTGCAGTCGCGGAATAGATTTACTGGCAGCCTGTCCGCCGGATTTGGAGGACACGCGGACAGTGCGGCCCCAGTCCTATCATACCCGCACCTGATTGACAAGATCGTTTACAAAAGGCGTGTTCTGCACGCTCCTCCTCCCATTGTTTATCCTCCCCATACCCCATACCCGAACCGGTTGACGCACCCTGCGAAAAAAAGTGCACTCTCCTCGCTGTATTTGACTGATCCCGTCTTGATTCTTATTTAAAATAAGAGCAGGCATCGCGGCCCCGCTAAAGGGTGACCGGGTGTTGCCTTTGCGAACCGGAGAGGGCTTCGCGGTCCGGATGGCCTCAGGCATACCAGGGGGTTTCCGGGTTGCAAGGAAAAAACCGGAGGTGACCGATGAACCGGCGATTTTTTTTGTTCATGCTGATCAGTCTAGCCTTGGCTGGTCATGAAGCGCGGGCCGCTCAGGGCGAGGAGGACGACATGCGAAAGGCGCGGCAACGAATGGTCAAGGAGATCGAGCTGGATGTGACGGTAACATCCGCCTACATTGGACGGGGCCAGCTCGGTCAGGAAATCATGCGGGTCATGGGCGAAGTGCCACGGCATGAGTTCGTGCCTGAGGATGAACGGGGGGCGGCCTATGTCAACGCGCCGCTGCCGATCGGCTACGGGCAGACCATCTCGCAGCCCTACATCGTTGCGCTGATGACCGATTTGCTGGCCGTCTCCAGAGACGCTAAAGTCCTGGAGGTGGGGGCAGGTTCGGGCTACCAGGCGGCGGTGCTGTCCCATTTGGTCAAAGAGGTCCATTCGATCGAAATTATTCCGGAACTGGCGCAAAGCTGCCGCGAACGGATAGCCCGCCTCGGCTACGCCAATATCACCATTCACGAAGGCGACGGCTATTATGGACTGGAGGACGAGGCGCCGTTTGACGCGATTGTGGTCACCGCCGCCTCCTCCACCATTCCTCCGCCTCTGGTGCGGCAGTTGAAGCCGGGCGGACGGCTGGTGATTCCGGTGGGCACGCCCTTTGCCGTGCAGCATCTGATGCTGGTGGAAAAAAACAGGCAAGGCGAGATCTCGATGCGCCAGGTGCTGCCGGTCCAGTTCGTGCCGCTGACCGGCAAACGTGAGTGAGCAGACCGCCGATGCCGGGGAGTGAGCGCAGAACTCTGCTGGCCGTGGCCCTGATGTCCGGCGCCGCGTTCGGCTATGAACTGCTGTTGCTGCGTTTTTTTGCGATCATGTACTGGGATCATTTCGCCCACCTGATCATCAGCATGGCGCTCCTGGGATTCGGCGTTTCGGGCACAATGCTGACGCTAACCCAGCATCGCCTCCTCCCCTGCTTTCATCGCTTGTTTTTCCTGAGCGCGCTGCTGTTTGCCTGCATCTTGCCGGTCGTCACCTCGCTGGCCGGCCGACTCGGGTTCAATCCGCCTGAGGTAATCTGGAAGGGCGATCAATTGGCGCGTCTGGCCGCTGTTTTCGTTCTCGTCACTATCCCGTTCTTCTGTGCGGGACTGTGCATCGGTCTGACCATGCGCTGGCAGACCGGATTGGTGGCGAGGATCTACCGGGCCGATCTGTGCGGGGCAGCCTGCGGCGCCTTGCTGATCATGGCCCTGCTGTTTGTTTTGCCGCCGCAGGACGCTGTGCGGGTACTTGCCCTGGTTGGTCTGGCCGCTGCAGCGCTCATGCGTGGCGGACATGCTACACGAGTGGAATACATGGGGCTGGCCGCCGCCGCACTCGCAATCGGGCTGTGGCCCGGTCAGTGGCTTGCTCCGGCCATGTCGCCGTACAAAGGCCTGTCCCAGACCTTGCACATTCCCGGGGTCGAGGTCGTCGAGGAAAAACGATCGCCGGCCGGTGCCTTTGCCGCCCTGACCTCAGCCGCCATTCCGTTTCGGTTCGCACCAGGGTTGAGCCTGCTGGCGCCCGCAACCCCGCCCGATCAAGTGGCGCTCTTCCATGACGGCCATCCCGCTGGCGTCATTCTGCGCGGTTCCGACGGACCGGCAGCTTTCGAATTTCTGCGCTGGACCCCGATGGCTCTGCCGTATGTCCTGGTGGCTCGGCCGCATGTGCTGGTGGTGGGCACGGGGGGCGGGGGCGATATCTGGCATGCGTTGATCGAGGGCGCTGTGCAGGTCGATGCTGTCGAGCCGTACCGCGAGCTCACTGGTTTTGTGGATTCCTTGGGCTCTTTTTCCGGGCCTCTCCTTGCTCATGAAAAGCTCCGGCTCCATTACGGCGACGTCCGGGGCCTTCTGGCTGCGACCACCGCCTCCTACAACCTCATCCAGATTTCCCCTTTTGGCTCGGCCGCGCCGCCCTCTGCGGGTGGTCATGCCCTGGAAGCCAGTTATCTGTACACCGTCGAGGGCCTGCATCTCGCCTTGTCCCGGCTGGCGCCGCACGGATTGTTGGCCATCACCCTGCCGCTTGAACTGCCGCCCCGCGGCGCGGTGAAAATGACGGCAACCATTGCCGCGGCCCTGAAACAGCTCGGCCACGGCATTGAACCCGCCCGTCATGTCGTCATCGTCCGCACCTGGAACACCGTCACCATCGTTGCCTCCCGGTCGCCGTTGTCCGCGCCGCAATTGAGCGCGGCCCGTGACTTTTGCCGCACCCGGGCCTTTGACCTCGACTGGCTGCCGGACATCACCGCCGCCGAGGTCAACCGGATCAATGTCCTTGATCGCCCATATCTGTACGAAGCGGCCATCGAGATCTGGCAGGGGCAGCCGTACCGGCAGCTCCAGGGCTTCAATCTGCTTCCGGCGACCGATGATCGCCCCTGGTTCAGCCATTTTTTCCGCTGGGCCTCCTTTGTTCCCCTCTGGACCCAGCGGGCTTCCGGCACGGCCGCTTT
>Ga0074197_1001971_pt1 | contig 15459 bp, 14 predicted proteins | sample EPASupsiteSAE305_FD_64526 | JGI IMG/M metagenome (GOLD analysis project Ga0074197, IMG submission 64526) | Bioremediated contaminated groundwater microbial communities from EPA Superfund site, New Mexico - SAE3-05 reassembly with SPADES | ecosystem: Environmental > Aquatic > Deep subsurface >...
GTCGTGTGCGTGCGCCGTGGGGTGTGCCGAGGCGTTGGGCCCGGGGGGGGGTGTCCACGGGTTGGTGGCGAACCCCCGCCGTTTTCCGATTACCTACGCCAGTTTTCCAGAGCAACGCAAATGCGTTGCTCTTTTTGTTTGGCGGAGAAGACAACTATCATTAAGCAGCCCCCTTTGCTATGTGCAGTCTGGGGAGCGAGACACCTGAGAGTGTTTGACTGCACAACAAAACGCCAGAGGCTGTTGTGCGGCCCGAATGATAGGCCGGATTCGAAAGGCGCAGCGTTGTGTGAGTTTGCCCTACGCGCCTTGCGCGTAGGACTAGGCGAACACCGCGAGCCGGGGTCGCGAGAAATTCCCGTCAGGGAATTTACTTGTGACCGAATCCCGCAGTTTTCCGATTACTTCCGCCATTTTAAAAGGCAGCGCATATGCGCTGCCTTTTGCTTTGGGCGGAGAAGACAGGTACAATTACCCAGGCCCCGGTGCTCTGCGTAGTAAGGGGAGGATGCCAACTGCTTGGCGGCCGGGAGGGATTCGAAAGGCACAGCGTTGCAGCGGCTCTGCCGCAGCCGAGCCCTCTTACTGCGCAGAGCGCCGACTGCTATCATTATCCGGTCCCTCACACTGTGTGGTTTTTAGGGAAGGCCGCCTGGTGATAACGGAGCCGGGGCCGCGACCAGAACCGCGTGGCGGCGCGGTTCAGAGTTGTGACAGAATCCCACCATACGCCAGAGGCGGTGGGACGGCTCTAATGATAAGCAGTCCCTCCTACCATACGCCAGAGGCGGTGGGACGGCTCTAATGATAAGCAGTCCCTCCCTCTCCACCATGATTTAGCAAAAGTTTCACAGAGGAATAGGAGCAAAAACATGCCACGCCTTAAAAAAAATCCCACACTAAAAGATTTTCAGGAATATGTTGCATTGCTTGAAAAAGAACGCGGTTTTTCGGACCAAACGGTATTGCAAAAATGTTTATTGCTTGGCGAAGAAACAGGCGAACTATTTAAAGCAATTCGTAAAACCCAGAAAATGAGCATAAGCAAAAAATCGACTGTCGGTTCCGTACATGAGGAGTTGGCGGATATCATGATTTATATTTGCGCAATCGCAAACCGCTATGAGATTGACCTGGAGCAAGCTTTTCGTGAAAAGGAAAAAGAGAATCATAAACGCACTTGGCGTGTTGCTGAGTAATGGTGGTACGCCATCATGCCTTTTATATGTTGAGCCACCGAAAAGGCAACGTAAAAGTTCTTGATATCATACAGTCTGTCCCGCCATTTTTCTGCCTGCGCGCCCTGCCTCCGGCAGGGCCTGCGGGCAGGAAAATGGTACTCAGCGCAAATGTCTTCCGGACATGCCGCGATGAGTATTGTCAACCAATATCAACCTAGTCAATCCAGAGCAACGCTAATGCGTTGCTCTTTTTGTTTGGCGGAGAAGACAGCTATCATTAAGCAGTCCGCGTTGCACATGGCGCAGTTAGAGGGCAGCTATCATTAAGCAGTCCTCGTTGCCACTGGCGCAATTAGAGGGCAGCTATCCTTAAGCCGTCCCCTTTGCTCTGCGTAGTCTGGGGAGCAGGACTATTGTCTGTCAAATAAAGTAGCTGCTGTCCCTACTAGTGCAGATGTCGATACTTTTCCGTGCCTGTCTGTTTTACTGCAGACTTCAGCACCTTGCTACACTAGAGGCTTGAAGTCACGTACAACAGAAAACCCTTGACCTGTTGCGAGGAATTTTATATTCTACAGTTATGGAACTATCAAACTATGCCAAGATGTTCAAGGCATTGTCCAACGTGCAGCGCCTTAAGGTTTTCATGACGCTTTATGCCGAGGCACAGAAGGGAAACGGCAAGGACGCCGTCTTAGCCGCATCGGAAAACAGTTGTTGTCCCATAGAGAAAGCTTTCACAAAAATGTGCGACTGCATGTGCCTGTCCCGCTCAACTATTTCTCATCACTTTAAGGAATTGCAAAATGCCGGTCTTATAACCTGCGAGCGGGATGGGCGCATTTATAGGTGCACAGTCAACACAAGTGCGATAGCTGCCATAAAGGATTTTTTGAAGTGATTTTTTTTGCAGTAATAGTTCCAATGTTATGGAACAATGAAACATAGGAGGCAGGAAAATGAAAGAATGCTGCGATACGGACAAGCCCGGCAAATGCATCTGTCAGGAGCTTGACTACAAAGTGACAGAAACAGAAAAAGGGTACCATGTCGAAATCACGACAAAGGACCCGGCTAAAACGAAGGCACTGAAAGCGCTGGGAAAGGCTTTCTGCGAACTTCGCGGCTGCTGCTGACCGATAGAAGGCGGGCCCGCCTCTGCGGTTTTGAATCCGCCCCTCAATGTGAGGGGCGGATTTCTCTTAGAGCGGAGTAAAATAGAGACAGAGAGTTTTTTAGTTGCTTCATAAAACGAGCTGACAACACAGACGCAAAACCACGTTCCATGAAAATGAAATAACAAAAACGGTTCTTGATATCATCTCACCTATCCTGCCAGTTTAACAGGCAACGCAAATGCGTCGCTCTTTTTGTTTGGCGGGGGGGCCGGCTATAATTGCCGCCCCCTTTGCTTTGCGCAGTTTGGGGAGCGAGCAAACTGCCGCTATCATTCAAGCGGCCCCTGTTTGCCACTGGCGCAGTTAAGGGGCTGGGGGGATAACACTTTCAAAGCGGCACAGCCTGCAAGTGCGTCAGCGAGACGGCACAACAATACGCCCCCAAACAAGACCATAGGCTGTTCCGGATATCATTACTCCGGCACTTCATGCTGTGTAGGCCCAGCTGGGGTGAGAATCGCCTGTCTGCAAAGACATTACGTTTGCGGCGATTCGCAAGGACGGAAGCGTTTTGCTGAAACAAAACGCTGAGGCGTGGTCGGAAGCAAGCCCTCCGGGCTTGACCGGAGAACGCGCAAAATTCCCATCAGCACTTGCAAGGCACCGCAGGTTGCAAGTACAACAAGCGCGGGGAATTTATGTGTGACCAAATCCCACAAAACGCCAAAGGCGATGGGACAGCCCTAATGATAAGCTGTTCCGCTGTTTTCCGAAGTTGCACAAAGCAACATAGTTTTCCACCAATAACAGCAAAGGCGGGCCATTAAGGCCCGCCCTTTTATGCGTTTACCTGTGTCATCAGCGCAATTGTCCAAGGGGATTGCCGCGGCATACCGGCGTCTGTACCGTGTTTTGTCTGGCTGCGGCATCCTGCACCTGCGGCCTTAGATAATCGCAAAGTTTTCCCGAATCGTTTATGCCGGAATAGATTCCCTTCAGCATATAATAGGTGAACCTGCCATGCCCCTGCTCTTCAAGCCCACCGGTTATCTCGTCGCCGCTGGCCGCCGAAAGCAATGTTATATTTGAAGGCAAGGCACCTGCTGCTTTACCAATCACCAGCGGGCGCGCGCCTTTGGGCAAAACGGAACGTCCGCCAGCGCCGGAAAAACAGGAGTCCAGCGCAACCAGCACCTTGGCCTTAAGCCTGCCAAGATGCTCATAGAGCTGCGCAAGCGGATAGGCGCCGCTTTCGAGAAACTCCGGCTGCCCGTCCCAGGGCAGGATATATGCGCTGCCTGTCTTGGTGTCCGGCGCGCCATGCCCGGAGAAATAGAAAAACACGCGCGAGCTGTCTTTGACATTTTTAGGCAGCCACGACTCGACGTAGCTTTTCAGCTTTGAATAGGTCGCGTCGGAGCCTTTGAGCAGCTTTATGTTGCGCTCCGGCAACCCCAGCGCCAGCAGGTACTGCTTCACCGCGTCGGCATCGCGCTCCGCATAATCGGCTTTGGGCAGTTCTTTCTGGGCATAGCTTTCAATACCTATCACAAGCGCATAGTCGTTTGCCCTTTCGGCATCCTTGAAATTAGCGGAATCCACATCCGAGGAATAGGTTTTGAGCCCTGTGCCCTCCAAGCGCGCCGCTTCGGCCTTAAGCGCCTCCAGGCGCTCTTTTGCCGCCTTTTCCCTGCGCAATTGCGCCACTTTGCGCGCCTGCTCGTTCAACTCCTTGTTGTCCGCGTGCTCTATGGCAATGTCGGGCTGGCTGGTTATAAGCATCTCGCCGCCCAATCCGCCCATATCCGCTATCAGACGCTCCGAACGCTCCGTTTCGGCGGAAGGTATGGCGTCATAGCTCTTGCCGTTTATGACCAGCGTCACGCCCAGCGGGTGAAGCACGTTCTTGTCCAGCCGGAAACGGACTTGCGGTTCGGCTTTTTTAAGTTCGGCCTCAAAATCGCCGGCCTGATTGTTGCCAACGCGCGAAGCGAGCGAAAAAACATATTCCGGTTTTCCATCGGACGGCAAGCTGCCGTCGCTTTTGACGGTAAAGGTAAACACTTCACTATCCGCATCATAGCTGGCGGCGGAAACTACGGGGTTGCCGTAAGTATAAACGAAAGCCTTTGCAAGAACTTCCGCCGACGGGCTGGCAGTGAGGCCCGCGTTATAACGAGCCACTTCCGCCGCGTAGTCGGACTTGGTCTTTTCCACCCGCGCGGCGAAAGCGGCTTTGCTTTCATATTTACCCTGGACAAGTTTTCCCGGCAAATCAGGCGGATTGCCGGGCGCCATAAGCCGCTTCAGCATATCCGTAAAAGATGTGCGGGCCAGCAACACATGATACTGGAGGTTGCTGTCCCATACCAGGATATGCTTCCCATCAGCAGAAAATTCAAGTCCCCTTACCTTCAGCTTAGTGCAATGAGCCTCTGGAACATCGGGGCAGGCGAAACCCTTATATGTGTATCGATCGCAATACCCCCTCGACCAACCCCCTGCTAAATCCTTATCTTTGTCCGCCCACTCCCACAATCGCAAAGTATCGTATCCCCAACCGCTTGCCGAAACCAGATATCTGCCGTCGGGAGAAATGGCCAGCGCAGAGACAACTTCCCCTTTCATGTCATGCCCGCTCTTGCTGTATCCCCCCATTGTCTGTTCGAGAAAATCATCTTTGGCAGCCTTCGCTCTGGCCGCCGGAGTAGGCGGTATGACAAGCAGATAGCCGCAATAATTATTATTGCCGCCCACCGGATCTTCCCAGCTTTTAACAGCCCAGACATTAACGGCGCAACCACCCTCGCCTTTGCCATCATGTTCGCCAACGGTCTTTTCGGAGGCTATATCCCATATCTCCAGTTGATTGACGTCGTGGACAATGAACACATTCTTGCCATCGGCGCTAAAACCGCCGCTGGCATGGTCTTTGTACTTAAATGTGTGCAGTTTGCTGCCTGAGCCGATTTCCCATAAGACAGGGCGTTGGTTAGAGGCGGTAACCAGCAGGTATTTGCCGTCCGGCGAAAAAGTCATTTTTCCGTAATAGCTATCCAACTTCCCCAGCATGCGAGCCGGCTTGCCGGTGGCGACATCCCACAAGCCCGCTTTGCAATCGGTGTCGGAGTTTTCGACACATTGGCTCAGGGCCAGATATTTACCGTCGGGAGAAAAAGCCGGCGCGTCGTTGTAGGTCGTAAGCTGCATCCCCCTTTCCGACTCAAATTGCAGCACGGTGTTGCCGGTCTGCGCATCCGCCAGCCTTACCGCCCCATTGAAGTAGGCCACATATTTACCATCGGGAGAAGGCGAAATGTGGGCGGAGCAGCGATCGCAATCCCCGCCGTTCAAAACCAGGACGCGCTGACTGTTGCCTTGCAGGTCATGGAAAACCCCGCCCGTCTTATTCGCGATGAACACAAATCTGCCATTGCCGGTAAAAGTAGCGTAATGGCTGTCGGGCAGAATGAACAACCCGTCCAACTGCCCGCCAGTATCCTGCCCGTCCTGCCATACGAACTCGGTGCCGGCCGCAGACGGCAGGGCTCCAACCGCGCAAATAGCAAGGCACGAAATAAACACGAGATTTTTGTTCATTTTCCCGACCTCCAGATTGTCACTGCAAAAATCATATAAACTGCACTGCCGCGTGTAAATAGCAATTAAGTCATATGTAGCAGGAGGCGCCAATTGCTTGGCGCCTGCCGTTGCCGCTCCAATTTTTACAGATTGTTCAGCAGCAGCTTAAGCTTTGGTGACGCCTCGTCCCATTCGCCATGCGCAGCCTTTGGGCAAAGCAAAGGCACCTACCGTCCGAAGTCTTCATCTCGACAGCGCCTTTAGTATGTCCCGCGCATGTTTCTTTATGGCATAGCCGGATATTTTGTATACAGACTAAAGGGCTTGTCGATATTCACCATTAAGGGAGAATTGAAAATGAACAAAATGCTTGTTGCCTTTGCGCTGCTGCTTGCTCCGGCAAGCTGTTTCGCTGAAAACATGGCAGGGAAACTTGGCATCGGACTGCGCGGCGAGGATTTCGACGTGCGCTACTTTGCCGCCGAAAAGTTCGGCATGCACGCCGGGACCTCGTTCGATTACACCAAGGCCGACTCCGGCGCGGATTCAAAGACAGCCAAGATTTTTCTTGGCGCCTTCTACAATCATGAGGTGGAGGACGGAATCTTCCTGCAGGCCGGCATGCTGGTAGGCTACAATCCTGGCACGGACGCCGGCAAGTACTACCACGCTTGGTATTTCAACCCGTTCATCGGCGCGGAAGCGGTTTACAAAAAACGTTTCGGCATTGACTTCAAAATCATGCCGGTACAGTACGCCAGGGACATATCGACCTCGCTGGGTTCGTCCAAGTACTGGGCGTCGCTGCACGGCAGCCTGGGCGCGCATTATTATTTCTAGCCAACGCTTTTGCGGCCATGAATAAAAAGCCCCCTGCAAAGGGGGCTTTTTTTTATAATTCCCAAAACCGCTGTTCCGCCTTTCACTTGCCGGACTGGCAAGCCTTCTGGTCCTCGCGCAATGCAGAAAGCAGTGATGGGAAAAAGTCATCGTCCCGGCTTGCCGCGATGGCCTTTCCGTAAACCTCGCAGGCCTTGTCCTTTTTCCCCTGCTGGACATACACATAAGCCAGGGTCGAATAGGCTGGCAGATAGCGCGGCTCAAGCGCAATGGCGGAAAGAAGCTCCTTTATGGCAAGGTCCAGTCTGCCGCTCAGCGCGTATTCCACGCCTTTCTCGGAGAAAACAGACGCCTTTTGAGCCGACTTATTGAATAACAACTGGTCAACCGAAACGAGAGACGTAATTTCCGGATAAACCAGCGAAAATCTGGAGCAAATAAACCTGATACGTTCCGTCGGCATACTGACAAGCATTTCTTCAAAAAGCCCCGCTATGCATTCCATACTTTTTGCCATTAGATTCTGCTGCAATTTCCGGTCGCGGGCATCGGAAGGGTCGCGGACGAGGTTATTGAACTCGCGATATCTGTCAATGAACAAGCGTGCCTCATCATAGCGTTCCAGCTCTATGGCCATAAGCGAAAGGACCAGTAGATTTCGGCAGTCGTCAACGCGACTGGACGTAAGTATGGTCTTGAGACTATCCCACTCCATAGAGTGATATCTTCCGCTTATGAGAAGCGCGAACGCATAGCCAGTAAGACTGTTTCTGTCCAGGTCATAGGCCTTGGACAGCGCATCAAGCGCGGAGGCCATGTCACCGCTCTCCAAAGACCTGTTTCCATACTGTTCCAGCAGCCAGGCATTATTCGGATTTCTGCCTATGGCCAGTTTGTATTCCTCAAGACTTTTTGTCTTGAAAAATGGATGGCGCACCGCCAGAAAAACGGACGTCCCGGCCAAAAGGCATAGAATCATGGCAGAAATACCGAATGTAACCGTTGCGGCCGCCGGATTTTTAAGGGGGACCTCCACCCCGGTTTTTCGGAATGAGAGCAACCCCACAGCGAGCGGCAGCAGAAGGAACCACAGCGGCACGAAAAAACGCGGAGCTATAGCCATAAGACAGTGCGTAAAGAGAAAAAAACCACACAAAAGAGCCAACGGCATGATGTTTTCTCTTCTGCGGTGTATCCACAGTCCCGCTACGGCGCATAGGAACAGCACCGGCTGAAATGAGAGCGCCAGAGCCATTCGCTTGACAAAACCCCAGGCGTATATCAACGGATGGGAAAGTATGTTCTTTATGACCCAGGGCAGGACGTTCTCGCTGGCGCCAATTCCCGCCAGGGCTTTCATATCGCCCATAAGATATGTCCCGCCGACCCCCATGCTTCCTCCTATGAGATTGTTCGCGCCGCGCGCCGAATCGAGAAACACGAACGCATGTCTCTCCGGTAAATTGGCCGCGCCCCAAACGGCAATCAGCAATACCGAGGGCCCCAGAAGCGCGAGAGAACGCTTCCAAAAATCCTTCCGAAAATTCCCGCCTGCGGTGGCCAGCAGATAGACTATGGGAAACGGCAGCAGCACGCATTTGACCGTCAATGTAAGCGCTGTCGCAATCCCTATCAGCAAATCCTTGAATTTATTGTCGCCAAAGCGGAATACCAGAACGTTTGCCAGGCACAAGACCATAGAGGAGTACACAAGCTGCTCCATGTCCGGATTGAAAAGAACAAACCCCAGAGCTTCCGCCGTCCCGGCGAGAAAGCCTGTCACCGGTGAAAATAAAACAGCCGTCAGGGAAAATGTCAGCAGAGAGCACAGAGATAGTACTAGTATGGAAACCGCAGTTGCCAGATGCACCCCATGGACCGGATAAGCCAGCGCGGCGCAGATAATTGGAGCCAAAGGCATGTAGAAAATGTCTATCGGGCCGCCAAAACCGGGATATAAAAGCTTTTCCCCGGCCTTCGACAAGCTCGGAGAACTGGACAGATAAGGATTGCCTCTGTAAACCATCACCGCGGCTTCGAGCGGGAGCAGTGTAAGCAGTAAATAGCGCCATTTGGAAAATGCAGATTTAAAGGCCATAAGTATAACGTTAGAGGTTGAACTTTACATGGACGGCAACGCTTCCCTGCGCGCCGGACAAGAATTGAGGCGGGAAGCTTTGCGCTTCATCATAATTATAACGTTTGCTTCAGACAAGGACAACAGCCTCTTTCTGAAATTGACAGCTTCACTGGAAGCATGATAAAGTGGTGCCGATGAGTTTGCGGCCACATTAGCGATTCACGCTTCCCGGGGGATAAAACTCACGCGCACCAATCTTTGACACAGGAGCGGACATGAAACTACACATAGCGGCAGTATCGGCGGCAATAATGTTTTGCGGCGGCATGGCATCCTCGGCTGAGGCTGAAATGAAAGGGAAAAACGAAATATCCGTGCAGGCCGGGGGCATGTTTTTCGAAGGCGACGCGAATCTGGACACCGGATTTGTCTATGGCGCAAGATTCGGGCATTACTTCACAGAGCGGCTCTCCGGCGAAATTTCGCTGTTTCCCGGCAAGACGAAATACAACGGCACGGACGTCAACACCCTTTATCCCGCCGCGGCGGCCTCCTATCATTTCCGATTCGGCGATTTCATGCCCTTCGTGCAGGCCGGGGCCGGAATGCTCCGGTTCAAGGCCGACGGCTCCGACGCACAGAAGGATTTCGCCATGCACTGGGGCGGGGGTCTCAAGTGGTTTTACAACCCGGACTGGCTGGTGCGGGCCGACGTTGACCATGTGATAGACCTTGATTCCGGCACCGGCACGCACAACCTGATGGCCGTGCTGGGAATTTCGTGGCTGTTCGGCGGGACAAAAGAGGAAGCGGTAAAACCCGTCCAACAGGCGGCTGCCGTTCAGGACTCGGACAAGGACGGCGTGGCAGACTCGCTGGACTCATGCGCGGGAACGCCAGCCGGCGTTCAGGTGGACGCGAAAGGCTGTCCCGCAGATTCCGACAAGGACGGCGTGCCGGATTACAAGGACGCCTGCGCCGCCACTCCGGCCGGCGCGGCAGTCAACAAGGACGGATGCCCGCTGGACTCGGACGCTGACGGAGTGACGGACGATAAGGACGAATGCCCCGCCACCCCGGCTGGCACGAAAGTGGACCAGAAGGGCTGCCCGCTCGGCACCACTTCGATGCCGGAAACCCAGTGGATACTCAAGGGAGTGACTTTCGAAGTCAATTCCGACATAATCACTCCGGAAGGCAAGGCCATACTGGATGAGGCTGTCGGGATACTTCAGCCGCGCTCCTCGGTGCGTCTGGAAATACAGGGTCACACCGACAACACCGGGGACAAGGCGTATAACCAGAACCTGTCGGAGAAGCGGGCTGAGGCAGTTAAGGCTTATCTGGTAAGCAAGAACCTGTCCGCGGACCGCTTCGAGACAAAAGGCTACGGAGACACCGTGCCGGTCGCGGACAACGCCACGCCGGAAGGGCGCAATCTCAACCGGCGTATAGAATTCAAGGTGTTGAGCAAATAAAAACAGGACCCTTTCATACAAAAGCCCCCGCGACGCGGGGGCTTTTTTTTAATCGCAAGCAAACGGACAAGGCAACGATTGCCACAATAACAAAACGCGGAAACCGACCATAATGGTAGACTATAGCAAGTTCTGAAAATCCTAAAATTAAACCTTGGACCGACTGAAACCCAGGTAAAATGGAATCACCATGTCTGACAACATACTGATATATACCGACGGCGCGGCCGAACCCAACCCGGGACCGGGAGGATACGGCGTCGTCCTGATTGCCGGAGGGCACAGGAAGGAACTTTCCGCCGGAGTCCGCCTGACCACAAACAACCGCATGGAACTGCTCGCCGTCGTGGCAGGGCTGGAGGCGCTTGCCCGGCCGTCCGCGGCCACGGTGATAAGCGACTCGCAATATGTAATCGAATCCATACAAAAAGGATATGTCCGCAACTGGCAGCGCAACGGGTGGCGGCTGGCCTCGAAGAAACGCGCGAAAAACGTGGATTTATGGGAACGCTTTCTTAATGTCGCGGCGAAGCACTCGCTGACCTTCAAGTGGATAAAGGGACACGCCGGGACACCAGAAAACGAACGCTGCGACCAGCTCGCCGTAGCCGCCGCCAAAGGGAAGAATTTGCCGGAGGACACCGGCTATATCGAGGAACTGCGGAGTTTGGAAGCCGAACGGAAGGCGAATCCGTCCCTGTTCCCGGACACCGCGGGCACGTCCGCGCAAGCCATTGAGGTCGGCAAGCCCGCCGGCCCGTGTCCCAAATGCGGGGCAGGCATGTTCCGCAAAAAACCAAAGCCCGGCAAACGCAAACCGGGGCAAACATACTATTTCGAGTGGATTACAATCTGCTCCGGCTGCAAGAGAATTTTCCTGAGCGAAGCCGATAAACGGACAATTCCACAGGGCTGACAGGAAGAAAATCGAATGGCCATATTCAAAAGCATAGACTGCGTAATAGTAAAAGTCCCGGACCTTGCCGCAGGCATACACTTCTATTCAGAAGTGCTTGGACATGAAGTGCTGTGGAAAACGGATATTTCCGCGGGGCTGAAACTTCCGGCCTCCGGCGCGGAACTTGTCCTTCACACGGAGCTGAGTCCCGAAACCGACTTTTACGTTGACAGCGCCACGGAGGCATACAAAGCCCTCCTGTCCGCCGGGGCGGAATCCGTTCGGGAGCCATTCGAAGTGCAAATCGGCAAATGCGCCGTGGTCAAGGACCCTTGGGGGAACATCCTGACCATCATAGATTGCACCAAGGGACTGTTGAAAACTGACGGGGAAAAGAACGTAACCGGCAATATGCCCGCCGGACTGGAGAATACCTCGCGACTCCATGAATAAGGAATGACATCGTATGCCGAAAACAAAATCCCCTATACTGGAATTCGATAATACCCGCAAGGCCTTCATCAACCCGACCGACATGACAAAACGCGTCAAGGGCTTCCCGCGTCACTGCGTCCTGTGCTTCTTTCAGGATGTCTTCATGGATTTCAAGCGGCGGGGACTCTTGAAGGAAATATCCGAAATACAAAGCGAATCAGGCACAATGCCGATTTACTCAATAAAGCGGCCCGGGGGAAAGGCGGCATTTTTCCACGTTCCGGTGGGTGCGCCTTTCGCCACCGGCTGTCTTGAAGAAATAATAGCCAAAGGCGCGGACAGATTCATCGTATGCGGCGGCGCGGGTGTTCTGGCAAGGGATGTCGCGGTAGGTCATCTGGCGATTCCCGTCTCGGCTGTCCGCGACGAGGGGACTTCCTATCACTATCTGCCGCCAGGACGGGAAGTACGCCCGTCTCCAAAGGCCTTAAAAACCGTTTTGGAAGAACTCAGGGAAAGAGGACTTCCTCATATTACCGGCAAGACATGGACAACCGACGCGTTTTACAGGGAAACCCCGGCAAAGATCGCCCGGAGGAAACGAGAGGGCTGCATTACCGTGGAAATGGAGGCGGCGGCCCTGTTCGCAGTCGCAAGATTCCGGAAAACCGAAATGGCCGCAATCCTCTACAGCGGAGATTCCCTGGCCGGAGAAGAGTGGGACAGCCGCGGCTGGCACACCCGCAAGGATGTCCGGCGCAATCTTGCACTGCTGGCGCTGGACATCTGCCTCGCTCTTTAAACCGCCTTCCGACGCAGGAGAAAATCATGCGAACCCGGCATTCAAACATAAGTAAGGCGGGACTGGAATTGCAATCCTCCCGTTTATCTCTGAGGGCGGTGATTCCGTCCGATGCGAAAGGAATATATGCCTATCGCTCCAAGCCCGGCATATACAGATACCAGAGCTATGGTCCCGTGACTTTGGCAGGCATCCGGCGGCGGGTTGAAATATCCGCGGCGACAGTTCCCGACACCCCCGGAAGCTGGTATCAGCTCGCCATAACATTAAAAGACACAGGAACGCTTATCGGCGACATCGGCATGCATTTCATCGGCGAACGGCAAGCCGAAATGGGGTACACGCTGGCCCCTCGGTATCACGGCAAAGGCTATGCCACAGAGGCATTTTTGAGAGTTCTCGATTATCTCTTCGGTGAATTGCGCAAACACAGGGTTACCGCTTCGACCGATCCCAGGAATGAACGCTCCATCAAGTTACTGGAGCGCGCTGGAATGAGGAAGGAAGCCTGCTTCCGAAAAAGTTTCTGGACAGGCAAATACTGGGCGGACGACACGGTTTATGCCATGTTGCGGTCCGAATGGATGGTAAAGCAAGGAAAGGCGCATTAGTAGTTGCAATATGTCCGGCAAACCGGAGAAAATCCATCTTCCGCCCGCTTTGCGAATAGACGCTCCCATCAAAACACAAGTTACGTACGCAACTCCGAGAAAATTTTTGAGGCGCGGATACTCTCAATTTGATAAACTATTTCCTTAACATGGGTAAAACGGGAATATTAATATCGTTCATAGCCGCAGTCTCCGTCTTTCTTGGCGGAGAAGCTTTCGCTCAGACACAGACCGGGGCAATTGCCGGAACAGAAACAGCCTCTCCCGCCACAACCGGCATAACCGCGCCGGAACAGCCGACCACACAGACAGTTCTTTCCGCCGCGCCGCAGGAAGCAGCCACCGAAGCTGACATATCCGAGATAGAGGAAGGCGAGGATTCCGAGGCGGACATTTTCATCAGCAGCGGCATACAACACGCGCCGGAACCGGTCAATCTCGGCGGCAACGGCGTCATTACCCTGCTCCGGCAGGAAAGCGGCGAGAAGGTAACCGCCGCGTACCGCAGGGCCGACGGGTCCTACGACACGGACGAGCTGGAAAAGCTCAACGCCCTCATGCGCTGCAGCCTTACCGGGAAAGACACCATGATGGCGGTAAAGCTGATAGAACTCCTCGACGCCGTTGAAGACAAATTCGGCAAACGGGGGCTGGTCCTTCTGAGCGGCTACCGCACACCCAAACTCAACAGGACCATAGCAGGCGCGGCAGAACACAGTTTCCACATGATGGGCTGGGCCGCGGACATACGGATTCCCGGCTACAGCGCCGCAAAAATCAAGAATTTCGCCCGCAAGATGAACGTCGGCGGCGTGGGCTATTACCAGAGCATGGGCTTCACGCATCTGGATGTAGGCCCCAGCCGCTACTGGATGGTTAAGCGCAGAGTGCGCCGCTACAGCAAAAAACGCCGCCGCGCAAAGAACTCGTCCGCCTATGTGGCGGCCAGGCATACAAGCAGCCGTACCGCCCTGGCGGCCAGAAAATCCTCTTCGGCGACCAAAGTGGCGCGGGCGCCGGCAAAGAAAAATTCCTCTCCCAAAACGGCCTCGTCCGGATTCCAGAGGACACAGTTGGCGGCCCTGCCCGGTTCATCCGGCGGGAAGATGGAATAAGGCCCGAAAACGACAACTTTAATGCAATAGCAAAACGCCCCGGACAAATACTCCGGGGCGTTTTTTCAGGAAGACAACTGTCATGAACAAAACAATCACGAATGTGCGCCGTCAATTGAAAGAAAACAGCGACGCCGCGGTAAGGGAATCGGGAAAAAGGTTCTTCAAGGAAGAAATAACGCTTTACGGCGTAAAATCCGCACTGGCAGGCAAGATAGCCAAAGCCGGTTTTCAGGAACTGAAAGGAACCGCGAAGGCCGATATTTTCAGGCTGTGCGACGAACTCTGGAGTTCCGGCTACATTGAGGAATCGTTTGTGGCCTGTAGTTGGGCATACGAACTCCGCGAAGAATATAGGCCGGAAGATTTCAAGGTTTTCGAAAGCTGGGTCGCCCAATATGTATCCAACTGGGCCTCATGCGACACGCTGTGCAATCACACGATTGGAACGTTCATTGAGATGTATCCGCAGTTCATAAAAGAACTCAAGCGCTGGGCCCTTTCAGAAAACCGTTGGGTCCGCCGGGCGTCCGCCGTCACGCTGATAATTCCGGCCCGGAGGGGGAAATTCCTGAAGGAAATACTTGAGCTGTCCGACATCCTGCTGACGGACGAGGATGACATGGTGCGGAAAGGATACGGCTGGCTGCTGAAGGCCGCGAGCGAGGCTCATCAGGCAGAAGTTTTTGCATACGTAATGGCACGCAAAGCGGATATGCCTCGAACTGCGCTGCGTTACGCCATCGAGAAGATGCCTCCCGCCATGAGGACACGGGCCATGTCAAAATAAGAAACTGCGTTTTGAGGCGCAAAAAACCGGGCTTCGGAATTATCAGCCGAAGCCCGGTTTTCCATTATATATTACTAGTCTAGTTAGCGCTGTACTTTTTGACGGCAAGGCAGGCGTTGTGCCCGCCGAAACCGAAGGAATTGCACAGCGCCGCGCTTATGTCGGCCTTACGGGACTGATTGGGGACATAATCCAAGTCGCACGCCGGGTCCGGGTCAGTGAGGTTAACCGTCGGCGGAAGAACGCCGTTCCTCAGCGCAAGGGCGGAGAAGATGAAACCGACAGACCCCGCCGCGCCTATCATGTGTCCGGTAACAGACTTGGTGGAGCTTATCGCTACGCGCTTCGCGTGTTCGCCCAAAGCCTTTTTGATTATTACGGTCTCTATGGGGTCGTTCATCGGCGTGGATGTGCCGTGCGCGTTGATGTAGCCGATATCGGCGGGGGGGGGGGGGGGGGGGGGGGACGGCGCATCCCCGTACCACGTCGCGCGCCCCCCCCGACCGGGCGCAGGGGCGGCAAGCAAAGA